>WNGI01000394.1_pt1 | contig 58909 bp, 50 predicted proteins | sample 5400621 | NCBI WGS metagenome assembly WNGI01 (sample SAMN13153374, study PRJNA577476) | soil metagenome | isolation source: 20 cm soil or saprolite under Garry oak tree replicate 1 | place: USA:California | collected 2016-06-15 | reverse complement strand
GGCGACCGTTATGGTGCGCGTGTGCGGATACGTGCCCGAGCTCACGGACGTATAGCTTATTCCGACCCCGATCGAGTCATATGGAATACCCTCGAGACGGTTGACCTCCTGCATCAGCACGCCATTTCGATAGGCATTTCCAGTGGCAACTCTGCCCTGCTTCGACACCGAGTAAACGAGCGCCGCCAGCGAGGAAACCGCGACGGCCAGAAGGACCATCGCGACGATTACTTCGACGAGGACGAAACCCTTTCTGGGTTTCCTATGGATGGCGCTCGCCTTGGCGGCGCTATCGAAGCTACGCAGTGAGATTCTCATAGTTTTGGCTTCACTCTCACGAAGCCAGCGGTGCTGGCTGTGATTTGTTTGGTGTAGTCGCCGTTGGCGAGATCAATGGTGACTGCCGCCGACGAAATCCCGTTCGGGAAAACGTCAATCGTTGTCGGACTGAATTCGAGTTTTGTAAGGCGATACTCGGAGGTGTCGCCGTAGAACGTTCTGATTCTTAGAATGGCGCCGCTCTTTCGATCAACGAACTGGTAGCTGCGCGAAGCTGCGTCAGCCTGAATGCGAACCGGCTCGCGCTGACGAGCGGCGACAGCAAAGGCATTTTGCAGATCCGACGCAATGACAGTCGCGGCGCGATTAACGCGGTTATGACGAACGATGCGTGAGATCGCGGGGCCAGTCATGGTCGCGAGGATGCCCAGAATCGCGACAACGACAAGGAGCTCGAAGATCGTAAACCCATCGAGTCGGGTGGATTGGGCGTTTTTGCTGGATCGATTGGCCATCCTGAAAGCCTCCGTCGGAGGCGTCGGATGCCTGCTCCGCACGCCCCTGGGTGGACACATCTTCTACTGAGGGATAGACGAGTTCGGGTATGCTGAGCAACCCGCAGAACCCGATAAAACGAACTTGAGGCCCAATACAGGGCCTTAACAGCCAAAAGTCTAGCTCAGCAGTTTGATCGCGGTGAGGATCTCAGAGTTCTCCCTCCGGTCGCCGTTCTTGGCCTCGATATGTGACCAGCGGACCCTGCCCTCCTTATCGATCAGGAAGTAGGCCCGGTTGGAGTAGAAGCGGTCTTCGTTGAGGACTCCATACGCCCGCGAGATATCCCGCTTGAAGTCGCTCAATAGATCGGTCTTCATCTGCAGCTTGTTCTTGAACTCCCGCAGCGACGGCACCGAATCGACTGAGATGGGAAGAATCTCGACTCCGTTACCCGCGAACTGATCGAAATCCTCCGTGAAGCAAATCAGCTCCTTTGTGCACGTCCCGGTGAATGCCAACGGAAAGAACGCAAGCAGAACGTTGCGCCTGCCGCGAAAGGACGAGAGAGACACATCGCTTCCCGAAGTTGAAGGCGCCGTGAACTCGGGAGCATGATCTCCTACCTGCGGCGAATTTTGCAGTTGTGTGCTCGTCATTGCGCAAACCTGGAACGACCCTGAGGATCGAATGGAGACTGAAACGAAAGCGCCGAGTCAGAAGCTCACCGTGCGTTGTCAGTTTTGCAACACGTGGAACAGAATCGCCGCCAGCAAAGTCACTGACGGCCCGAAATGCGGTAAATGCGCCAAGCCAATCCTGCTCGAGCGTCCAATTCCGCTGAATGACGAGACGTTCACGCGCACCATCAGCGAGAGTGACGTCCCGGTCGCTGTCGACTTCTACGCGGATTGGTGTGGACCGTGCCGAATGATGGCACCCGCGGTCGACGCCCTGGCTGCACATGTCCAGGGAAGGGCGCTCGTTGGAAAACTAAACACCGACCATTCGGCCCGGACCGCATCCGGATTCAACATTCGCGGCATTCCCACTACCATCGTGTTCAGTGGCGGAAAGGAGGTCGCCCGCCAATCGGGGGCAATACCTTTGGAAGGATTGAAGCAGTTAATGGTCAGAGCGGGCGTCTCCATCTGAGCAACAGCCCGACCTAGGAGATCGGCGGTCCTTTCAAAACCATTTCAACCGCTGCCGCCAGCTCCTGTCCCGAAAAAGGCTTATTCAGAAAATTCGCGCCAAGGGGTACACCTGTCCGCGCGTCCTGGTCGGCATATCCCGACATAAACAGCGCACGTAGTCCAGGTCGGGTCGGGGCCAGACGCTCGACCACTTCGGGCCCCCGCAGTCCCGGCATGTACATGTCGGTTATGACCAGGTCGATCTTTCCGGGGTGGGAGGCTGCGATTTTCAGCGCCGTCTCGCCGTTTTCTGCTTCGAGCACATTGTATTTGGCGCGTTGCAGAATTTTGAGCACGATCGCGCGCACCGATTGCTCGTCGTCGACGAGAAGGATGGTTTCCTTTTTGTGCGGATCTGGCGCGGTCATTCAGCGGGAAGTTTGCGGATGGATTGGAGGAACAAGCTAGCCCGGCCCGGAGCCACATCGCCAGAACTTCCAGATGCTGCGCTCACGCAACGCCCTCGCATCCCGGCCCGGAAGCAAGGCAAGATTATCGCCCACGCGTGTTTACGTCCGGACGTATTCATATGTTGCGTCCGCGCAACACTTCTGTTGCTTGAGGCTCGGCTGCGAGACTGCGAAGCTCTACACTAGAGAAGTTATTCCTCAATAGAGTGCCCTAAAGACGTTGTTACGATGTCGCACCATATGCGACCGGTCGTAAACTGGCTATTGCCGAAGCAAGGGGTTTTGCTAGGTTGTGTCCGGTCGATCACGAAGTTTCGCGCCACAACTTTGTCCACAATGCACCGCATGACGGGGATCAAATGACCACCGCTCTGGCCCGAAAAGACTTTCGCGCAGCTCCAGAGTCGACCCCCTACAATCCCGTGACGGAAAAAATGCGAGCCCTCATCGTCGATGACGATCGAACGCTGCGCGAAGGATGCGCGAGCGTGCTGCGCGCCGAAGGAATCAACGTCGAGGTGACAGCGCGCGGCGAAGAAGCGATCCAGATGATCAACCGATCGCGCTTCGACATTATGCTGGTCGACGTTTACCTCGAGCCAGTCTCGGGTATCGATGTACTGAAGGCGGTGATGGCCACGTCACCCAGTACCCTCGTCGTTCTTATGACCGGCAACCCGAGCGTCGACTCCAGCATCGAGGCAATGCGAATTGGAGCCTGGGACTACCTGCCCAAGCCGTATTCGGGAACGCAGCTTCAGCTCCTTGTCGGGCGTGCCGCTCATACCGTAACGGCCAGACGCGAGCGCGAGGCTCCAGAGTCTGACTCTCTGGCGCTCGGGCCCGATGGCGGACGCCTTATCGGAATCTCTCCGGCCTTCAAGAACGCAGTTGAGTTGTCGCGGCGAGCAGCGCCGACTAACGCGTCAGTGATGATCGTTGGCGAGACGGGATCCGGCAAAGAGGTGATCGCCCAGTACATCCATCACCACAGTCGCCGGGCAAGAAAACGTCTTGTGCCCATCAATTGTGCGGCGATCCCCGAGCAGCTTCTGGAATCCGAAATGTTCGGACACCGCAAAGGAGCCTTTACGGGCGCCGATCGGGAAAAGATGGGACTCCTCGAGTTGGCGAATGGCGGCACGCTTTTCCTGGACGAGCTAACTGAGATGTCGATGGCTCTCCAAGCGAAGATGCTGCGCGTACTCCAGGACGGAATTGTGCGCCGCGTCGGAAGCGAGGAAGAGGATGCCATCGTCGACGTGCGCTTCGTGTCCGCTACAAATCGCGATCCACGCGATGCGATCCGCAGCAAGCAGCTGCGCGAGGACCTCTACTACCGTCTAAACGTCGTGCAGGTCACGATTCCACCGCTACGCGAGCGGGTAGAAGACATACCGCTACTGGCAAATCATTTCCTGCGCGTGTTCTGGAGCCGTCATCGCTCGGCGAAGGATGCCGTGCCGTCATTCACCGACGATACTCTGGAATTCCTTTCGTCGCGTCCGTGGCGCGGCAACGTGCGCGAGCTTCAGAACTTCGTCGAGCACGTGACGATTCTCGCTCAGCCCGGCGCCAAGATCCAGATCCACCACCTTCCTCTGGACCAGGAGGTCGACCTCGGCGCCGTGAGTAATGGGTTGGGAATAGTGCCGTCGAGCGATGCCTACCACGTTGCTAAGGAGCAGGTACTCGCAACATTCGAAAAGAATTACGTGACGCGCTTGGTCGCGCGCGCCTCGGGCAACATGTCGCGTGCCGCGCGCCTCGCCAGCGTCGATCGCACCACGCTTTATCGGCTGCTCGAACGGCACGGCTTCCGTCGGGACCTCGGTGACGGCTCGGCGCTCGGCTATGCTGACGCGCCGCCGGTGCCCGACGAGTTCGTTGCCAAGTCCGGATTCGGCGACCTCACTCCAGAGTAAAGGCAGAGTAGAGGCGACAGCGCGGCGAGGGTCGGAGTTGCCGCGCTCCGGTGGTCGCGCCCACGGTCGAAATTGAGGTGTGGCGATCGGGTGTGTGAATGTTCCTACTGCGGCGTGGCGCCGTCGCAACACTTTGTCCGGATCAAGGTACCGTAAATGGTTGCCTCTTAACGCGATAACTATGGGCAGCTATTTGCGTAGCGCTGCGTTGATCGCGTAAGAGTCGGTCGCTTACCACTCCGCACCTGATCAACCCGGTGAATCCTTCGAGACCCCAGCCGCTGCACGAATATCCTGTCGTTCCAGCTTACGGCGGACCACCACCGACTGGTGCCGCCCCGTGGCAAGGCGAGCGACCGCAATCGCAGCTCTTGAGTGAGCCGCCTGGCATCCCCTGGGCGCGATACATCGACGTGCTCAGGCGTCATTTCATTCTGATTGTCGGAATCACCATGGCGGGATCGGCTTTGGGCTACGTTGCGGCTCGACGCATCAAACCCGCTTATGAAGCGCAGACGACGATCTGGATAAACACTACTGCGAATGGACAGCAGCAGCCCGGGCCGATCAGGGCGCAGCAGTTGTTACCAGCGGCTTCATGGGTCGAGCTGCTCCGCAGCTATGCGATCGTTGATCCTGTCGTTCGACGTCTCAATCTCAATGTCGGCTACAACGACCGAGCCGACTCCGTCCTGTTTCACAATTTCTCATCCGGCGCGACGCTCCGGCCCGGTCGTTACATCCTGAGAGTAGATGGGCGAGCAGAGCGCTACGCACTCTCTGGTGCGGATGGGACTGTAATCGAGCGGGGAATTCTCGGAGATACGATCGGGCGGAAGCTTGGCTTTAGCTGGGTGCCGGAGCCGCGTCTCTTCAAACCTGGGCGTATGGTCGAATTCTCGGTCGCCACCCCACGAGCCTCGGCAATGGGCCTCGTCGGTTCCGTGCGCGCTTCCCTTCCCGACCAAGGACAGTTCCTCCGAATTTCGCTGACCGGCGGGGATCCACAACGAGTCGCGCGCGCGCTCAACGGGTGGGCAGACCAATTCGTCGCGTCGTCTATCGATCTGAAGAAGCGGCACCTACTTCAGTTCAAGCAGATCCTCGCAGATCAACTCGCGGTAACCGAAAAACAACTGCTCGACGCGGAAAGCGATTTGGAACGCTTTCGGGTGAGCACGATCACACTTCCGACCGCCACCCCGCCCGCAGCGACCGTGACAGCCTCGACCGGAGTTGCACGCCCTCCAGCGCCGGTGACGACCGACTTCTTCCAACAGAAAGCGACTCTCGACGACATTCGCAGCGACCGTGTTGCCCTCGAGCGCATCATCGCGGATGCGAACGGAGGGCCGATAAATCCCCAAGCATTCCTGATGTTGCCATCGATCTTGACCAATACGCCACAACTTCGAACAGCGATCGAAGAGCTCTCCTCGCGGCAAGCGGCGTTGCGCACCGAGCAACAGTATCTCACGGACGCCAACCCGCGTATCCAGCAGTTGACCGAGGGAGTGCGCGTGCTGCAGCAAGAGACGATTCCGCGCATCGCCTTGAGCGTGCTGGCGACGTTGCGCTCACGCGAGCCCGAGCTCGCCTCCCGCATGGACGAAGAGTCGCGAGAATTGCGCGCGATTCCGTCCCGATCGACCGAAGAAATGCGGCTGGTTCGTCGGCTCGCTGCCAGCGAGAATCTTTACAACACTCTCAAAGCCCGTTACCAAGAGGTTTCGCTCTCCGACGCTGAGACCGCGCCGGACCTCAGCGTGCTTGACGTTGCTGTTCCGCCGGTTCTTCCAACCTCGAACGACGCACCACGGCTGCTCTTCCTGGCGGTGCTCGCTAGCATGGGTGCTGCCGTCGGCTTCGCCCTCTTGCACGATCGCTTCGACAAGCGATTCCGCTACCCCGAGCAGGCAACACACGAGCTCGGACTCACGATTGCGGGTACAGTCCCGCGGTTCAAACCGAACCGCCGCGGAGATTTCGGTATCGAAACGATGTCTCTCGCGGTCGAGTCCTTCCGCAGTCTCCGACTGGCGCTGACCTACGAATTCCCTTCCGATGCACCGATAGTTCTCGGCGTATCGAGTCCCGCAGCGGGCGATGGCAAATCACTGGTGTCGTCGAATCTCGCGCTGGCGTTCGCAAATGCGGGGAGTCGGACGCTTCTGATCGACGGCGATGTACGCCGCGGAGCGCAGCATGAAACCTTCGAGCTGCCTCCGGCCCCGGGATTGGTGGAGCACCTCCACGGCTTTGCACCCGTCGACTCGATTCTTCACCCGACTTCGTCGCCGAACCTGTTCGTTATTGCGAGAGGTGCGAGGCGCAATCGTGCGCCGGAGCTTCTCATATCGGATGTCATGAGTCGCCTGGTGAAATCGATGAAGGAGCGATTCGATGTCATCATCATCGACTCGCCACCGCTGGTAGCCGGTATGGATGCCTATGCTCTGGGAGCGGCGGCTGGTAGCATGCTTCTCGTTTTGCGCCCGTCGGTAACCGATCGGAAGCTCGCCGCGGCGAAGCTGGAAGTGCTCGATCGACTTCCCATCCGCATTCTCGGCGCGGTCGTGAACGCAATACCGGGCGGCGCCTCGTACGAATACTACGGCAGCGACTACACGTACGGCGGAACGCCGTCCGATCCCGCTGGAGATCTCGCGACACCGGGTGGGCTGGTGTTGCGCGCATAGTAGTAACAGTTCCCTTTTTTGGTTTCCGATCTTTCGTTTCCAGGAGTGGATACACAATGATCAGGCTCGAACGAATCGCGACCTTGCTCATAGCGTGCACGTCCTTCGGCTCCGTCGCGCAGAGCCAGACCGCGGCCGGCGCCCTCACCTCGCGCTCAGAGCTGTCCGCCGCCGAGGCGTCGCTGAGCCGCGGTGGAGCGGGCAATCAGCAGAAAAACACCCTAATGGCGGCAGCCATCCGCCAGCGTCTACGCGATGGAGACTTTCAGGTCGGTGATAGGGTTGTCGTGACTGTTGTGGCGAACGACACTCACACGGATACGTTGGTCGTCCGTAGCGGCCGCACGCTGGAGCTGCCAGCGCGGTTAGGAAAGTTCACCGTTCCGCTGACGGGGGTTCTTCGCTCGGAGCTTCAGGAGCGCGTCGAAACGGAGGTTCTCAAGTACGTAAGGGCCCAGCAGGTCGTCGTCACGCCACTGATGCGCATTGGGATTCTCGGCGAGGTCGTGCACCCCGGCTACTTCGCTTTTGCGTCCGATCTTCCCATCACCGATGCCATAATGGGCGCCGGCGGCCCGTCCGCGACTGCCGATCTTGACCGATCCCTCGTCAGGCGTGGAATTCAAGAGTATCGATCGGCGAAGGATACGCGCCGGGCCATCGCCACGGGATTGACGCTCGACCAACTTGGTCTGAGTCCGGGTGATGTGCTAATCGTCGGACGTCGTCGGGAATTTATCACTCCTACGATGCTGGGCGCGGTAGGGGCGATAGCGAGTCTCGTGACCATTTCCGTTGCCCTCCGCCACTAATGACAACGGCCCGGCAAGCAGCACGCGAAGAGATCACTGTCAAAATCCCGGTAACACGGGAAAGCGTTCCGAGCCCGCATAGCCGACCGTTGCGGGTTGAGCCGAGATCGCGATCGGCGCTGTTGCAAAGAGTGATGAACCTGACTATCGCATCCATCGCGCTCATCCTCGTCAGCCCGGTAATGATATTGTTCGCTGTGCTGGTGAAACTGACATCGGCGGGCCCGATATTCTATTCGCAGGCCCGTGTCGGACTGGACCGACGCCGGATGCCTGCCGGCGAGGATATGTACGATCGTCGCGCGCGCGATGTCGGCGGAAGCCCGTTCATGATCTACAAGTTCCGCACAATGCGCACCGACGCCGAAGCCCCTCACGGCGCCGTGTGGGCGACGCAGCAGGACGCGCGTGTGACCGCCGTGGGTCGTATGATGCGAAAGTACCGCGTGGACGAATTGCCACAGCTGTTCAATGTGATTCGCGGTGAGATGAACATCGTTGGACCGCGACCAGAGCGTCCAAGCATTTTTTCGCAGCTTTGCGACGACATCGGGGAATATCCGCTGCGGCAGCGCGCTAAGCCCGGTATCACGGGGTGGGCGCAGGTGAATCACAACTACGACACCTGCGTCGAAGACGTCCGGAAGAAAGTCCGCTATGACCTCGAGTATCTGCAGCGTCAGAGCATGACCGAGGATCTCCGCATCATGGCGCGCACGCTTCCCGTCATGATCTTCAACAGGGGCGGCTGGTAAGCCCTGACCTCAGGATTGCCGGTAGCCTTACCGCCGTTTTGGAACCGGCGGCCAGGTCTCCAAGCCAATCTCCGCATACGCCTGCGTTACGGCATCAGGCGCGCGATCACCAACAGTGCTTCGCAGAAGCCATCCGGCGCAGAGAGCGACAGCGCTAACGCACTGGACGAAGATGTGAAGGGGGACAGTAGCTACCGCAAACATACGTCCCCGCGCCGACGCGTAGAAGCGATAGAGAGGCAGATTTGCGACGAGGATTCCGAACAAGGCGATTAACACTCTCGCAGACCACGCAACTGTGGAGTGAAATGCGCCCAAAAGTGCGACGATGCATCCGACCGCGAAAACAGGAGGCATCGCGCGACTAAGTGTAAAAACTACTTCGCTCGGCACTACCAGGCGGGTCCGTTGGTAACCAAGGGACCGCGCCATCATTCTGCTTCGATTCCACGTCTCACGACACATCGATCCGAGGCTCCAGGTCCTGAGATGCGTCACCTGAAGGTTCGGATCCACGATCACCCGCCTCGAACTCGCCCCGAGTCGTTGCGCCAGTTCCAGCCCTTCGAGGTGTCCGGCTGCAAACCTCCACTCATCGTACATTCCCGCAGCCGTGAGTACCGAACGGCGCACCGCGCTACAGCCCGACGCCAGGTCTGCCCCCATCCCGGCGTATCGCTGCTCCCCGAACTGAAGCAGCAAGTTCCAGTACTGCGACGCGAAGTTCGGCGCCACGGGGGAGTCGTCGTGCACGGCCGAAAGCGCGTCCACGCCCGGGTGATCTGTGAACATCGCCAGCATCAGGCGCAGCATACTCGGCCGCACTAACACGTCCGCGTTTACAAACACGACGACGTCGCCGCGCGCCAGCTCGATACCCCGATTTCGCGCGTATGCCGGCCCCGACGCGCGCCCGGTCAAGCGGACGACCTTGTCGGCATATCGCGCTGCAACCGTCGCAGATGCGTCGACGCTTGCATCGTCGACGACAATCAGCTCGTAACGGTCGCGCGGAAGCTCGGTAGAGCGTATCGCGGCCAGGACCATCCGGAGAGTCGAAGTCGAGTTGTGGGAAGGTACCACGACCGAAAGAAGCAGTGGCTCGGGCATGCGCTCCCTGTCTAACAGGATGCGAACTGGTCGCCCGGCAACGGTGGACCCATGTGGACGCCGTCGAGCAGGGTCACGATGTCGCCCGGGGTCTGCTCCATTGCCAGCTCGCGAAGATCCTCTGACAGCATGCCCGCAGGAGCTAGCAAAAATCTCGCGGTGCGCGCTGTGCGTTTCAGCGCGTCGAGGTTGCTGGGCAGGCCGGCGCATGCGATCGTGACGTCAACATCGTCGGCTTCCGCCAGGCGATGCCCGAGCGAATCAGGATCTACCACACGATCATCCGAGAGCACCAGAATAACGGACTGTTGAGGAGCTCGGCGTCGACGTGTCGCGGAAACAGCAGCGGCAGGAAGCGCTACAACCTTGTCGAACTCGACCGCCTTCGAAAGCCTGCCATTCAGTCTCTCCGGCAGATGCGATGGATCCGGATCCATCCATTCTTCGACACGCGCGTGAGTCACGATAGCGACCTCGAGGCAAGTGGAGTTGCGGACGTTCTGCGAGCGCTCCGAGCAAGACGCGTACTTCATCGCGGCATAGGTAAGTCGTTGCATTTGCCTCGGTTACCTGGAGCCGACTGCGCGTGAATGCGCCCGGAGTGCCACGCTTGCGTTGCGTGGCCGCGACAGGCGTTCAGCCAGCCGACATTACCCTTGGAGCACCGGCATGCGGTCTCGCCGTCGGGTCCCAAGTCGACATGCGGACGCCACGCAGAACGTCCCACCAGGCGAGAAAGCCGGCGGCGAACACCCCAACGATAAACGCCGCCCCCGCCACCGCCCTGACGTGAGAAAGCCGCGGATACCGCAGCCCAGTGAGGCCGCAAGCGATCACGACTGTGAGAATGACGAAAAGAATGAGAGCGATTATCCTCTGCGTAGCCATCAATCCAAGAGCAACCAACGACATCGGCGCCAGCAGATACGGCAGCCAGCGGAGGAGCTTGTGACTGAGAAGCATCATCGCGAATCCACCGTAACGGAATGGATTCATCATCGCGCGGCAATAGAAGAGCGTCCGAATTCCGCGCGCCATTGTGCGAACCTTTCGCCGGACCTCAGCCTTGATCCCCGGAGTGCGCGGAACCATGCAAATCGCATCGGAGACGCTGACTGATCGGTACCCAAGCTTCTTAGCCACCAGCGGTGAGGCAAAATCCCAGCTCAGTTCCGGCGGGAGCGGCTGCTCGTGAATGCAGCGACGGATTCCGTAAAAGCACCCGCTCGCGCCCACAATTGACCCGGCTATCGTCTCGAGATCGCGAACCCACATCTCATAGCCAACGTAGCTCGATTCAGCGCCGTTGTTCTCTCGGTGTTCCGGTCCAATGCTGACGTCGCGACCCGAGGCGACCCCGATGGTCGGGTCGGCGAAGACACCAACGAGTCGCTTCAAGGAACCGGGAGGTACGATGACTGTCCCATCCACGTTCACGATGATCTCGCCGCGAGCGGCAGTTAGAGCAGCGTTCTCCGCCGCCGTCTTTCCCCGCCGCTCGGGGGCACGCAACAACTCGACGCCCCGAGCTGCAAACTCCCTGACTATGTCGTCGGTCCCATCAGTCGATGCATCCGATAGCACGAGCAGCTGAAGGCGTTCGCGTGGATATTCGAGAGCGGTAAGACCCTCGAGGGTGGTTCGAATGCTCGCTGCGGCGTTGTAGACCGGAACGGTGATCGTTACATTCGGCAACTTCGCTGTCGAGGGTTCCCTCTCACCCGATGGCATGTCTGATCGATTGCGCGCGCGCGAAACGCTCCAGAGAATCGCGGGGTAGCCGACGTAGGCATAAATCGCGATCATGAGCGGCGCTACGGCTAGGACAGCGAGGACGAACATTCTGGCGACGTCAGGTGCAGGAGACGTTTGTACTTGGAAAGATTGAAGGCGGGCGGCGCGATCTGACAGCGGTGGCGAGCGAAGGCGCCATACAGTGCGTCTCGCTCGCTCGCCCACTAGGGCATTGTACGTGCCCGTGACGTAGCTAGGGTAACCGCTTGTGCCGGAAAGACTTTATTGATCTTCTGCGAGGAAGCTTGGCGTAATCCGGCAGCACTCTGTTGCAAGCATGCGACGCGATCTATAGCGGTACGATGCGGCCTCTAAGCGCCTCAAGTCCACTGGCAATTTGCACAAAACTTGGCTTCGCCTCGGGATAGGCGAAGCGAGGAATCGCAAAGCGATCGGACACTCCCCGTGACGATGGGTCGGATACAACGGAGGCTTCGACAGTCGAGACGGCGGCCCTCATCCCCGCTCGTGCCACGCTCTCTTTTTCTCTCAAAGAGAAATCCGCCGGAGTGCCATTCGGGTAGCAAAAGACTGGGACTGCTGCGTCGGTTTGCGCTGCTACTCTGCGCCAGGACTCGGAGATCTCGTGCTCCGATCGAAGGGCGTCAACCTGCGAAAGGATAGGGTGCGTTACCGTGTGAGGCCCAAATGTTACGCCGTGAGGAGCACAACTGCGCACTTGCTCCCAGGTCATCGCTCGATCCCGCTCGGGGACGGCCAGCGGAATCGCGACCTCAAGTGCGTCCGGCAGCAAGCCAATGATTTTTTCCTTCTCCTCGTCCGGCACCCGCTTCAGACGCTCGACGATCTCTTCTCCGGCAGCGGCGCGTTCGAGCGCATTTCGCCATTTCAGTGCGACTCTTACGCCAGAAATCTCAATGGTCAGTCCGTCGCGGTCCGACTGGTTGATGACCCACGGAACCCGATCAAACCAGTTCCACAACTTTCCGGAGGTGAAATCCGTGATCAGAAAAACAGTCACCGGGCAGTCGTATGCCGCAAACACCGGCGCAGCGACAGCGGCAAAGTCGGCATAGCCGTCATCCACGGTGAAGAGAACCGCGCGTTCGCGAAATGGGGTTTCCTGTTCCACGTGCGTGAGCATCTCAGGTAGTCCCATAAGGCGGTAGCGGCGCCGGCGCAAATATTCGAGGTGCCTACGCAGGACAACTGGATCGTGCCCGGTCACCCCGAAATCCGGCATCGCGAAGCGGTGCAGGAACAGAACCGTTGCGCATCGCGGACGGAAGGGAGCGAGAAGCGCGAGTGCGGAGTCACTGGTAATTCCCGCGAGGAGTAGTTTCTTGATGATGTGTGCTGGCAATCCTAGTGATGGTGTTAAGTTCTCGGGCAATGCCGCGCGACCTGCGAGCGGGACAATGATATTCCCGTCCCATAACATCCGGTAGCCTGAGCGCTGGTCGTCTCGGACCTTCGAGTCGCATTACATAATGAGGGCTTTGGTTGAACGCTGAACTGATAACCGAACCTGGCGCGGCGTGGGAGGAGTGCGAAGCTCGGCTAGATGCACGGAGCACCCCCCTCCCCCTTCATCATAGGGCAATCTGGGCGAGAGCCGCTGCAGCCTCTGGTGTGCTGAATTCTCTCATCGGTATTCGCGACAGCGACGGCGATTGGCGGGCCGCTTTCGCAATTGAGAGCTCGCGCAGTCGGGCGCTGCCGGGTCATCGTTTGCTTTCCATCCTGCGAGTGGGTATCGGGGCAGGCGGCCTTGACGAAGAAGCTCTTGAAGCCGGGCTTACGGGGCTGTCGAAACTCGCGCGGCGCGATCGATTCGTGCTGCGCGTCACTGTTGATGTCTTCGCCCTCGATGCGTACGCTCGCGGCCGCACAGGAGAGGCTCTACGCGGTCACGGATTCTTGCGCGTTGCCACGACCAGGAGCTACGAGCGAACGCTTCTCATAGACCTGGCACCGGAAGAAGACGCGCTCTTCGCAGGACTTCACAAGAACGCGAGGCAAGGCATCAGAAATGTCGCGAAATTCCCGGTCAGACTGACGACTGCCGAATCCGCAGACCTCGCTTCTCGGCTTCAGCAGCTTGGCGATGAGACTCGCGCGCGAACAACAGGAGAGCGTCGTGATCTCGATTGGCGAGCCTTCATCGACATGTCCCGTCGCGCACCCAACCTCTCGCGAATCGCCATTCTCGAGCGAACCGACCGCGACGGCCCTGATGCCGTGTTGGCATTTGCATGGGCCCGCATGCATGGTGATGTCGCAGAGTACGCGGAGTCCGGCTCGATGCGTCCTGACGATATGAAGATCTCGACGAGCTACGTCCTTTTATGGGACCTGATTTGTTGGGCCAGGCGTGGCGGGGCCAGGTGGTTCGATCTTGGAGGAGTGACTACTGGTCACACCGAAAGCAGCGATCCAATAGGCGGCATCTCGGACTTCAAGCGCCGGTTTTCACGGTGCGAGGTCGAGGTGGGTGAGCAGTGGGAGTTCTCTCCAGATCCCCGACGGGCAGCTTTCGCCAACGCAGTCAGCCGCGCTGCTGCATTCGTCAGATCGGGAATCGAGCGTGCTCGCTACTAGCTGCGAGCCCGTTCTGAGCTCCATCCAACGACCGCATCGATCACGCGCCGATTAAAATCCTGTTCGCTGCCACAACGGACGGCATATTGCCAGCCCGCTTGTGCGATTGTCCGTCGCAGATCAGGGTCGTGCCAGACTTTCCTAATTGCGGCCGCTAGCGCTTCGGGGTCCTCCGCCGGGACACTTACTAGCTCACCATCAAAAATATCAGTGACCCCCGGCCCGGCAGAGGCGATCACGCACTTTCCATGAATCATCGCGTTCAGAATGGTGCTAATGCCCGCCGCAATGAGTCGGCCTTTCAGCATCGGAACAACCACAATTCTCGCCGCATGGAGCGCAGCGGCTTGGGAGCGTTCACTGTGATCATCAGGCAGGATCCGCAGATTAGGCGGAAGGTCTGATAGCGGTCTCGTGAACCGACTACCATGCTCCCGAAGGGAAGCGGATTGAGGGTCGGCAATTGCACCCGGACAATCCAAACCCTGAACGGCATCGAAGAAGGTGTCGAAATCCCGCAACGACCGGCCGAAGCACAGCACGTAGTCGCCGGCCGGTCGCGCGCCGTCCACCCTCGAATTCCACAGATTAGCTTTGAAATCCACAAATCCGCTGCGGTCCGGACCGATCCCGTAAAGCGAATCAAGACCCTGCAAATTCTTGAAGTAGTGCAGAAAATAATCCACGTTTCTTAGCAGAAGTCGCTTGGGAACGACCGCCAGTCTCCCTGCGATCGTTTGGGGTCTGCGTAAGAATACAAGGTCCAGGGCGACGAGAGGACGACGCTGTTCAAACGGCCAGAGCTGTCTGAGAGCGAGGTCCAGCACGATCCGAGACGCACAGTTCACGAGAAAAACGGAGCTCGCCTCGTTACGGAACCTCAAGAATTCGGTGGCACTCTGCGCATACTCCGTTCGGCCAATCGTGCCATCCGTTGCCGTCCAATGCATGGGGAAGCTGGCGATGTTCGTGACTATCAACATCGTTATGATTGATCCCCGTCGAGGCTACGCGGAAAAATTTGAACGGATCTGAGTTCCATCATTTTCCGAGTGTGGCTCGTCGGTACATTGTGATCGCAATTGTGACCATGCTCTGTCCGGAGAATCCAGTCATCAATTCCGGCAATGGTTGGCGGAAGACGCGAAAGCCGCCTGGTACACTGCGTCGATTGCCTGGAGCCAGGCGGAGTCAGCGAATTTCGAGATCAGCCTTTCACGCGCACGCATCGATCTTTCAACAGCTGCGGCGGGATCTCGCTGAATCTCATCCAGCGCGCGCGCGATCGCGCCGGGCTGCTCGCGCGGGACGAGAATAGCGTGGATCGCGGTGATGACGTCAGGAATTCCTCCAACGCTCGCGGCAACTATCGGAACACTGGCGTCCATCGCTTCGAACAGAGTGATTGGAGTGCCCTCGGTGCGTGAGCTAAGCACGAATGCATTGAAGGCAGAGAAAAGTGATCCCGCGTTCGCCACAGCTCCGTGCCAAGTCACGCGTTCGCCAAGTCCGAGATCGTTGCAGAGACGAAGCAGCTCGTTGCGCTCCGGTCCCTCACCAATCATTGAAAGGCTCCAGCGCGGGTCGCAGTGCGCGAGAGCCTCGAGCATCACGTCGGCGCCCTTCTCGCGGGACAACCTTCCCACCCATCCCGCAACGAGCCTGCCATCGCTGAGTCGCAGTTGGCGGCGCGCGACAGATCGTTCCAAACGGTCGGTGGCTAACGTGAAGCCGTTGGGGATGCAATAGATTTTCGAGCGCGAGACGCCTGCCGCCGTCAATCGCCCAACGATGGGCTCAGCTACCGCAATCACCGCCGTAGAGCGTCTCAGCGCTAAGCACTGTACAAGCTCGTTGACACGATTCCGTATGCTCCCGCCGGTGAATCCGTGGACCGTGCTCACCGCGGGAACGCGATGATGCCGCGCCGCCGCCGCTCCGATTACGTCGGCGCGGTAGCCATGCGTGTGAACTACGGCTGGTTTCAGCTGTGCGATGAGCGCGCGAAGAGACTGATATTCTCTCAGATAACTCCTTGCGCCAACGACAATTCGCGTGACCGGGACGTGTCGCGCCTCGAGCCGAGAGATGAATGGGTGATTGATTTCGGTATCCGGCTCAAGCACTGCGGCAACATGCACTCCTTCGCCTATCTGCCTCGCCGCAATCATCGTGACCACGCGCTCCAGCCCGCCTTCTCGCGTCGGAGCGAGGATGTGGAGCACTTTCGGAGGTTGACTCACGTAATGTCGGGATGAAGTCGAATCGAGCTAGCGCTCGAAGAGAGCGTCCTGGCTAGTTTGCCGGCGCGGCGCGGCAGCAAACGGGAATTAGGGAGAAGTGGCACGGTCTTCGCCGCCAAAGATTGTGCCAACGCATCGGTCGATCCAGAGCCGGGCTAAAACTACACCCGGCGCAATTCACTCGCGCCTTTATAAATAGACGTGACCCTACATTTGAGCAATCGTCGCCCTTTTGTAGGGAGAAGGAGCGGACTCGAAAGAGTGGCCCCTTTGCAAAACAGAACGGCAGGATCGCGATCCTCTTTCGAGGTGACCGACAAAGGCAAACCCGGCGAAAGCCGGCGACGCAAAGCCACGAGGCTACCGCGTGCTTCAGCACGCCATGCCAGTCGAGCCGCCGACTCACACTACCGAGGAGGACGCGTCCTTATGCGTACTTCATTCCTGGCAGTGACCGGCGTTTTTTTTGGTGTCGCTGCGTGCACATCGGGCGGGACGTCAACAGTCATTGTTGAAAGGACGCCCGTCGCCTCAGTCTCCATAACGTTGCCGTCGCCCTCTCTTATGGTAGGTCAGAGGGAGACAGGAACGGCGAAAGCGCTCGACGCTAGTGGAACTCCTCTTACTGGTCGGGCGATCACCTGGGAGACCTCGAGCGCTGAGATCGCCCGGGTAGATGCAGCTGGAGTGATCGCCGGCATCGCGGTCGGGAACGCAATGATCAGCGCGCAGAGCGAAGGCGTTAGCGCGCAGGCTAGCCTCTCCGTTCTACCGGAACCCGTTGTTCCAGTGGCTAGCGTTTCCGTTGCTCTCGCTGCGGGCTCTCTCAACCCGGGTCAGACGACGCAAGCCACTGCCACGACTCGCGACGCGAACAACAACGTACTCACCGGCCGTTCAATCAGCTGGAGCTCGAGCAATACGAGCGTTGCCACAGTTTCCGGTTCAGGGTTGGTCACGGCAGTCGCCGCGGGCACTGCGCAAATAACGGCAACTAGCGAAGGCAAAAGCGCCAGCGCGACCCTTACTATTGCCGCTCCGCCGCCGGTGCCAGTAGCTTCGGTAAGCGTTACGCTAGGGGCGAGTTCGCTGACAACTGGTCAGACGACTCAAGCAACGGCCACCACGCGGGATGCGAACAACAACGTGCTCACCGGACGTGTGATAACGTGGACGTCCAACAACAGCGGAGTGGCTACAGTGTCATCCACCGGACTCGTTACCGCGATTGCAGTCGGCACCGCACAGATTATCGCGTCATGCGAAAGCCAAACCGGGAACAGCTTGCTGACCGTGACGGCGATGGCACCGGAACCAGTTGCGTCTGTCAGCGTGTCGCTGGCCAGTAGCTCTCTTAACCCAGGACTGACTACCCAGGCGACCGCTACGACGTTTGGCGCAAGCAACAATGTCTTAACGGGCCGAGCGATCTCATGGAACTCTGACAATACAGCAATCGCGACGGTTTCCCAGTCGGGCCTCGTGTCGGCTATCGCCATTGGGAGTGCCCGCATTATCGCAACAAGCGAAGGTCAGAGTGGCAGCGCGTCGGTAGACGTGCGCGCGGTTCGTTCGTCTAACGAACCTTCGGGAATGACTACGATCTCTGACAGACCGTTCAACGCGCTGAACGAGTTAGGGTGGGTAGACGAAGGTTATGGCGGAGTAGTTATTCAGGACCCGACTGCGCCTAAGTCACCATCGAATATTCTTCGCACGACGCTGCCGGCAGGGTTCACGGGCGGCGGCGGAACAGCTTGGGGAGAAATAAGCTTCCTGGCCAAGACAGTTTACGTCTCCTATTGGGCTAGGGAATCCAGCAACTGGGAAGGTCACGAGGGCTCCAACATCAATAAGCGCTACTACATTTACACCACGACGGATGTCCCTAGCATCGTGGTGGTGTTGAACGGCAGTGGCAGCGGACCTCTCCGGCCGTTCATAGAAGGACAAAATATTACAACCGGCGGAGAGGGTTATGGCGACCCACGGAATCCGGACTGGGGACCGAACCTCGTGCCTACGGCGCAAGCCATCCGTGGCCAATGGCACAACATAGAGCTTGTCGCCGCAATGAATACCGTCGGAACGGCGGACGGCTATCTCGACTTATGGCTGGACGGCGTCCATATCACGCATTACGGTGGAATAATGTTCCAGAACAGCTCACCGTCTTGGAGAGTCGTGCACTACACGAATCTGTGGGGCGGGGGCGGGGGCACCGTGGCTAACACGATGTGGCTCGACTGGGATCATTTGTACATCAGCGGCAAATAATCAGCGCTGACGTATAAGAAGCCTCGTTCAGATCAGGGCCGCCGAGGCGAACCACCAATACTCCCCTCGGCGGTCCCGACAAATACCAGTCGCATCATCCCCTGTTGCGGCGGAGCGACAGACCGCTGCGACGCCTCGGGGCCTGAATCGCCGAGGCGCTGAGAATCACTCCGCAACACTAGCTACCCGAAGCACTTACGGCCTTTCGCCTGACGCCTAGCTGCCACGGGCAGGTCGGCGTCCCATTTGCATTTCCGCAGGGCGATGAAACTGCTCCATGTAGTGGGCGCACGTCCCAACTTCCCGAAGTTGGCGCCGGTGCATCGCGCGGGCCGCGAGTATGGCCTCACCCAGACGGTGGTGCACACTGGTCAGCACTATGACGATGCGATGTCCGATGCATTCTTTCGCGACCTCGGGATAGTGCCGCCCGATCTCAATCTTGGCGTCGGATCAAGCACTCACGCGGCGCAAACCGCCCGCATCATCGAGCGAATCGAGCCGGTTCTCGTCGAAGAGAAACCGGATTGGGTCGTAGTTTATGGTGATGTGAACTCAACGATGGCTGCCGCCATTGTCGCATCAAAGCTTGGCATTCGCGTGGCGCACGTCGAAGCCGGGCTTCGCAGTTTCGATCGGACGATGCCAGAGGAGATCAATCGCATTGTCACCGATCGTTTGGCGACACTCCTTCTTACGCCCTCGCGCGACGCAGACGCGCAGCTTCGGGCCGAAGGCGAGCCTGAAGAAGAGATCGCCTTCGTCGGAAACGTCATGATCGACAGCCTGTTCTATTCTTTGCCCGCCGCTCGCGCCACCGGATTCCGCCAAAAGATAGGCGTGAACGGATCGGCAGTGGTCGTCACGTTGCACCGCCCGTCCAACGTTGACGATCGCGAACGGATTGGGGTTTTGGCTGGGGTGCTTAGCGAGCTCGGCCTTGAGCGAGAAGTTGTGTTTCCGGCGCATCCGCGCACGCGTCGGCGTCTCGAAGAGGCCGGATTGAAAATGGATCGCGTCCGCATGCTCGAGCCGGTTGGCTATCTCGAAATGCTCGATCTCGTTGAGAACGCATTCGCGGTCGTCACCGATTCAGGCGGCCTTCAGGAGGAAACGACGGCGCTAGGCGTTCCCTGCCTTACGGTGCGTCCTAATACGGAGCGGCCAATCACGATCAGTGAGGGCACTAATCGTCTCGTTCCCGACCCTGTCGACATCATCAGGGAGCTCCGGCAGATTGTGCGGCCAACTATAGCACCATGTCCTGAAGGGTGGGATGGTCACGCCGGCGAGCGTGTAGTCGCCGCTCTGATGACCAGGGCAATAGAAGGTCAATGACACTCCTGGCAGGCATTTACAGTCGGACCGCTGGGGATATAATCCCGGACGAGATTTGTTCCGCGATCCGACGCGGACTATCGCGGTACCCCAACGAAGCTACCGAACACTTTCGAGACGACCGCTGTTATCTGGTAAAGGCAGATATCGGCGCCTACGTCGACCCTGCACTCCACATCGACGGAGACGGCGTGTCGTTCATGGTCGGCGAACCATTGCTTGCCGGCTCAGGCAGATCGCGATCGCGTTCGCTCGATCTGCGCGAATTGCACGCGACCTTTTCGCGCGACGATTTCAAGCCGCTCACGATGGCGCGTGGAGTATTCTGCGCAGCTCACTATCGCCCGGAATCGGGAGCGTTAATCCTCGTCACCGACAAGCTTGGGCTGCGCCCGATGTACTACTGGCTCGGAGAGCGGTACGTGGTTTTCGCTACAGCATTGAGGGTACTGCAAGCGGTTTCGGAGGTCCCCAAAGTGATGGATGTTAGGGGGGTCACGGAAACCTGCTGCCTCGAATACCCCCTGGCTGACAGAACCCCATACGCATCGGTGAAGCTGCTCAAGTCTGGCGAATTTCTGCGCGTGTGCGGCGCCGAGTCCCGGCACGGGCAATACTGGAGATGGGACGACATAAAGACGTCGGACCGCCCTCTCGCCGACCTCGTAGAGGAAGCGTTCGCAAAATTTAAAGAGGCGGTCGGCCTTAGAAGTCGCGCCGATACGACGACAGCTTCCTTCCTGAGCGGCGGTCTCGATTCGCGCTCGGTCGTCATGACGCTTGTGCAACAAGGCTTGCGCGTTCACACGTTCAACTTTTCGATCGCCGGTTCGCAAGATCAGGTATTCGGAGCCGAATTTGCGCGCCTCGCCGGGACCACGCACACCGAAAGCCCACGGGAGCGCGGTCGTCAAGTTTCGGAACTGATGCCCGAAACGTGGCACGCAACACTCGCTCGGATTTCTCAGCGAGCGGAGCGACCCGGAATCGTGTGGTCAGGCAACGGCGGTAGCGTTACTCTGGGCCACATATACCTGACGCGGCACATGGTTGATCTCGCGCGCCAGGGCAACGTCGACGGCGCGTTGGATCTGTATTGCAAGGCATGCGCGAGCACGGTACCATTGCGGTTGCTGAGGCCGCAAATGCGCGAGACTCTTTCGCGCATTACACGTGACGGTTTGTTGGAGGAGCTAGCCGACCTTCACTGCCCGGATGCTGGCCGACGCCTTTATCTCTTTTTGATGCTGAACGACCAGAGACGTCACTCGGCGGAACACTTCGAAGAGATCGATTTGAATCGCCTCGAATACCATCTACCGCTTTTCGACAGCGACTTTGTCGCTTCCGTCCTCAGCGTTCCCCTGGACGTGTGCCTCGAGCACGGTTTCTACATGCGGTGGCTGCGCCTCTTTCCAAAGATCGTACTTTCGGTCCCCTGGCAGGCCTATCCCGGGCACGAACCGTGTCCGTTGCCTGTCCCCCCAGATCTCGGCTACCAATGGGAGGCTGCGGAGGTAGCTAGAGTTCGGCAGGGACAAAGGCGCGAGCGTGCCCAACAAGCGGCGCAGATGCTAAGATCTCGTGATTTCCCGGAAGTTCTTCTCAAGAAAAACTCGCTGCGGCTTGCGGCGTGGATCTACCGGCTCCGACTCCGTGACGTCGGGCACGTCATCGGTGCTGCTCACGTGTACTACCGCTATTGGTCGCAGTGCGCGGGAAATTATTTGACCCCGACTGTTACGCCCGCTCTCGACGCCAAAGGGCGATGAAGGCGCGAACCCGGGTGCGATGCAGCAGCAGGAGACAGGCGAAATAGGCAATTGCCCCGGCGCCTACCTCGAGCGCGAGACGAAGGCCAGTCGGCGTCGTCGCTGGCGAGAACGCGCGCGCTAAAGCCACTGCTCCTGTACCCCAGGCGCTTCCGACGTAAAAACTTGCTGGAAGAACAATCGCAGCGAGTCCACTCATGTACATGAGAAAGCGCGTATCGCCGGTCACGGCGAGCACCTGTGCAGCGATCGGCGAGATCGTGCGTACCGTCGTATAGGCCGCGAGCACCTGAAGCGGTCCGATCATGAACAGCCATCTTTCGCCGAAGACAACAGGCACAAAATCGCTCGCGACCAGCGCCATGCCGACAGTCAGCGGAAACGCGAACACAGCGAGGCCTTCAGTGACCGTCAGGAAGTAACGGCGCAGATTCGGAATGTCGTGCTGCGCGGCGGAGAATATCGAGGGGGTAACCGAAGTCACCAGCGCGCTGATCTTATCGACCGGCATGCTGGCGAGAGTCCACGCGTAACTGTATGCGCCTAGTGCCAGCGCGCCTAGGCGTTTGCCAGCCACGATAAAATCCGAGTTCTGGTATGCGTACCAGAACAGTCGGCCGACAACGACGTTGCGCGTGAACGGTAGCACCGGACGCAGCGTCTGCCAATGCGGTCGCTTGAGCGGATATGGCCGCGCGGCTACAGTTGCCACAGTACCCACCATCGCACCAAGGAGTGCACCCATTACCAACGACCAGTACCGGAAGCCAAGGATTGCGAGCGTCACAGTAGTCAGCGCTTGCGCGATCCCCTGCCCTGCATCGATCGCCGCAATCCGTGGAAAGCGGAGGTCTCGCTGTAGCAGTGCTCCAGGGACGACGCGAAATGACGAGATCACGAGTGTGAGACTCAGGGCCATGATCACAGGCGGCAGAGTAGGGGCACTATAAAATAGGCCTACGGGAAATGCAGCAAGGCATGCGACCAGGAAGCATCCGACGCCCATCACCAAGGCGGCGCCATTGATCTGTGCGGTCTGCTCCTGCGTGATGTCTCGAACTGTTATCACGGTCGCGCCGATGCCGGATTCACCGAGCAGGGTAATGAAGGACAGCAGCACCGTCCCCATCGTGAGCAAGCCGTAATCGCTCGGTGAGAGGATACGGGCAACGACGATCGTCGTGGCCCAGGTGACGAGCTGCACAATCCACTTGACGCTGCCGACCCACGCGATGCCGCGTGCGAACGATCGGTCGAGCCTGGCTGACTCCACGGCAGCTGCAGCGTGGGCACCTTCGTCGACTGACAAACCTCCCTTGACTGCAGCGAGGTCGAGAGCGTCGGCGGACGGCGTGGCGCTTATCCCAGTCACTGAGTAATCGCTTTCAACGGTTGTAGCTCCGGCAGCGTTGGCGTCAACCAGCGATACTCCCACGCCCGGAACATCGCCAAACCCCATAGCCCAGCGGCGTTTTCCCTATCGCCCCCGAGAAAACGGTCCCATTCCCGTCGCACGACCGACGCGTTCAGGAATGCGTTACCCGAATCAGATAGAAGAAGATCTCCTGCCCCGAGAATTCCACTACGCGATGGTCGAGAATCGGTACGCGGGCTTCGAGACTTACTGCCATACTCGCCCGGTCAACTTTTGCCAGAAGGTCGTCTGGCAGGTAAGACTGCTGATCCGCGAGCATCATTCGCTCCATCAGTGCCAGGCGAGCGTCGCCCAGAGAAATTCCGTCGCCGTTGTGAGGGCCGTTATCGCCGTCCTTGGCGACGAGCTGTTCTGGATTCTGCCAGGCGGAGAGGAGCGAGCGGTACATACCGGGCGGTGAATCGGCGCGTAAGAGGTCGGCGATCTTGTGCATTTTTTCGCCGAGCAGTCTGGTACGCCCGGCGATGGGGAACGCCGGCCTGAGGACATCCCTAACCTGGTTCCACGTGCGAGGTGACAGGCTTTTGACTCCAGACGCGGAGAGACGTCGCAATAGCGTTGGATAGCGCTGGAATTCTGTGATGAGCCGCTCACCACTTATGTAGCGGTTGTAGCCGCCGAATAGCTCGTCGCCACCATCGCCCGTTAGCGCGACCGTAACGTCGTGGCGAGCGAGTTGGGAGACCAGGAAAGTCGGGATCTGTGATGGGTCCGCCAGAGGCTCATCGAACATCTCGGGTAGCCGCGGTACTACGGCCAAGGCGTCGTTTCCCGTCAGCCGCAGCTCGGTGTGATCGGTGCCGAGGTGGTCTGCGACGGCGCGGGCGTGAGAAGCTTCGTCGAACTCCTGCTGGTCGAACCCGATCGTGAAAGTTTTCACGGCGCGATCGGCCGAACTCTTCATGAGCGCAACCACAGTAGAGGAATCGATCCCACCGGAGAGAAGCGCTCCCAGCGGAACATCGGCCTGCATGCGCAAGCGGACCGCATCCGTGAGCAGCGCTTCGAGCTCGGTCACTGCCTCGGTATCACTTCCCCTGAATTGGTCGATATGGCCGTCGATGGCGACGGTCTCGAGGGACCAGAAAGGTGACGGCGGCGGTAGTGGCGCTGCCGGATCCGCAACGGTCAAAATGTGTCCAGGGGGGAGCTTTGAGACGTGGGTGAAAATGCTCAGCGGCGCCGGGATGTATAGGTAGCGGAGATAAGACGTGAGAGCTGTCGTATCGAGCGTACAATCGAACTCAGGTCCAGCGAAGAGCCCTTTGACCTCGGAAGCAAAACTGATCAGGCCAGCGTGGTGATAAACGAAGAGAGGCTTGATTCCGAGGCGATCACGAACGAGCGAGAGCTCCCTGCGCTGCGCGTCCCATACTGCAATCCCAAACATTCCAATGAAGCGGCGAACGGCGCGCTCGATTCCCCACTGTTCGAACGCTGCAAGAATAACTTCGGTGTCGGAGTGTCCCCGGAAAACGCAGCCCCTCAATCGCAAGTCTCGTTGCAGGTCGCGGTGATTGTAGATCTCGCCGTTAAAAACGATTGTGAATCGCCCGCTGGGCGATCGCATCGGCTGGTGACCTTCGGCGGAAAGATCCACGATGGACAGGCGACGAAAGCCCAACCCCACTCCAGCCGCGGCGTCTACCCAAACACCGCTATCGTCGGGTCCGCGATGAACGAGGGCGGCAGCCATTCGAGACGCGATGCCGCGCAGTTCGTCGCTGCTCCAATTCCTGCGTGCAAACACGCCGACCAGACCACACATAGCGTTTTCGAATCAGGGGTGAGGGTTGACGATCCTCACTGGAGATGCGCTGCGTGCCGTTCGCCGCCACGTGTTGTCGCCCAGCGTGAGCATCGTCGAGACGAAGACGGCTAGGCGCCAAGCGGCATACGCCGGAAGCATGACGAACGCGAAGACAGTTCGCACGGGCTGAGGATGGCGCCATATCGTCACGAGCGTCGCCGCGACGATCCCGGAGAGGGAGCCAGCCGCCAGCAAGCCGATCCAGATCCCCGGCTTACGGCCCAATACCAAGAGGGCGACAGCGACAACACTCAGCGCGATCATGAGGTGCAACACCGGACCAGTAAGTCCGAGCTCAACGAATACGTCGAGCTTTTGCCTCCAACCGATATGCGGACTGCGGATGATTCGAGGGGCCCAATCGCGTATCACGCGTATTCGCCCGGAGAGCCAGCGCCGGCGCTGAATGGCTCCCTCTTGGAGTGAGCGAGATTCCTGCGAATAGATGTTCGCTCGACTGGCGTGACGGATGCGTACGCCGGCTTCAGTGTACAACGCGTAGAGCTCAGAGTCTTCGGTGATGGAGAAGGAGCGCCAGCCGTCACGAATCAACAGGTTCGTCCCGATCCCCATGCCATTCCCAATCGGACAGTTGAGACCGGCGGATTGCTTGAGAGGGAGCGTCACCTCAAATCGCGAGCGGCCTAGAAGCCCACCCAGCCGCGTCAGCCAGCTCTCGAATTCATCGAGCACCAGGTTATTTGGCTGAAACAGGATGTCGTTGAGCGGTGCTAACTCGGCCAATCCCGTTGCGAAGTCTTTGGCGACGGTGCTATCGGCGTCTACGATAACGCAAGCATCCCACTCTCTCAGGTCAAACTGATTTAGAGCCCAGGCAATTGCGCGGGGCTTTCCAGCGAAGCCTGGATCTGCCCGCTCCAGGCACTCCACACCGAGTTGCCGAGCAATTCTCGCTGTCGCGTCTGAGCAATTATCTGCGATGACTGCAATCCGCTTCGCTGCGTCGGGATAGGTCATTTGAAGAAGCGAGCGGACACATGCCTCGATATCGAGCTCCTCGTTGTGCGCGGGAACGAGGAACAGCAGCCGCGGGACTTCCTCTCCCCCGCGGCGCGGATGGAGTGCGCGACCGCGGCGCCTGACAACCAGACAAAGAACTTCGGAAAAGACAGGTAACCAAAGAAGAACAGCGCTCGTAGTCAGAACGACGACAAGTATTACTTGCAGCATTTACTTCACGCTCGCCGCGGCGCTCGTCCAAACGTCGCGTCTCGCATCACCCGTACTCTTCATCGTCCTGATTTCTGCTAGGGCTCAAGAAAGTGCGAGGTCTCATCGATTGCTTGCGAGGCTCGCTTGAACACCGACCGCCGAGTGCAAGTGCGAAGCCCATCCGGGGATCGAATTTGGTGATGTCCATGTAAGGTCTAACTCCCACGGATTGTTAGAGTTACCTCCGGCGGAACACTCGCCTCCCTCGGGAACACCCAGCGTCGCAGTGCTGCGTGTGTTGCATCATCGCAACAGGATCAATGCCCGCCCCGTTGAAGCGCGTCCTTATTGAGGTTAGCGCGTTTCGGAGTGCATCGACCTTACGGCTTCTTCAGCCACCCAGCGCTTTGATATTTAAGCACTCCGGCAGCTTCGTAGATCCACTCGCCGAACACGTGTAAGCGGTCCGCAGGCCAAGGGGCGGGGTCCCAAGCCCCCGGAGATCGGACTAGGGCAGGCACACACGTCACCGTAAAGCCAACCGCTTCGAACGCCGAGCAAGCTCGTCGGGTGTGCATCGGGGCCGTCACCACTGCGATTCGGCGAATGCCAAGCGGCATCAACAATTGAGCCGACTTCAGCGCTTCGTCCCGTGTCGACTCGGTGGGCACAGTGCGCAGCCATTTAACTTTGCTGCCGACAAGCGCCAACACTCGCGATTGATCGACTCGACTAGATACGCGCCGCCCCGGAAAGGGCTGCTCGACGGTCGTGGTCACAAGCGCGTTCGCCCTTCCCTCAGCGACGAGCTCCAAGCCAGAGAGCAACTGATCAAGGGCGTCGCTGCTCATCGTGGAGTTCGGATTTACACCCGCACTCAGCACCACCACCGCCGCTACGGGCGTACTCGGAAACCTGTCTTCGCGAACCCACCGCGAGGCAACCGCGTTTGAGAGAGAAGTCTGCGTCACCAGCAGCACTAATGCCGCCGTGATGATCAATATCGCTACTAGGGCGCGTCGCAGACTGACGTCGGTCCAAGCCAGGCATTACCGCCAGGCTATTCGCTAGCCGACGCACAGCCATCATTCTGTGGCCACCTTCGAGCTCGGCTTCACCTACCCAGGCGAATGATTCGGAGAGGCGGCGCCGAGTGACTCGAGGCGACAGCGCGGCTCCCCTTCCAGATTCAGGAAGCCAGGTTTGAATTGCGCGAAGATTATTGCGAGCGATTTCCAGCATCATGGATGGCGCGGTGAGTTGGTCCGCGACGCCGATTCGGTAAAGCGTTGATGACGCATCGATAAAGACAACAGGACCAACCGAGCTGAGACGGATGTAGAATTCGTAGTCTTCACCCGCTCGCTGGTACGATTCGTCGAAGCCTCCTATCAGCTGGCACCATGAACGCCGAAACAACACGGTCGAAGTATGGATCAGATTTCCGAGTAGGATTGCTGTCGAAAGATCACCTTGGTAGACGCCTGACGCGGAGAGCTCATTCGGAATAGTAGAATTCAGACCCGGAAGCGAATCGACCTTGTTCAAAGCGCGCCGAATGTCGACCTCTTGGTAGGCGGAGTACATTTTTCGCAGGTAGCAAGCGTCCACAACCCGGTCAGCTGGGTCAACCGCCGACATGTCAGTCCAAACGAGGCCGGCTTCTGGATGGCGATTCAACGCTGCTACCTGTGCCTCGATTTTCCAGGGCAGCCAGGAGTCGTCGGAATCCAGAAACGCGATGAGCTCTCCACGCGCGTGACGCATGCCGAAGTTCCTCGCAGCTGAGACACCGGCGTTTGCCTGCTGTGTGTACGTCACGCGAGGGCCGAACGACTGGACGATTCGGCGGGTATCGTCGGACGAGCCGTCATCCGCGACCACTACTTCCAAATGAGGGTAGGTCTGCGCGAGTGCGCTCTCAACGGCGCGTCCTATGATTTGCGCGCGGTTATGCGTTGGGATGATGACACTCACCAATCCCCCTTCTGGTTGGTGGTCGAACAGTATTCGGGAAGCTGACCGCACCCGTGGCGCTTGGGTGTCTTGCACTGACGACAGCGTCCGCCGCTGCCCATGGTACGTCGCCCAATACGACCTCGCGTAGCTAAGGACGAAAAACCCACCGAGCACGCACGGTGCTAGGAGGAGCAATATCATTCTACTCAGCATGTGGTTGACTGGCATCACGCGGAGTTCGCCAACCCCGACTGCAAAACGTTCGCAACGTCGAGGATAAGGTCCCCGTTATCGCGCAACGTCATCGCGATACCAGCGAGCGGACGAGTAATCGCATTACGCACCGCACGCTTGAGTGCGCGCAAGACGGCCGCGGCATTTCGCGGAAACAAGCTCAAGATCAACAGAAGTATCGTGGACGGTTGTCTGGCATCGAAGCGGAGACTCTGCCAGAGATGACGGGTCGCTGCCCGCGAATCGCCAGCATCGAGCTCCTCCGCTCCTAGCCACGCGTGAGAGTTAGCCAGACTTCTCCGCACCACCGGATGCGGCAGTGTTGGAGGGCGGCGTTCCAGCCAATGCTTCACCACCTTGAGGTTGCCACGCGCCTCATGCAGGCGGTTGCACCCACTGAGCTGCGAGGCATGGACGCGGTAGAGAGTAGTCGGTGCGTCCAGAAAGGCTACTGGTCCGTGCGCACAGATCCGGAAATAGAAATGATAATCCTCGGCTCCGAGGCCGGTTATCTCCGGCTCGAACGGGCCGGATTTCTGAAGCCTTTCTCGGCGCACGATTGCCGTCGAAGGATGAATGAGGTTACCGCTGAACATCTCGTGAAACACCTCGAATACATAAAAAGGGCAGTTGGCCAAACGCGCGGGCCCGTCACTCACCAATTCGGAAAGCGAACCCGTCGGGGGATGATTCGCTTCCAGATTCACCACCTCGTAAGCGGAGTAGTAGTCCCGCAGATGGCGCTCGGCGAGCACTTCCCCGGCAACCGTAAAGGTGCTCATGTCGGACCAAACCAGTCCGACATTGGGATAACGGCCAAAGATCTCCATCTGGGCCTTGAGCTTCCAGGGATACCACACATCGTCGGAATCCAGGAATGCCGTGAATTCGCCGCGGGCCGCATCCAAACCGGAATTGCGAGCAGCGGAAAGTCCGCCGTTTGCTTTGTAGAAATAGCGTATGCGGCGATCGGCGTACGCCGAAACCACTTCACTAGTATTATCGGTCGAACCGTCGTCAATCACGATTATCTCGAAGCGGGCGTATGACTGCGACAGCACGCTTTCTATCGTCTCGCCGACGATGTCCGCCCTGTTGAAACACGGAATGATGACGCTGACGAGTCCTGGGGCGCCGGGACCGCGCATGAATTCTGTTTTTGTCAAAAGTCGAAACCTGTCAAGAAGTCACCGCGGAAAGAGACATGAAAAAAGAATGCGTACATCAGGGGATATGCGGCAGGGAATCGCTCGCGATCTTCATCCGCGAATGACGTTGTGGCGTGCGTCCACGGAGGAGACGATCCATTTCGATCGCGAGCTCTTCGTACGAAATCGCTGTTTTCGGCTGGATCGTCGTCGGAATCTGACCACTTATCAGGTCGTTGAGCACCGCTTTGATGCTGCTGACGTCGTGTCCCTCCACGGTCATGGCGCCGATGCGGCGCGCCTCGCAGGCGGCGGCGCTGTCCTTTTCAGCGATGACCAGAGTAGGAACGCCGAGACCAACGGACTCATACAGTTTTGCCGGCACACACATCGGCTGATCTTGCGCCAGCACGAGTGCCAGGTGCGCTCGACTCAAAAGCTCGAGCGCGCTGTCGCGCGGCAATACACCAAGGAGGTTCACTACGGGTGTGAGTCCTGCACCGTTGATCTCTGCATGCATCCGTTCCCGATGCGGTGATTCCAACGGACCGGCAATGTTCAATCTTAGGATCGACGCTGCCTCGGGCCGCTCGTTGGACACTAAGCGCATCGCAGCCAGGACCGAGGACAGGTTGCGGCCAGCGTACAACGTGCCGACGTAGGCGATGGTGCCTTTGGCGACGTTAGCTGCGTGGCGTCGCGGCAGCTGTTCCATGTCGACTCCGTTCGGGAAGTGCATCACGTTGAGGTCTGGCTGCGACGCGCGCAGGGCGGACGCGAACTCATTGGTATTGACAAGCACTTTCGAAGCGCGTGGAAATACCAGGCGCTCGAGCCAGCCAAGAAAATGGCGCTCAGCCCGGATGAAACGGTCCTCTGGACTGTTCATCTCGTAAGTGAGTGACCACGGATCACGCATATCGATCCAGAAATCGGTCTTGCGCCCCCACGTTGCCGCTAGACCGGCGATGTGCGCGGAGTGAGGAGGCCCACTCGTAATGACACAATCAAACCTGAGGTCGCGCATCAGCATCCTGGCAGCTCTCGTTGCCCGCATTATCCATCCCCGCCCGTTATCCGGTAGGCCGATCACGCCGCCTCCCACTCTCCGCATCATTAATAGGCCGCGCAGGAAGGGGTTGCGCTCCCGCAATTCGGATCCACTTGGCATTGCCTGCTTATTAGCAGCATGCAGCAAAGTGGGCTCGGTAGCCCTGGCTCTATACACCTGATTCAGCGTGCGACGGCGAGCGCGAAAGTGACGGTGAACGCCGGGAGGCACACTCTGCCCATTCGGAGCAGAGGCGGTCACCACATGAACATCCCACCCCGCTCTGGCCAGGTATTTTGACAATCCCGCCCACCGCTGCCCTCCGATTGTTCCATCGGGTGGAAAGTGGAAGCTGATGACGAGGAGCCGGAGAGGCGTAGGGTTGCGCTCTATACTCATTGCGGACGATGTCAAGCGCCGAGTGCGCGGCGAGTCGCGCCGCCGCGGCTGGCGTACGCCGTTGCGTACAGTGCCTCGTAACGGTCCGCCATGACTGCCACCGTGAAATCTCTGCATGCGCGCGTCGCGGCGGCGGCGCCAAGACTCGCGCGCCGCGCGGGGTCGATCAGTAGTGAGCCAAGCGCGTTCCCGAGCGGACCGACCTCTCCGGGCGGGACGAGAATCCCTTCACGCCCGTCGACTACTGCCTCCGGAATACCGGCAATGCGCGACGCGATGATGGCTTTGCCAGCGACCATGGCCTCAAGAACCGCCATGGGTAACCCCTCCCAGAGAGACGGCATTACGAACACATCTGCCAAATCGAGAAGGTCCGCGACGTCATTTCTACTGAACGCAATGTGCACTTGGTCTCTCAGGCCTTTCGCACTGATATAGCGCATCATCGATTCGTGCTCATCACCGCCTGCACCACCCGCGATGATGAGTTTCCAAGGGGCCGCAAGCGCGTCAGAATTCAGCCCGGCGAGCGCCTCCAGCAGGTACCGATGCCCCTTGTGACGCTCCAACACTCCCACGGCGAGAATCACGCAGTCTCCTTCGTCGATACCGAACTCGGCCCGGACTCTCGACGCATCTCCCTTGTGAACCGGGACGCCGTTTGGCACTACGGTGAACAGCGACGGATCGACGCCCAGGTCCTCGGCAAATTGTTTCTGGGTTGCGCGAGAGACCATGACTGTGTGCTCCGAAGTTTTCATTGCCCAGCGCAGCGCGATTCGGCGTCGCAGCGCTTTGCACACAGTTAGACCACCATGCATCGTGATGACGTGTGGCAGCCCTGTAATTCGGGTCGCAGCGGTGCCGTATACGGCCATGGTGAACTCATGGCTGTGGACAGCGTCGATACGACGCTCCCGGAAAAGGTTGACGAGGCCCTTTACGCAACCCGGATCAATCGCGCGCTCAATGTGGAAGACCTCCGGCTCGAATCCGCCTCGCCTGAACAAGTCGCCCAGCCATCCGACTCCGTGCTCCGGCCCAACCGGAACCACGGTGTGCCCCCTGCGTCGTAGTTCGTCCGACAAACGGAAGACCATCATCTCTGCGCCTCCCGGCTCATCTGACTCCAGCATCATCGCGATGCGAAGCCTTGGCAAGGAATCCACCCCGGAGCGCCGGAGGGAATCCTGAGTACGATTTCGGCGCAGCAGCGTACTCGTCATGAGAGGATCGCCCCCACGAGATAAGTCTTCAAGCGGGCGAGACTCAGACCTGGCGGGATGTTCAAGCGTGGGCGCGCGAATGGCGAGGTCCGCTCCGCGTCGTACCAGCCGCCAGCGATGCGAAGAGCGCCGACATACGACGCGTCCGCGGCCGCTCGCTGCGCCGCAACTGAATCGAGGCCGTATGGGTAAGCGAGCCAGTCGACGACGCTTCCGCCAAAGTCGGACTTCAACGCTGCGTGCGACCGGGTGACCTCCGAGGTTATCTCCGTCATGTCGAGTCGTGCGAGATTGCGGTGCGACCAGGTGTGCGACCCGACCGTGATTTCCCTGTTTTGCACGGCCTGGCGCAACTCGTCGCACGTCGCCGACCGCACGTAGTCCGGCAAGCAGTCCGACATCGGGAGCGATGCAGCGGCAGCCCACGCACGCACGCGTTCGTCGCAGCCCGCGAGCGCATTCAACGCGTAGTGTCTGAGTTCGGCATCAATGGCTCCGTTCTTCGACGACAGGGCGTCCCACCAAAAGATGTGACCCCCCAGGCGCCCCGGCGCGACAAAAATCGTTGCCGGCATCCTCCGCCTGACAAGTTCAGTAACTCCCTCACATACAGCACCCTTGTAAGCGTCGTCGAGCGTAATAGCCACGCGAGGACGCCCATTCCCCTCTTCGTCAATCCGATCGAGCGGCACTACATCCGCATTCTCTGACAACAGATCGAGGTGGGCGGCGAACTCTCCCTGTGCAATGAACAGGCTGCGCTCACCGGCGGGAGGCGCACCTTCTGGAATGATGCCGTGATACGCGAGAATCAGTCGCTTCCCACGTACGCGTTGCCGGGTGACCGAGCCAACCAACGACGACGAAAGAGCTAGCTCGACCGACCGCTTCAGCAGCGAATGCATTTGTCTATTTCCCTCCGCCCCCGTTCGGACCACGGGCGAGGAGCTGTTGGGTGCTACGCCTCACCCGCCAGCCTCGGGTGTTCCGCGAAGGCGTTGCCGGAAAGGCAACACTTTCGAATTGCGACCTGTTCTCCAGCTGCGCATTGACGAGGAGAGAGAGGTCCGTTGTCAGTGCAGCCATGAGATAAATAGGGTCGGCAAACGCGAAACTGACGAAGAATGATGTGACAGCGAACCCGCACATCGCGACCGGAAAAAAGCTCGTGGATGCGTAAAGAAAGCGTTCGGTGGGTGTGCCGTTGCGCCAGGATCCAGGAAGTCGCCGCCGCAACCGCAGCGGAGCGATTACCAGGCCGAAAAGAAGCGAAACCCACGCTATGAGTCCCGGAACACCGAGCTCCGACCCAGCCTGTATGAGGGAATTGTGGGGCGCGACACAACGTATGCCGGTGCGAGGCTGGGCAGCAATTTTTGGCGAGATGCTGCACTCTGCCTTGGCGAAATTCCAAATGCCGATTCCAAACATAGGATTGTCAGCCATGTAGCCGAGGCCACGTTTTATAAGCTCATTCCGTCCATCGACATGCGAGTAGTTGTAGTCCGACTTTATCTCTAGGATCGTCCCCATCTGCCTCCAGTAGCCGGCAGGGGCCGCGAGAACGAGAGCAATCACCCCAACGCCGAGTACCGCTGCTCGTCGGGGAAGCGACACGACTTTCACAAAAAACAGGCTCGCTAGCGCGACTGCTACCAAACCTAGAAATCCCCCGCGCGATCCTGAGCGCGCCATGGCTGCCGAAATACCGATCAGGATCAGCACCAGCAGCCAACGCTTGAGACCCCGATCCACGAAGAGCAACAGCAGGGTCAGAGGCAGGCCAATCATCAGTAGGACACCGAGATCATTCGAATCGTAGGTGTAGAGTTCGGCCAGCCGCGTGGTGTCATTGCTTGCAGGCTCTAGTTTGAACACCACTACAGCAAGAAAAGCCAGGATTCCGCAGCTAATGACGAATGCCCAGACCATCGTGTACAGATCCCGCACGTGACGCACGCACAGCGCGACGAGAAATGCGAATGCGAGCGTTTTGCTGAACGAATCGAGAATGAATAGCGCGGAGTTCCCAAGCGAGATGCCGAAAGGCGCGGAGCAGCAAGCCAAGAATCCAATGATTGCGACCACCCTCATCGGCCACCGCGCGAATATATTTGCGCGCGTCAAAGACTCCGGGTATAGAAAGGCATACCCCACCGCGACAACGCTGAGCAGCAAAACGGGCCGAACCTTGGCGAGCACCGGGTAATGCAGGTGCACTCGACTGATCGTGACGATGGTGAGAACGAATAGCAGGAGACGCAGCGGATCGGTCACCAGCGTGAGGCGGGTGTTCGAAGCGACGCCAACCAGGCTGGCGTTTCGCGGTACACGCCTTTGTCCGGATGCCTCAGTCAGATTGGGCGCGATGGCAGCGCCGGGTCTACCTCTCACAGCAGCGCGCCCAGTGGTGCCGGAAGCGGTGCAAGCAACAGGCGAAAGAACGAACGGCACCAGGGCTCATGGGATGTTGCGTACGATCAATGGTCCAAAAGCGCTCGCGATTGCCGCTGGAAGTCGGCGCCAAACGCGCGGCCCGAACCGAAATGGCCCGTCACTCGGCGAAGGCGTAGTCACATCAGATTTCGCGGCGAAATCGTACCACCAGAGCGACTCCTCGCGCCCACCCCACTGAAGCTTGAACCGATGGCTTCCCGTGCCCGGCGTGCAGCGTCCAAAATTGAATCGAGTTATGCCTTCGCCGATCGCTCGCTCCATGCACGCCCAATAGAGAAGCATGTTCGGAGCTTGCCGATTGTATGCGCGCAATGATGACGCCCAAGTCATCTCGAACTCGCCGCCAAACCGGAAACCGCACCCGGCGGCAACTGGCCTGGCTCCGAGGTAAGCGCACGCGAACCAGCAATCATCGGGGAACTGCTTGGCGAGCTCGCGAAAGAGCGTGAGTGGCTGCGCCGGCGTCCCCAAGTCGCGCATGTGACGCGCAAACACTTCGAAAAACGGCGCCACCTGGTCAGTACCGAATCGCACCATTACGCCATTTTTCCGTGAACGTCGGATCTGACTTCTGAGTTTGGCATCAAATCTCTCGAATTGCGCTTCGCAAGTTTCGGCGAGCTCGAGCACGACGGTGATCTTACGGTGTGAGGCGGGAATCGAAACCGGTAGCGGGAAGCGGCTTCGCAACTCCAGCAACTTCACCTTTTCGCGTTGCCCGATCGCAATGGCCTCGTCCACGACGGCGCGAACTCCTGCATAGGTTCCGAGCGGCCCGCCATAGTTGAGAAAGGGCATTGAGACCAGGTAGTGGCCGAAGACGAAACTGCGGACCCGGACCAGTGGAAGCACTCCGACGAGAGCGCCATCCCAGTCCCGAGCCGCTAGGTACAAGCACTCGTGACGGAATACGCGCTCGATCAACGCGCGCCATCTCAGTTGATGGAAGTGGGTGAATCCTTCCTGCGCCGAGACAAAGGAGTCCCATTCCTGTTCAGTACCACCGAAACGCTCGACTTCGCCATTGACGCAGTGCGTCGGCGCTGAGTTCGGAGTTGGCATGTAGAAGCGAAAGGATGGACAAGCGCGCGAACTTCCCGTGCGACTGCGGTTCGCACTTCAAATGCCTAAGCGCTTATCGAAATTTTTTTGCTGTCCCTGCGCTGCTATCTCATTTCCACGCAACGCGATAGAGAAGACGCGACACATGCCGCCAAGCGGTGCGCCGACTACTGCGGCGTGGCAGCGTGTTGCTTCGGCGCCACAACTCGGTTGGCGCCGTCGTCACAGTCGTGTGGCACGCCTCCAACACTTGCGTTTCTCGAGGTCTGGTTTCCCGACGCCGCCCGGTGGAGTCGCGTAGCGTAACCTCCGCTCTAGTATTGCGTTAATGTGGCTCGGCACTGAGAGAGCTGGGGCGCCGTTTTGTGATCGTGGCCGGCACTCTTGCTGCAACCTCGCCCGAACGCGCAGGTCGGCGACCGGCTTGTGGGTAATAGTTGCACAGGTTGGAAACGGTCTTCAGAACGTCTCTTTTCGTTGTGCACTGTGACCGGTGATGCATTGCTGGACACGTGATCAAACTACGTGCGATGACAAATGAGGTGAAAGTGCGGTCCGCAACCAAGTTCCAGTACGCTTCGTCCCGGGTGGCTTCGATCGATGCCGCGCGCGGCGGAGCAATGCTATTCGTGTGCCTGGCGCATTTCGCGAACGCCTACCATTTCGTGTCCGGAGCGGACGCGACCGGTGGTTACCTCGTAATGATCGGGATGATTGCGTCTCCGACGTTCGTGACCGTCAGCGGACTCGTCGCCGGGTTTCTGGCCATTACACGCAGTCGTGCGTTCGGCGAACTTCGCCTCAAGCTCATCGATCGCGGTTTCTTCCTTCTTATAATCGGACACGTTGTTCTTGCGGTCTCTGGAATCTTCACGGGACCCGGTTTCGGGCACGCCTGCAAGATCGGATACATAACGGACGTAGTGGGCTTCGCCGTGGTGCTAGGTCCTTCGCTCATCGCCTCGCTTAAGCCAAGTGTTCGACTGCTTCTGGCCGCTGCGGTATTCACATGTTGCTGGCTCGCTGTCTTCATTTGGCATCCCACAGGCGGGCTCGCAGCTGTGGCCAAACAGTATCTCATCGGCGTTCCGAATTTGTCGGACTCAACCAGGGGCGATTTCCCATTGCTACCATGGTTCGCCGTTTATCTCGTCGGAACAGTGATCGGCCAACAGCTCGGGAGATACTATTCGCAGCGGAACGAGAGGGGCGCGCATCTAATGCTCGCCAAGCTCGGCGTTTCAAGCTTGGCCCTGGGCGTGGCCGCGAAGCTCGGCCTCCATGCGTTGAGAACCTCCTTGCCGGCGCTCGACCAGACACATCATCTGCTCCTCTTTTCGATCTCTTCGTATCAAAAATTCCCGCCGGGTCCGGTTTATCTCGTTTTCTTCGGTGGGGCCGGAATGCTGCTCGTCTCCGCGATCCTCGAAGCTGGCCGTCGCGGGACGCAGCGCTTCTTGCTCAACCAGTTACGTCAGATCGGATCGGCGTCTCTCTTCGTTTATGTTCTCCAGTTTTATCTCTACGGGGTCGTGCTGCGCGCGCTGCGACTGCCGTACAGTTTGTGGTGGCCGCTGCTCTTTCTCTTCACCATCATTATTCTCGCCAAGGCTGCGGCGCTCTGGAACGCGAGAGACGGCAACCGTTTTCTGACCGTGGGCCTCGGCGCTGTTCTCAAGTGGAATGAGCGTCGGAAACGACCCACCTTGACCAAGCAAATTGGCTTGGACGCATCCCTCTCTTAGCAGGGGCACTAGACTTTTGCGCGCGACAATACCCCCACCGGACGTGAAGCCCGTAGTCGAGGTAGCTCCGGTCACCGACGCTGTGTCGGATGCCGTCGCCGGTTTCATTAGCCGAGTGTGGGGCGGCAATGTTACCGGCGAGCGCGTGCGTGCCGCACGGGCGGAAGCAGCTCGCTTGAATCCCGCAGTACCCGGCGCGGAGGTACCCGCCGTTGTATACCTGCGCGACGGTGAAGTCGTCGGTTACCTCGGCACCATACCCGTCAAATTCTGGAACGGACGCAACGAGACGCCCGGCCACTGGCTCAAGGGATTCATGGTGTTGCCCGAGCTTCAAAACGGGCCGGTCGGTTTTGCGGTGTTACAGGAGATGTTGCGGCATGTCGAAGTTTCGGGAACGATGACAGTCGCGTTGCCGGCGAGGCGCCTTTTTCGCGCCGTAGGCTTCGTCGACTGTGGCGCGTTACCGAACTACGTGGGGTTGTTGCGGCCCGGCCGTGTTGCAGCGTCCATCGATGTCGCACACCTTGGCCTCGCCCTTCCCTCATGGCTGGATCGCTCCGCTCGGCTTGCGCAGACGGTAGGTCTAGCACGGGTAGCGGGGGCCGTGGCTGGCGTGGCCACCCAGGCTTGGACCGCACTGTGCGGTTCGTCGCTTCGGTTGTCCAGCGACGTGTCAGGAATGATGCCATCGCGGAGCGAGCTCGACGATCTATGGGCGCGTTCCCGTCCGATGATTCTGGCTGGCGCGGTGCGCGATGGATCATTCCTGAGCTGGCGATACAAAGCGCGAACCGGAGGATTGTACGAAGTAGCTAGCGTTCGCGAGCGCGCTGGCAATGGACGCCTGGCCGCAATCGCAGTCGTGCGTCGTTGGACCGACAACCCGGATCCGCGTTTGCGCGGGATCAAGGTGGCTACCCTCGCAGACATTCTCTTCCCGGCCGACAAACCGGCTGCAGGTTTGGCTGCGCTTGCTGCCGCCGAGCGCCTTGCGCGTCTGATGGACGCGGATGCGCTTCTTTGTAGCACTGCCCATTCTCGGTTAGCGTCTGTGCTGCGACGTCGCGCGTATCTGCGACTGCCTGGAAACGTCCACCTGATGTTTCGTGATCCGGCCGGCACGACTGGATTTCCGCCCAAGATCGAAGAGTGGTGGTTGATGCGCGGCGACGCAAATTCGGACGAGGCCTTCTAACAATGACAAGGCTGGGTCAGTCTAGGTTTCCGGATGGAAAAAAATTCGCCTTCACGATCGTTGACGATACGGACGTTGCAACCGTGGCGAATGTGAAGCCGATGTACGATTTGCTCTACGAACTTGGATTGCAGACGACAAAAACAGTTTGGCCGGTCGGATGTCCGGAGGGAAGTCCGGACTTCTCGTCCTCTCAAACGCTGGAAGACGGCGACTATGCAGCATTCGCGGTTGATCTCCAACAGCGAGGATTCGAGTTGACTTGGCACGGCGCGACGATGGAAACGAGCACGCGACCCCGTACAATTGCGGCGCTTGAGCGGTTTCGCGAACTCTTCGGCGCGTATCCCCGCATCCATTTGAACCACGCATTCAATCGTGAGAATGTTTATTGGGGAGCCGGTCGGCTCGACTCGCCTACCCTGCGCGCTCTGGTCGGGCGATTTGCCGGCTGGCCCGCTGATTACTTCGCGGGCAACGTCGAAGGCTCGCCATTCTGGTGGGGAGATCGCTGCGCCAGACACGTGACGTACGGCCGCAATCTCACTACCAACCAGATCAATACCGCCCGCTTTAATCCATCGATGCCATATAGGGATCCGGCGCGCCCCTTGGTTGCCTGGTGGTTTTCCTCGTCCGATGCGGAGGGAGTAGAAGAGTTCAACGATCTGATCCATCCGCGCCAACAAGAACGCCTCGAGCGCGACGGTGGGGTTTGCATCGTTGCAACGCACTTTGGAAAGGATTTCGTACGTGACGGCAAGATCAACCCTGTAACGCGGGCCCGGCTCGAAGAACTTTCTCAGCGCCCCGGGTGGTTTCCGACGACCGGTAAGTTGTTGGACTGGCTGCGTGCGCGGCGTATGGGCGAGTCTGGAAGTACAGGCTTTCTTCCATCGCGCGAATGGAGACGCATGCAATGGCAGTTTGTTATCGACCTAGCACTTCGCAAAAAAAAGAAGAACCGTCGAGCCGATGAAAAAAGCGGGTGAGATAGCTTTCGCGTCCGACGTTACAACGCATGATACAGTGGCTTCACATTCCATCAAATGAAAACGCAGACCTCCGACCGCCTCCAGGACATCTTTCGCGCTGTCTTCGAATTATCCGAAGTCGTCGACGTCACGAACCTGGATCAGACCAACAGCCCGCGCTGGGATTCGCTCGATCATGTTTCGCTAGCGGCTGCGATCGAAAGCGAATTTGCTGTGAGCTTAGACGCGGCCGATCAGCTCAGGATGTCGAGTTATGCCGCTACGGCGCTTCTGCTCGAGGAGAAAGGACTGTGAGCCCACATATCGGGGGCCCGTCCATCCCGTGAATTTCCTCGAAGCTCACAGACTCCAGTCGAGTTTTACCGGGGGGCCTTTGCTGAAATTGCTGTTCGGTATTTCGGGCGCGTGCGACAAGCTTGGCGTCTTTTTCAGAGCTGCTGGCGCAAAACGTGGGCGTTCCGTCCAGATCCGCACGGTGCCATTTAACACGCTGTGGCAAGCACTACTCACCGAGCCGGTGGCGGGTGAGTCGGAAATCTTCGTTCTTTTCCCCTGGGATTTTGTACCAGAGACCGATTGGCGCTCAGGTCTACCCTCGTCTTCGGTCGACCTGGCTGCGCTGCAGGATCGCGCGCAGGGATTTGGACGTCAGATCAAGCGTCGGTCATCCGCTCGAATTCTTTACGTGCCCGCCCCTATCCCTCCCATCTTCGCAGATCCTGCATCAACTGCAAATCTTCAGATATGCGTTGGAAACCTCGCGAGCGCCCTTGGTGCCGATTTTCTTGCACCGGAGGTTTTTTCGCTGGCAAGTTACCTGTCCACAGGGACCCCGTTCGCCGGCACTCACCTCGGCGATATCGCTGAACGCATAATTGACCGCGCACTCGGACCATCGACGGAGCCAGCTAAAGTGTTGGTCACCGATCTGGACAACGTCGTGTGGAGTGGGGTCATTGGCGAAGATGGAATCGAAGGCATTCACTACACAGCGGAAGGGGTTGGTTACCGCCATTTCCTTTACCAGAGCGTTCTCGCGAAGCTAAAACGTGAGGGCGCATTGCTAGCCGCCGTAAGCCGCAACGATCCTCACCTCGCTTGCGCACCTTTTCTGTCCGCGCGGATGACCCTTCGCGCCGAAGATCTTGTGGTCATCGTGGCAAGCTACAACGCAAAGTCGGCGCAGATCAGGGAGATTGCCAGCCGGCTCAATCTCGGCCTCGGTTCCTTCGTCTTCGTTGACGACAATCCCATCGAAATCGAGGAAGTGTCCCGGTCGCTGCCCGAGGTAAGGACATTAACGTTTCCCGCCAACGACGACGCTCTTCCTGCATTTTTCCAAACGCTCGCCGTACTATTTGCGCACCCGGTCGTGACTGCCGAGGACACCGAACGGACCGAGATGTATCGGCGGCGACTCGCGGGAATGTTGCCAGACTCAAGCGAAGGAGCGGATCTGTCAGCCTTTCTTCGCGACCTCCAAATGTCGATGATCATCGACGATCGTGCCCACGGAGACCGCACCCGAGCCGTGCAGCTTATTAACAAAACGAACCAGTTCAACCTGAACGGCCGTCGCATGACCGACGAGGATGTCGGCGGGATCCTCGCGGAAGGAGGTCGCCTTTACGGCGTTACGCTCAGAGACCGTACGGGATCGCACGGTGAGGTATTAGCGTGTCTGATAGACGGCAGAGGAGTTGTTCGGTCCCTCGTTATGTCCTGTCGCATATTCCAGCGGCGGCTGGAGTACGCCTTCTTTTCATGGCTCGCCGGGGAGGAGCCGGAACTGACGGAACTGGAATTCGTCCGCACTCCGCGAAACGAGCCAATGAGACTTTTTCTCGAGGACGAGAGCTTCGGCCAAAAAACCTCTGAGGGCAGGATCGGCGTTGACTTGGCGGAGTTCCGAAGCCGGCACGCGGTCGACCTCGCTCTGTTCGCAGTAACGCCGCCGACTGCTCACCCGCGGTCAGTACGGAAAGTCAGCGCACTTTAACGGATCGTGGACCCGCCTATCGTTCGTCGAATCCCAAGACTAGTAGTGACGGCTGCCGAGCCAAATATCCCAGCAGGTGGGATCAGCCAGCGCCTCCGTATGCGGGTGATCCGGCAAGGAATACGCGGACAAGTATGTAGTGCTCTCGGTTGAGTCCACCGACTCGCGATCGAGAAAGCCAGCGCGCACCAAATCCTTGGCGAGCCGAGAGTGCGGCAGAGTTGGCACTAGCACCGTTTCCGCATTGGGCCACTGCGCAACTACCGCCCGAATCGCCGCTGTCGGGTCAATAGTGGCCGGGTTGGTCTGGCAATCCCAGACTTTAATACGGGCCGTTGGCTCCGTAACGACGTATCCTTCGAGCAAGCTCGTGACGGGATTAACGAGCCCATAAAGGTGGCGCTCGGCGTGCGGTTCGTTTAGGTAGCGGTCGACGACAAACTGGTTGCTATCCCAGGCGACGAGGCGTTTCGAGGGCGCCCAGTGTGATCGATCGAACCCCACAAATTGGTCTGAAGTCAGCTTGCGGACTCGCAAATCGGAATGGCCCTGCCCGGGTCGGCGCGACAGAAGGCGGCGCGCAGCGAAACCAAGGTTCACCAACGGCGCGACCACGGCCAATGCACGTTTCCGACGACGCAAAGGAGGTCCGGCGTCACGTACATCCACGTAAGTGTGCATTACTCCTAGCTCAGTGAAGCCGAGCCGCAAGAACATCGTATTCGCATTCGGATTTGCGAATGCAAGAACAGCGTCGAACTCGCGTGTCTGCACTAGCGATCGCACGATCATCACGAGTCGCACGCCGACAATATTTTTTTGCCAGTCGGGATGCACGAGCAGGTTTCCGGGCACGCAAAACTGAAGACTGGCGTCACCTATCCGGAAATGCCGCCGAAACATCGCAATGTGCCCGACGACCTCTGCGGTAGGTTGCGATCTGGCGACGTACACAATTGCCGGCCCGTCGGACAGCGCCTTGTAGCGCCAGTCCCACATTTCGTAATAGTCCTCAAGAGTTTTCTCGCCTGGCCAATGACGTTGCGCCCAGAAAAAATTGACGACCTCGTCGCGAACACTTTGAGGATGGACGCGCTGAAACTCGAATGACATTAGATGTCGGCGAAATGCGTATAGGCGGGATAGCGGTCGTGTGGGCGCGCGCGAAAAGGTTCGATGTGATCTATCTTGCCAATCGCATCGGCCTCAAGCAATGACCGCGCGAAACAGTGAGCGCGCTGTGGCGCAATCGCCGTACTAGCTGGCGAGGACAGACATTTTCTCACCGACAAACCGCGCGATACCCGAGAGGGAGCCAAAGTTTGCTTCACTCACCTCATCTTCGTTCGCGTGAATCCCGAACTCGCTTTCGATGAAGGCAATCATCTCCACGATGGCCATCGAGTCGATGACGCCTTTCTCGAGAAGACGATCGTCGTCGCACAAATCGAAGTTGGAGTGCATGTAGAGAAAGTTTTCGCGGACGTAGTTGCGAACTCGCGCGATGATCTCGGATTGGCCGGTCTGCATGGGACTGAGGGTGGCGGGTTGCACTAGGACAGTGCAGGGATGGTTTCGCTCAGCATGACATCCGCTCCGTTGATAGCGAGTGGTTGAACCGAGAGCGGGTTCTCGATGAACTGACGATGCCAGAGCTGGGTCGACAGAACGCCTACCAGCGCCTGGTTCTCACGAAAGCCGGTGGCGACCCCGGCGTTGCAACGACGCGTGAGCCCGGCTACGGCTGCAGGAGAAAAGACGCCGACACGTCGCAGCGCTTCGGAGCTCAGAGCATCGGACACCCACTCCGGTGAGCCCCGCTCGAAGAAACTCGGCACATCGGGCGCCCGGTATGGCTGCTTGCGACGCTCTTTGATGCGATGCGGAAGAATGCGCGAGGCCCAGCGACGCAGGATCTCCTTTTCCTTGAGTCCGCGGAGTCGCGATCCAGTGGGAAGCGCTGACGCAAATTCGTAGAGGTGGTGATCGAGAAACGGGAACCTGCCCTCGACGCCATGCGCCATCGCCATCCGATCCCCCTGCGAGCTGAGGAGGTAGGGCGAGAGGAGAGTGGTCATCTCGAGGTAGGCCGCCCTGTTGAGTGGTGACCAGCCAAAGAATCTTATCGGCAGCGATGCACGCAGCTCTCCCAAGACATCGACGCCCTTCATACCGGCCTTGAATTCGGACGTGTAGAAATCCTTGACACGCGCGCTGAGCAGGAAGCGCGGAAGGTGCGAGAAGAGCGGGTCGCTGGTCGCGCCGGCCTCGAGAAAGAAGTGACGCCAGAATTCTCCGCCGCGGCGTTGCGAGAGTAACTCCGGGTACAGGCGGTCGAGCAATCGCTGACGGCCGGCCGATTCCGGCCGACGGAGACAGAACCGCCGAATGGAATCCTCCTTGAACAGATCGTAACCGAGGAAGAGCTCGTCGGCTCCCTCTCCGGTGAGAACGACCTTGATGCCGCGCTCTCGCGTCAGCTTGGCGAGATGGTACATCGGAACCGGAGCGGTCCTCAGCAGCGGCGTCTCCGCATGCCAGAGCACTTCGCTGAACGTGTTGGCTATGCTGTCACGTTTGATCGCTGCAATTGCGTGAATGCTCCCCACATCTTCGGCCACCTCGCGCTGAAACTCGCTTTCGTCGAACTGCGGATCCTCGAAAGTGATCGAGAAGCTGCGCAGCGTGTGCGGGGATGCACTCGACGCCAGCGAAGCGGTGATGGATGAGTCAAGGCCTCCGCTCACATACGCGCCCACAGGAACGTCAGCTCTCAGCCGCAATCCGACGCTGCGCAGCATCAGCTCGTCCAGCTTCTCGATGACGTCCGCTGGCTCTTCCTTCGTCTCCGGATAATCGAGCTCATAGTAGCGGCGCAACCATAGCGCGCCATCCTTGAGCAGTCCGTACGTCCCGGGCTCGAGCGAGGCGATCCCGGCGAAGGCAGTTCGTGGCGGGCGAACGCCCCAAAAGGTGAAAATCTCGTCCAGCCCGCGGCGGTCCATCGTCGCCTCGACTTCGCCGCTCGCCAGAATCGCCTTGATCTCGGATCCGAAGTAAAAGGAGCCGTTTGGCTGCGCGTAGTAGAAAGGCCGAACGCCGAAGCGGTCACGAGCGATGAACACAACCTCGCTCTGCCGATCGTATATCGCGAATGCGAACTGCCCGTTCAGTCTCTTGAGCAGATCCACACCCCACTCCTCGTATCCGTGTGCCAGAATCTCTGTATCGGATCTGGTGCGGAATATATGGCCGCGCGCCTCGAGCTCGCGTCGCAGTTCCGGGTGGTTGTAGATCTCCCCGTTATAGGTGACGACTACTTGACCGTCCTCATTGGTCAGAGGCTGCGCGCCACCAGCCAGGTCGACGATGCTGAGCCGCACATGCGCGAATCCGACTCGCTGTCCAGCGTAGAAGCCGTACCCGTCGGGACCGCGATGACGTATGGCAGCCGCCATTCTCCCCAGCGTGTTCACTGACACACCTGTTGGAAAGCGACGCACGATCCCGGCAATGCCGCACATCAGGCGTGTTCCCGCGTCGACGGAAGATCCACCTTTTCCACGAATTGCGGCCCAAGGTGAAGATATCTCGTCGTCATCCGCTTCTGATCGATGTCGGCGTAGGCGCGTTGCACCTGCTCGACGCTGAAGCCGATCTCCTCGGCCACCTCGCTCGCAGGCCGGCCTTCGTTCCGCGCATGCAGCACGACATCGAGAGCGTGGGTCGGCATGCTGTAGTAGAACTCCTCCTGGGACTGGGGCAGCGAGAAAGTATCCGTGGTCGGCAAGCGGGACGTGACCGATGATGGAACGCCAAGGAATTCCGCAAGCTGATAAACCTGGGACTTGTACAGGTGCGCGATCGGCTTTACATCAGCGAGTCCATCGCCTCCCTTCACAAAAAATCCCTGATCGTACTCGAGGCGGTTTGGCGTGCCAACTACCGCGTAATGCAAGCGGTCGGCGTGATAGTACTCGAGCATCGCTCGGACGCGCTGCTTAAAATTCGAAGCAGCCACGATTTGCCGATACTCGGACGCGGGCAGGCGCACGCGTCGCGTTTCGCCGCCGGGCGGCCGCACGACCAAATACGTTATGTTGAGGCGATCTGCGTCGAGCCGGTCAGGCGGCAGAATCAACTTGCATCCCCAGTCGTCAGTGAACTCCGGGACGACGCGCCGGATCGCTTCGTTTCTGCGCCGGTAGCATCCCGCACCGAGCAGCGCCGGGCTGATGTCTTCGGTAATGCTGTCGATTCCCAGCTGGCGCGCCATTAATCGCGCGATGCGGAGGCTTTCCGGATCGCTTTCGCGTTCCGGCATGAAAAGTCCAAGTACGTGCTTGGGACCAACCGCCTCCACTGCCAGCGCTGCGCAGACTGAACTGTCGACGCCCCCGCTCATACCCACCACGAGCCCGCGGCGTTTCAGCGTTGCGAGGTGCGAGCGCAGCGCCTCGCGAATTCGCGATACGGTGGCGGCTGGGTCGATCTCCAGGGCTGGGAATGTGACAGTCATTCGAATTGGGTAGGGCGGGATGAGATCCAAGCCGAAATACAGGTGTCGCTCCGCCCGTGGGCGCATTTGCAAGCTTGACACCGACCTCGACAGGCGATCATCAGGCAGTCCAGCGCATCTCTAACTGCCGACTGGTGAACGACTTGGACTAACGACAAGGCGTCCGATGCGGCTGACGCGAAGAGCGCGGTGTGGCACGTCCGCAACAGCGCTGCGGGGCGGCGAACCGCGTTCCCGTGTTAATATGATTGCACGTGCTCTGGGCCACGATTTGATCGACGATTCCGATCCGCGACAGCTCTCAGACGTTTCGTTCGCGCAGTTGCTGCGACGCGCCGGCGATCGTTTTGGCGATCGCGTTGCCCTCGTTGAGCGCGGCGAAAAAACAACGTTCAACGAGCTCGCCAAGCGAGCCGCAGGTATCTCACAGGCTATCAACAAAGCAGGAGTTGGCGCGGGAGACGTTTGTGCCGTCCTGGCGCGGCGTCCCGGTGATGCTGCTGCTGGCTTCTTCGCGGCTGTCGGAGTCGGCGCAACTGGTATCAACCTGAACGAGTTATATCGCCCTCGTCAAATCGAGTTCGTGCTCAGTCATTCGGGCGCCCGAGCTCTCCTGATTAGCCGCGACGTGCTGAGGACGTTTCCGCGGCCGATTGAGACCGACGCGCAAGTCATCGTTCTCGACGAGATCCCGCCAACCGATTCCAAATTCGCTCCGCTCGCACGCGAGCCGAAAACGCCGGCACAGATCACATACACCTCGGGCTCGACCGGTCAACCGAAGGGTGTGCTGATGAGTCACCAGAACCTGTGGGCGGGCGTGCGGGTTGTCGCTGCGTACCTCGGCTTGCGCGACGACGATCGAATCGCTGGACTCCTTCCATTCAGCTTCGTTTACGGATTCAATCAGCTGACAACAGCATTGCACGCAGGGGCCACACTGGTCGTGGAGCGCTCGACCCTTGCGCAGGAAATCGTGGCGACGCTGCGGCGTGAGCAAGTAACAGTGCTGGCAGCGGTGCCTCCTCTCTGGCAGCAGTTACTGAGTGTAGCAGCCTTCCGCAATCAGCCGCTCGATTCTCTTCGCGTCATGACCAATGCGGGTGGACGACTGCCGCCCGCCACAGTCCGCGACCTTCGTAAGGCACAACCGCAGGCGCGACTTTTTCTGATGTACGGGCTGACTGAAGTTTTCCGCAGCACTTTCCTTCCCCCCGAGGAAGTCGACGCACACCCAGACTCGATGGGACGCGCGGTTCCGGAGTCGACGGTATATGTGGTCAATGAGAGCGGAGAGATCGCGAGTCCCGGAGAGGTTGGCGAACTGCTTCACGGCGGACCATCCGTAGCGATTGGTTACGTCGGCGATTCCGATGCAACCGCGAGCGTTTTTCGACCGAACCCTTTCTTTCGCCCGGGCGAGCCTGAGCGGGTCGTGTACAGTGGCGATCTAGTTCGTCGAGACGAGGAAGGAAGGCTCTATTACGTTGGTCGCCGCGACCGGATGATCAAGACAATGGGCTATCGCGTAAGCCCTGATGAGATCTGCGACGTAATTCAGGCGTCCGGACTGGTAGCAGACGCGGCGGTGTTCACCGAGCCTGACGTCCAGCGCGGAGAGCGGATCGTGGCTTGCGTCGTTCTTCGTGGCGAAGCAACGATCGATCAGCTCCGCCGTTTTTGCGGGATAGAGCTGCCGCGGTACATGCAACCAGCTGGGTACGCCGTCCTCGGCGAGATTCCGCGCAACGCCAGCGGCAAGCACGATATTGCCCGCCTCAGGACGGTTGCCGCCGAGGCAGCCTCAACGGCACCCACTGCCTGACGCGGAGGCGTTTCAGCGCTTGCGCCGGAAATGTCTCACCAGTGTCGCTGCACATCGATCAAGCCGATCGAATGCTGTCACATAAGCTTGCATCGGCTGCTGCCACGGATCCTCGATCACCCGAGTGGCAGCCGGCGTTGGGTCGAGGTCGCCGGCAATCACAATTCGCGAGGGCTCGACTCTCAGGTACGACGTAAGGTAGCGCGCCTGCCGCTCGTCCATTACTACGAGGAGGTCTGCATCCCTGACGCTCGCCGGCACAAGCGGACGAGAGCGGAACTGGGAGAGGTCCAACCCGCGCTCGGCGCTCACAGCGAGCGAGAAAGCCGGAACCGGACGGCCAGGACCAACGAATCCCGCCGACGCAATCCGAATATCAGGTAAAGCCCGCTTCAACACCGCTTCCAGGTATGGGCTTCGGCAAATATTGCCGTGACAGATCACGAGGACACTGTTCGGCGGATCGAGATCGGCCAAAAGTCGATTGGCGGCGAGGTGCCGGCGACGGTGGAGGATTCGATCCGGCAGGTAGCGGATCCCGACAAAAAGTCGCCGTAGTGCCCTGACCATATTGAGCGCGCGTCCTTCTTTTCAGTCGGCCGAACTTTGCGTCGAGACGGTCTGGGAATTCGAGACCGCGATCCAGCTTGCAAGGCGCGAGAGATCGGTTGGTCCGACGCGCGAATGGGTGGGCAGTGTAAAGAGATTGTCGCGCAGGGAAGTAGACCCTAGCCCCGCTTTCTCGCCCGCAACGAGGCTCGAGCGCAAGGGTTCGTGCTGCTCGACTGTGAGCGGGTAGCCACGCAGCGCGCCTAGCCGCGGCTGCGGCCTCGCTTCTCCAGACGCATCAATGCAAGCGAGGCGCAGGTAACCAGATTCTCCACCGGGGACGCAGCCAATCGGGCGCAGCCGTGAGCCATTCATGCACGACAGCAAGGCTAAGGCGTGTGCGCGCCGTCGCGCTACTTCTGCTTCGTCCAACCTGAGCGCCGTCGGCAGGACCGCAGCAGCGGCCGCCGAAATCGACTGCGGAGTTCCGGCTCGGTGGTATACCATTTCGCCCAATTTCAATGCCGGCATAGAAGCCGGCAAGCGGTACAACTCGGGATGACTCAGCATCCATTGCGCAGCGAGGTTGACGACCTCCCTGCCTCCACCGCCGCGTGACACAGAAAGCGTTCCACGAGTCTTGCGCGCCCATTCGGCCAGCAATCCGCTGCGAACCAGCACGGCTCCCCCACTTCCAGCCGTGGTGCCTTTCCCTCGGCCAAAGCTCAAAATGGAAATGTCTGCGAGAGACCCGAGTCGGGCGCCGCGCAGAGTGCCTCCTGCGGCTTGCGCGGCATCTTCGATTACGAGAACACCGTGGAGTGCAGCGATGTCTCGTACCGCTTCGACGTCTGCCGGATATCCATAGAGGTGTGAGACTACGATTGCATCGACGCCGCGCGAGATGACGCTGCGGACAGATTCGAGATCCGGACTCAATGTTGTCGGATCGAGATCGTAGAGCCGAACGCGAACCCCGGCACGAACCGCCGCCGCCGTGAGGTCGATGCAGGCGTAGCCCGGGTACGCTACCGTTCCACCCGAGGGAACGACCGCGAGCAACGCGAGAACGAGTGCGGACTTTCCGCTATCCGTAAGCAGCGCGTCGGACGCGTCGTAACGCTCGCAGACGGTTCTGACTACTCTGTCATCGTCGCGCGCGATTAGACCGGACGCGGCCGCCAGTCCGGACGCGAGAGATCGAGCGGAGACAGGTGACAGAACTGGAGGTTGCCAGCGCCAGCTCACGGTATGTAGCGCACGATTGATGGTCCAATTGCAGTCGCAATCGATTCCGGCAGCCGACGCCATAAACGCGGTGGCAGTACCTGTGAGGCGCCGAACTCCACTGTCACTCCTTCCTTCTGCGGCCGTCGGATCTGGCTGCGCAGCTTCGCGTCGAACGATCTGAAAAGTGCGCCCTCATCGGTCGGCAGATCCGAATACAATACTTCTTATGCGCACGAGCGGTAGTACGCCGATCAGCTCTTCACCTTCGCGCGCCGACAAATACAGACACTCGTGTCCGAACACGTCCGCGATTAGCGATCGACACTCGAGCCGATGATAGCGGCTATAGCCAGACTGCACGGTCGCGAAGCGATTGCATTCGTCGGAAGTGCCGTCGAATCGATTGACCGAAATCATCGAGCCGCCTCGAGCGCCACAGTGAAGCTACATCCTCCGGGTCGGGACGCCGAGGGGGAGAATCTTGCCCCGCATGTACGCAGGTTTTTCGATCCCGAACATCGAGAGGAGTGTGGGCGGCACATCCCGAAGCGAGACCTTCTCAGGATGCACGGCCGGCCGGCTTCCCGGAATCCGCATCCAAAGGATTCCATCGGGATGATGCATGCCGCTCTTCAGGCTCTCGACTTGGTAGAACAGCCGGAAGAAGGGCGTCGACCTTCCGCCCGAGCCTGCCTCCAGCACAGCATCGTGCTCCAGCTGAGAATAGATAATGCACCCTGAGAACACGTTCGTCTCGCGCTGTTCGACCTGCATTGCCTGCCGCCCGTCAACCCTCAGAGCGCCGAGCCGCTTCGCAGCGTCGGCAGCATCCCGCTCGTTTGCGAAGCGCAGGTGGAATTCCTCCGACATGACCGGCTCAACCTTTTTGCATCCGGTGATGCCGGCGAACTCGATAAGCGGCTCAAATGTGCGCGCCCGATAGAACGTCTTGCCGCCGATGTCCTCATATATAAGACACGGTTGCTGACTGAGCGCGGTCGCCAACACGACGACTGCGTTTGCGGGGGCTATAGTCAGAATGTCTCCGACTATGCGATCCATCTCCTCATAGCCGTAACGTACGGCGTGTTGGTACTCCGCCTGATCGGCGTCCGTCGGTTTGATCTTGAACGGTTCGGGATCCATGTTCCGCCAGTGCGCGTGCTGGAAATGGGCCGTGCTGTTCAGAAAGAAGGTGGAGAACGCGGGATGGAGCTTTTTGTAGTAATTCAGAAACACGTCGCGCTGAAGTTTGTCGAGAATCGTGGCGCGCTTCCACCGTCCTTTCCCTGTCCGCCGTTCGCTCCATAGCTGGCTCAGGATCGATCCGACTGTCTTAGCCGAAAGTCCGTGCGTTGTCATGAACTTGAGGAAACGCAGATAGTCGCCCTTGGATAATGGAACGCGGTCATTCGTGTACTCCTGTACGTTGCGCTGAACGAACAGATAGTACGAATCCAGCTCGGCGGGAAAAGGACTCATCCCGACGGTCCATGGATCAGGGACGACCGCCCCGCGCAACGGTGTGTCGTATTTGATATTCATGCTGGCACATACCCACACCGTCTTTCCCTGAGCGCTGATAAAATCCCACAGCGATTTTACCGCGAGCTTGTGACCGTCTCCGAGGTGAAAGACGCCATGCTCATCGTAGGAGAGGCCGCTGTGGAGGGTAACCCACTGTATCCACGGATCCAGGTTCGGCGCGACTTCTTCGGCATCAGTCGTAAAGACCTGCGAGGCGTCTCGCAGGCGCCTGAAATTCGGCAGACAACCCTGATCGATGAACGTGTCCATCAACGCGGGACTCAGCTCGTTGAACTCGAGCAGGATCATCGGCCCCTCGATCGGAGCGCGCTGGACAGTCGGGGAAAATTCTGGCGCGTATGGACGAGTGGCTACGGTCATGAGAGAGTGGGAAAGATTATGATTGGCCGGGTGACACAGGTCCCCAAAATGAGCAGACACTCACGCTGTGCAGTCCCGGACGTAGCGACGGCTCGCACTTCAAATGCCATATGCGCCGGTTCATCTGCTCCTCGGTGCAGAATTGCTATCTTCTTCCGACGCAAGGCGATAGCGCAAGCGACGTACACGTTCGACGCAGTCTTGCTTCGCCGATTACCAAACGATTGTTGCTTCGGCGCCACAACCGCGGACGCGAGGGCAGCGGTCCGGGCTCCGGTACAATCCCCCTCTTCGTCGCCGCCGAAAATTCGTCGAGAGGTTCGTCAAGCTGCGCCAAGCTTCGTTGCGTCTTCAAGCACTGGTAGATACGCCGATATTGTTCCGAAGCTGAAATCTCGAAGAAGGGCGTCGATTCTGCTCGCCGTGTCGGCGAGGCCACGGTAGTGCCGAACGCGGTTCAGAACAGAAACGGGAAGGCGCGGCTGTCCGGGGTCCATCTCCCACGGGTGGATATAGAACGTGGCCGGCTCACAGCGTTCGCTTGCCTCACGAAAAGCGCGGCGGATAATCCCAATTGGGAATTGCCTCAGATATCCTCCTCCCGCGGCCGGAATCGGGTATCCGAGGAAGCTCGCGGTGGCGAGGGGAAATTCCGCGAGGAGTCCGCGCGGGCGTTCAATGATGTGTGGTCCACGCTGCGCTGAGGGATATCCATATCCGCGACGACGAATCGGGAAGAGGCTGGAATCGTATCGATATCCTTCCTCGATCAGCACGTCGAAGGCCCACTCATACCCGGGCACGATTGAGAAGCTCGGCGCGCGGTAGCCGATCACGATTCTTCCGACCAGGTCCTCCAATGCTCGCTTGGATGATCGCAGATCCTCACGAAGTCTAGCCGCGTCGAGACTTGTTACGCGCTCGTGGCTGAAACCATGCGACGCTATTTCGTGGCCGGCTTCGGCGATTCTCCGAACGACTTCTGGTCTGTGCTCAGCCAGCCAGCCGAGCACGAAAAAGGTGCCCTTGACGCTGTGGCGATCGAGAATTCCCAATAACGAGTCGATGCTGCGCGCAACTCGACTCGGCCGCGACAGCCAGTCGCTCGGCGAGACGACGGATTCGAGGGCTTTGACCTGGAAGTATTCCTCGACGTCGACCGTAAAGAAGTGCGTCGTCGGGCCAAACTCAGATGTCATTTCAGCAGGAAAAGAGGCAGGCGAATCCCCGTTGAGCGCGAGTGGTTCGCACTTCAAATGCCATGTACCGAACTTTGGCATTTTCTCGCGTCAGTCTCAGTATCTCCTTCCGCTGTAAGGCGATATCACGGACAGGTTGAAATCGAGCCGTACTTTTCTCCTGAGCGCGGCGGATCAAGGCGCGTCAAACTGTGGCACCACGCCAACAGTTTCTCATCCCGCTACGCGATCTGTGGCTTGCCGCGGTTCCTACAGCAATTTGGTAAACACCGCGGCAACAGGCGTTTATCTCTTCCGTGCCGACGTCAACCGGAGCGCCCGCCTACGGCACCCTAGGTGCAAGCTCGCGGCTCTCGGCCTCCATGAAAGAACATCGTTGTGGGCACTAACAAAAACGAAGCGATATCAAACCCAATGGAAGTTGACTGGATGTCACCTACGACCTCCAGGCGGCGTCACCCATCGGCTCGCGTAGCAGCCATTGATGCAGCGCCTGGCGCGGCGATGCTCTTCGTGTGTTTGGCTCAATTCACTAATTCCTATTTCTTCCCGATCGGTGAGGAGCAAATCGGCAGCTACCTCGTCGTGATCGGCATGGTTGCGTGTCCAACGTTCGTTATCGTGAGTGGGCTCGTGGCCGGTTTCCTTGCTGTCACCCGCGCGAGCTCTTTTCCCGACCTTCGTCGCAAGCTGATCGATCGAGGCCTGTTCCTGCTGCTGGTTGGGCACTTTCTTCTCGCGCTTGCCGGTTTCGTCGCGGGATCGGGGTTTGTTCACTCAGATCATGTCGAATACATCACCGACGCGATAGCGTTTGCAATACTCTTCGGCCCATGGCTGGTGGAAACGCTTCGCGGACGTTCGCGAATGGGGCTAGCCACCGCCGGTTTTTTCCTCGATTGGCTCGCGGTGCTTTTTTGGACACCTAGCGGCGGCTTCGCGACACTGGTCAAACTCTACGTGGTTGGTGTGCTCAGTCCGGAAGGTTGGGGCGCGACTTCCGGCGGCTTTCCTGTGCTTCCGTGGTTCGCGGTGTATCTGGTCGCCACCGTGATCGGCGAGCGTGTCGGAGCCTATTACGCGGGTAACGCACAGAAGGCCGCCCATCTTTACCTGACGCGAATGGGCATCCTTGTCGCTGGCTGCGCTCTCGGCGTCAAGGCTGGCCTGGTCATCTTGAACCGGTCCGCACCGCTGCTTGCGCAGGCCCACCCCGCTGTCATAGACGTTCTCTCGCCCTATCAAAGATTCCCGCCAGGTCCCGTATATCTGTCATTCTTCGGAGGAATAGGGATGCTACTGGTCGCCGCTGTTTTGGAGGCGGGACGCAGGCGCGTATTCCCGATCTTCTTCAAACCGCTGCGCCAGATCGGTCTCGCTTCGTTTTTCGTTTACATCGTCCAGTTCTATGTGTACGCAGTGCTGATGCGCGCGCTGCGAATCCCATATACGCCCTTCTGGCCACTCATCTTCCTGTCCTCGATCGCCGTGCTTGCGACGGTCGCGAGCGTTTGGAATCGAAAAGAGGGAAACCAATTCCTCACCGTTGGTCTTGGTCTGCTGCTGGAGAGGATCGCTGGGCAGAAGCGCAAAATTCTCGACAAACCAATTGCCATAGAAGCACGGGCGCTTGGGTCGAGACGCCGGACTCGTTCGATATCCGTCCCGCGCCAAGAAACGTAAACATACGCGTGGAGCACCGGCCGTCGCTCTCCTTTGTGGGTCGCCTACAACAGACTGGGGCAGTACCGCGACAAAGAAGAGTAGGCCCCGCTCTCTCCGGGCTTTTCGCGCAGATGTAAGACCGTGCACCTGCACGACTTACGAATGTGCTGCGACAGGGCACGCGGGGAATGGAAGATGCTTTCCCGCAGATGACAATGCCGCGCGATGCGGCGCGTATGATCGGGCGGCGTGCTCCCGCGCACCGCTGCTCTGAATCGGCCCGGCGGGTACTCCTCCACTGTGAGCTCGTGATCTCCGCAGCCTATCGGCGTCTTCGCGAACAGCTCGTATTCGATCCAAAGGTTTGGGTCGTCACTGGTGTTGCCGGGTTCATTGGCTCCAATCTCCTTCAAGAGCTACTCGCCCTCGGACAAACGGTCATCGGTGTCGACAATTTCTCGACCGGCCACCGGACCAATCTTGACGACGTGCTCACGGCAGGGGCCGAGGGGATCGCGCATTTCCGGATGCTGGAGGGAGACATCCGCGAGCTGGAAACGTGTCGCGCTGCGTGTGAAGGTGCCGACTACGTGCTTCATCACGCCGCGCTCGGCTCCGTTCCCTGGTCAATGGACGACCCGCTGCGAACGAATGCAGTGAACGTCGACGGATTCGTCAACATGCTCGTCGCCGCAAAGGACGCTGGCGTCAGGCGCTTCGTTTATGCATCCTCGAGCGCCGTTTACGGTGACTCGCCAGATTACCCGCAGATCGAGGATCGCTTCGGGCGACCGCTGTCACCATACGCCGCCAGCAAGTCGATCAATGAGACTTACGCACTCGCGTTTCAGACGAGCTATGGGCTGCAGTCGATTGGACTCCGGTACTTCAACGTCTTCGGCCGGCGTCAGGATCCCGCGGGCGCGTACGCGGCAGTTATTCCGCGCTGGATCGCGAGTCTGCTCAGAGGCGAGCGCTGTCGCATTTTCGGCGATGGCGAGACCACGCGCGACTTCTGCTACATCGCCAACGTAGTGCAGGCGAATCTTCTGGCTGCCTCGGTGCAGAATCCCGAAGCGACCGGCGAGGCCTACAACGTTGCCTGCGCCCAATCAGTAACGTTGAACCAACTCTTTCATATGATGCGGGACCGGCTGGCGGTCAAGGATCCTCGCTTCTCAAACGCGGTTCCGCAGTACGACCCGTTCCGTCAGGGCGACATTCGCTTCTCCTCCGCGTCGATAGAGAAGGCGCGCAGAATGCTCTCGTTCTCCCCGACGCACGATGCAGCCGAAGGATTGTCGGAGGCGCTCGACTGGTACATTGAGCGGGCGCGGACGACAACCGTGCGCGCGGTCACCTCCCCGCCACTTCATCCCAGTGTTACTACCGTGAATTCGACCAAGAACGGCGCCGTTCCCCTTACGCTGGCGACACCATGACCGAGACGAATTCGCCCAAGCTCGTCGCTTTGATCGGCTGCAACGACGAATGGATGTGTCGCTCGCTTGAGACCGTGTTCGTCGAGAAAGGATACGGCGTAACGCGGACCGCGACGGGTAAGCAAGCTTTGAAGCTGGCCAGAAAGGGTGGCTACGATGTGCTGTTGCTCGAGGAGCGGCTCGAGGAACTGTCGGGTATCGAAGTCTGCATTGCGCTCCGAGATGACCCCCTCTTCGATCACGCGACGCCCATCGTGATAATCTCCTCGGCGCATTCGACACTGCCGGGCCGCACTGCCGCGTACGCGGCTGGCGTCTGGGAGTACTGTCATCTTCCCATCGATTTCGACGCACTGTTCCTGAAGCTTGGAACTTTTCTTCGCGCGCGTCAGGAGCTGGCAGCGTCGCAGGCAAGTTCGATGATGGACGCGTCGAGTGGTCTCTACACGTCGTTTGGCCTGCATCAACTCGCGGAGCAACTGGAAGCTCGCGCGGTTCGAAAGCACGAGCCGTTCGCCTGTCTCGCATTCTCTTCTCAGCCCGCCGATTCCCAATCGTCCCAGCGCAGCGCCGACGGCAACGGTGGCTCTTTCTCTGACATTGCGCATGTCGTTCGCGAGCAGGCCAGAAGGTCCGACGTCATCGCGAAAACGGGCGACTCGCAGCTGGCGATCCTTGCGCCGGACACTGATGCAGCCGGTGCGCGGCTGCTGGTAGCTCGCCTTCAGCGCGAGCTCGAGGCGGCGTCAAAAAACGCGAGGTTTGGCGGCTCTTACCGAATGCGTGCTGGGTACTGCGCAGTTTCTGATCTCGCTGCGGCGAACGTCGATCTGAATGAACTAGTGCATCGCGCCGAGAGCGCGTTGGCCCAGGTAGGAGCGCACGGACAGGGCGAAGCGGTGGTGAGTTTCGATGAATTGCCCACTTCCTGAGCGCCCACCGCCTCGCTGAATCCCTCGGCACCAAACGGGGGAAAAAATCATCGTTTGATTGATCAAAGAAATGCGTCTCCAAGGTAACGCTTCGGCCTCTACGTCTAAGCTCCTCTTGACCTTATCCGTGCAAACCCCCAATATGGGCGTCCGCGAGTGGGTCAATCGTGTGACGGAGAGCGAATGGCGCAGATGGACCCAGCTGGAACGAAGTCGGCATCGTCAACTGGAAACCTCAGCGACTACGCGTCGTACCCGCCGGCGGTAAAGGCTCGCGTCGGTAGTCAGCCCAATGACAATGGCTCCGGCCGTTTAACGGCCCTCCCTAAAACCGTGGTCTCTCTTCTTCGCGCACTCGAACTCGCTGCCGATCACACCGCTACGACCATCGCTCATGGTACGAAGCAAACGCGGCTCGAAGTTCGTGAGCGGCTCAACGAGGTTGTCAGCTGGTTGACTTCAAGCCTGCGCGATCCTGCGGAGCGGTCGGGACCAGTCCCGCCGGTCATCGCGCGCGAATATGTCATCACTCTCAGAGAGAATTTTCTTTCTGAGTTGGCGACGACACCGGACCTGAATGCGAACGACGTCGTTCGCACCCTGATCAAACTCGACGAGGCAGAAGATGCGTGGAGGCGCACTGACCGTGGGAAGTTCATCGCCCGGCTGACCGGTGCCGACTGCGCCGATGCCGTGGTTGCAATCGCTCACGACATTCGCTCGCCGCTGGGCTCGATTCTTCTGCTGGTGGACGCGCTCCGCCGCACGGAAAGGGCAACGCCTAACCCGATCAGGGAGCGGCAGCTCGGCCTCATTTACGGCGCCGCGTTCGGTTTGAGTACCACGGTTTCAAATCTCATCGCCGCTGCACGCGGCGATGGTCTTGTTCAGGGTCAGCCTACGCCTTTCTCTGTCAGCGAGACGATGCACGCGGTGAGTGCGATCGTGCAGCCAATGTGCGAGGAGAAAGGCATTCCACTGGGCATCGAGTTTCCTGAGAGCGATGCCCGCGTCGGTCATCAATCCGCCATTCAGCAGTCACTGCTCAATCTCGCGTCGAACGCCCTCCGCTACACCGACGCCGGATCCGTAGCGATGGGATGCACCGAAGTCCCAGACGAACGAGTCGAGTTTTGGGTGGAGGACACGGGTCCGGGTATTCCGGACGAAGTGCTGGAACGGCTTTGCTATGGGTTCCCTCCCGAAGGCGTCAAGCTCCGGTTTTCGAGTGCAGGGCTGGGGCTGGCAATCGTTCGGACCCTCGTCGAAGCGATGGGAAGCAGCCTGCAAGTCGACAGCGGCAACGAGGGGACCCGATTCTCCTTCGTTCTCGCTTTGCCGATCTTGAAGTAACCTCTTACCTGCCAATCACTTAGGATGTTGCGGCCGGTTTCGCCGGTCTGCTGCCAGACAGGTCCGTCCTAAGTAACGTCAAGGCCACCTCAGTCGTCTCCCAAAGAGACACATGCTCACTCTGGGCGCTGCTGTTCGTGCGCTCAGGCTAGCACCTCCGAAAACCGGCAAACCCACCGAAAGGTGGCGACGCAAAGCTGCGAGGCTAAAGCGCTGTGAAGGCGCCATGCCGGTCGGGCTACCGAAGAGGAGGCTGGATGCAGTTGTCCTTGGAACGTCCGCCGCTCGCCTTGATTGCCTGCAGCGACGATTGGATGAGTAGGGCGTTGGAGAGCGTCTTTCAGCAGCACGGGTACGTCGTCGCCCACACCCGTTCTGGCTCACAAACCATGGAGCTGGCGCGTCTTTCCAACCACGACCTGCTGGTGCTCGACGAGTCTCTCGACGATGTGAGAGCGGTTGACGTCTGCCGCACGATTCGAGACGGCGTCCAGTTCGATCACTCCATACCAGTTGTGATCACATCACCAACCCCTGTTGATCCGCGCGTGCGCATCGCGGCTCTTATAGCAGGTGCATGGGAATACTGCGGTCATCCCGTCGACCTCGAGCCGGTTTTCATCAAGCTCGACACGTTCATCCGCGGACGCGGTGAGCTGGTGATGGCGCGGGCCGAGGATTTCGTGAACGCCACGACCGGCCTCTACACCTCGTTCGGCTTGCGCCAGC
>WNGI01000108.1_pt1 | contig 59119 bp, 65 predicted proteins | sample 5400621 | NCBI WGS metagenome assembly WNGI01 (sample SAMN13153374, study PRJNA577476) | soil metagenome | isolation source: 20 cm soil or saprolite under Garry oak tree replicate 1 | place: USA:California | collected 2016-06-15 | reverse complement strand
AAGGCCGCCATCATCAAGTGCGCCACCGACACCGCCGGCGTGACCCCGGTGATCGAGAACGTCCTGCGCGCCTCCGCGCGAGCCCAGAAGGCCACCGGCGTGCCGATCTCGACTCACACGTGGGCGGCCGGACGATCGGGCGAGGCGCAGCAGGCCATCTTCGCTCAGGAAGGCGTCGATCTCGGCCGCGTCATCATCGGCCACAGCGGCGACAGCGACGACTTGAAGTACCTGCGCGGGCTGATGGAACGTGGTAGCACGATCGGGATGGACCGGTTCGGCCTGGAGCACTACCTGCCCACCGAGAAACGGGTCGAGGTGCTCGCGCGGCTCTGCAGCGAGGGCTACGCGAGCAAGATGGTCCTCTCCCACGACGCGAACTGCTGGACCGACATGCTCTCCGAGGACGACAAGCGCCGGACCCGCCCGCGCTGGCACTACAATCACATCTCCGACGACATCCTCCCCGCGCTCCGCAAGGCGGGCGTCACCGAGGATCAGATCGATCAGATGCTCGTGCGTAATCCGCGCGTCATCTTCGAGGCACGGACGACAGGAAAAGCCTGACGCCGATCGTCCCCGCCGAGCCGGCCGTGCGGGCGTCGCGGACAGGCTGGCAGGCAGGCTGGCATGCCCCTGACAACGACGAGCTGTGGTGATCGGTAAATTTGCCGTCGCTGCGCCCATGCCCCACAACCTGGACCAATCATCGGCTGGCACGACGCTTGATCCCTCCCTGGCCGCCGCCCGGAGCCCACCGGACGGCTTGGCCCTATCCTCAACGCGGAAGGAGACGCGATGCGAACCCGAACGACGTGGCTCGGACTCTCGGTTGTTGCCCTCTTCCTCGTACTCTGTGGGCCCGGCATGGTGGCGCAGGCGGCCGCCGCAACCCAGATCAGCAGCTGCATGATGATCACAGAGCCCGGCGCGTACGAGCTCGTGCAGAACCTGCAGGCATGGTCCGGTGACTGCCTGATGGTACAGGCCGACTTTGTGACGATCGACTTGAAGGGCTTCGGGATTTTCGGCTCCGGTCAATACGGGACCGCGGTCGGCGGCATGGGCCGCGGCCTGGTCGTTCGCGGGGGCACGATCTACAGCTTCTTCACCGCCATCCGCGGCGGTGACAGCCTGGTCGTCGAGCAGATGCGGGTGGTCAACAACACCATCGGCGTCGATGCGTCGACGGGCGGATCCGCCAGCGTGAAGGACAGCGTGTTCAACGACAACACCCAGTGGGGAGTGAGCGTCACCAACGGCGTGGTGGCCAACAACAGCTTCAACCGAAACGGTACTGGCGTCTCGGCTGGCCAGTACGGCTGGTACCCCGGAAGCGGGGCGACGATCACCAACAACACGTTCTCGCAGAACCAGATCGGGATCGCGACACAGGGAGCGGCCTCGATCCGGAACAACACGCTCGAGGGAGGCTACACGGCGCTGTCGATCGCCTGCCCCGCGCACATCGTCGGCAACACCGTGTTTCGCGCCCCCGTGCCGCTCACGGTCCAGAACAATCAGGTCTGGGACTGCACCTTCGAGCACAACTCCATCCGGCAGTTCTGAGCACCAGCTCTCAGCAGATCGTCGTCCACCCCGGGCGTCGCCAGCCGGCGCCGCCCGGGTTCTCGCCTCGAGCGCCAAAGAGTCGGCCGGGCCGTTGCCGCATTGCGGTCGGCCTGCGCGAGGATCTACACTCGCGGCGACCGTCGAGCTCGAGGAGTTTTCCGACATGGCTGACATCCCGATCGCGCTCACCTGCGCCGACTACGCGCGCGTCATGCCCCTCGCGACCGGCGAGGTGAAGCCGGAGGGGATCGCGCTCACACTGATCCTCGGCACCCGAGGCTCGTGGCCGGCGCGCGCCGAGATGCTCCGTCGCGCGGTGCAGGACCCTGGTGTGCAGGGTGGCGAGTGGTCGATGGCGCAGTACCTGTATCGCATCGAACACGGCGATCGGCGCTACGTGGGCCTCCCCGTGTTCCCGCTGCGCAACTTCACCGCCCGCGACCTCTACGTCAGACGCGGCGGACCGATCCACCAGCCGGCGGATCTCGCCGGCAAGCGCATCGGCATGTACAGCTACACCGCGAGCGGCTCCATCTGGTACCGCCACTTCCTGCGCTTCGTGGGTCTGGATCCGGCGAAGATCCAATGGTGGATCGGCGACATCGACACGGCCTGGTCGTCCGCGACGACGACCCAGGCGCTGCCCGCGGGCGTGAACGCACCTGTTCCGGGCACATCGCTGTCCGACATGCTGATCGCCGGCGAGCTCGAGGCGATCTATAGCCCGCCGCGCCCGCAGGCCTACCATCCCGAGCGCGGCGCCATCGTGCGCCTGTTTCCGGACTTCCGGAAGATCGAGCAGGAGTACTTTCGGAAGACCGGCGCGTTCCCGCCGCAGCACCTGATCGTTCTTCGCCGTGAGGTCTGGGAGGCGAACCGCTCGATCGCCAGGAGCCTCACCGACGCGTTCACCGCCGCCAACGATTGCTTCACCGCGGCCCAGACGGGGTTCCCGTACGCCACGCCGTGGCTGGAGGCGGAGCTGGAAGACACGGCCGCAGTCATGGGTGACGACTTCCACCCGTATGGACTCGAACGGAATCGCGATCAGATCGAGATGTTCGCGGCCGAAGCCTTCCGGCTCGGCTTGACGCGCCGTCAGGTCACGCCCGAGGAGTATTTCGCGGACTACCTGCAGGCAGGCTGAGGCAAAGGGGAAACGCCGTGGACGACAAGGTCAGTCTCCTGGTCCCACCGCTCACGCGACGTGGTTTCTTGCAGGGAAGTCTGACCGCCGCCGCTCTCGCCGGCGTCGCGCCGATCGCGGCGACATCGGTCGCCGGCGCGCAGTCGTCCAGCCCGGTGTCGATGCAGCTCGGCTGGTTCGCCAACGCGCAGATGGCCGGCGACTTCACGGCGATCGGCAAGGGCTACTTCAAGGACGCCGGGCTCGACGTGAAGATCGCTCCCGGCGGTCCCTCGATCGATCCCGTCGGCGTCGTGGCCAGCGGCTCGACCCCCATCGGCAACGTGGCGTCGATCGGCGTCCTCGTCTCCGGCCGCAGCCGCGGCGTGCCGCTCAAGGCGTTCGCGAGCGCGTTCCAGCGCCATCCGTTCGCGTTCTTCTTCCTGCGCGAATCGGGCATCAAGACGCCCGCCGACTTCGCCGGCAAGACGATCGGCATCCAGGGCACCGCGCGTCCCCTGCTCGACGCGGTGCTGGCGAAGTACCACGTGCCGCGCGAGAAGGTGAACGTGATCATCATCGGCGGCACGACGACGCCGCTGCTCACCAAGCAGGCCGACGTGGTCACGGGCTGGGTCATCAACTACGCGCAGAACCTGCCCATCCAGGGAAAGAGCGACAATTTCCTCCTCTGGGACCTCGGCATCCGCATGTACGCGTACACGTACTTCACCACCGACCAGGTCTTCGCCACGAAGAAGGACATGCTGACGCGTTACGTGTCGGCGGCCGCGAAGGGCTGGCAGTACGCGAAGGACCATCCCGACGAGGCCGTCGATTTCGTGATGAAGAGTACGAGCGGCCTCGATCGGGACATGGAGCTGCCGACCTGGAAGGTCAGCATTCCCTACGTCTCCTCGGAGGCCACCAGGCAGCAGGGCTGGGGTTACATGGATCCCCAGGTCTGGACCAGCCTCGCCGACACCTATCACTCGCTCGATCAGATCCCACGGAAGGTGACGGCCGATGAGGTCATGACCAACGAGATCGTGCTGGCCGCCAAGACGCCCAAGTTCTAGCCCGTGGGCGCAGAAATCGCGTGCCGTGGCGTCTCGATGGTCTTCGGGACGAGCGCTGGGCCCGTGCACGCGCTGGCCAACATCACGCTCGACGTCGCGCGCGGCGAATTCATCGCGCTGATCGGTCCCTCGGGCTGCGGGAAGTCGACGCTGCTGCGCTTGATCGCCGACGTGTTGCAGCCGACACGGGGAACGATCGAGATCCGCGGCGGCCCGCCGTCGCGCGCACGTCTGGCGCGAGAATTCGGCTTCGTCTTCCAGCATCCCGGCCTGCTCCTCTGGCGCGACGCCCTCGCCAACGTCTCGCTGCCGCTGGCGATCGGCGCCTGGGGGCGGCGGCACGCGTCGCCCCATCGTCCCGAGGCCTTGCTGGAACTCGTCGGGCTCAAGGGCTTCGAGCACGCATTCCCGCGCCAGCTCTCGGGGGGGATGCAGCAGCGCGTCTCGATCGCGCGCGCGCTCGTGACCGGCCCGCCGATTCTATTGATGGACGAGCCCTTCGGCGCGCTCGACGAGATCACCCGCGATCACTTGAACCAGGAGTTGCTGAGGATCTGGGAGGCGACCGGCACCACGATCGTCTTCGTCACGCACAGCATTCCCGAGGCCGTCTATCTCGCGAACCGCGTCTTCGTGTTCACGCCACGGCCGGGCCGAGTGCAGGAAGAAGTCGCCATCGAGCTCCCCTCGCCGCGCGCCCCCTCGATGAAGGACACGCCGGAGTTCCTCCGCCACACCGCGACGCTGCGCCGCGCGCTGGCGAAGAGCTCATGACCGCCCGATCACCGGACGCGGTGCTGGTACGCCGCATCGTGCTCCCGCTCGTCGTCATCGCCGGGCTGGTGATCCTCTGGGACGTGGCGATCCGCGCCTTCGCCATCCCGCCCTACGTGATTCCCACGCCCGCCTCGGTGGGACTCGCGCTCGTCAAGGAGCGCGCCCGGCTGGTCGAGAACGCGATCCCGACGATCCTCGAGAGCCTCGGCGGCTTCGCCCTCGGCAATCTCGTCGCGATCGCCGCCGCCATCGCCTTCGTCCACAACAAGATGCTGGAGCGGGCGCTCTATCCCGTGGCCGTGGCCGTGCGCACGCTGCCGGTCGTCGCGATCGCGCCCATCTTCGTGCTGATGCTCGGCAACGGGTACTCGCCGAAGATCGCCATCGCCGCCCTGATCACGTTCTTCCCGACCCTGGTCAACATGGTCGAAGGCCTCGAATCGGCCGACCCGCAGGCCCTCGAGCTGATGCACGTGCTCTCGGCGAGCCGCACCGAGGTCTTCCGGTACGTGCGCTGGCCGTCGTCGCTGCCGTACCTGTTCTCGGCGATGCGCATCGCGTCGACCTCCAGCGTGCTCGGCGCCCTCGTCGCCGAGTGGATCGGCACCAACACGGGCCTCGGCTACCTGATCGTGCTGACGACGTACGATTTCCGGACGGCGCTCCTCTACGCGGCCATGGTGGTGACCTCGGCCATCGCGCTCGCGTTCTTCTTCATGGTAAGTACCCTGGAGTGGCTGCTGGTGCGATGGGAGCGTTGAGGGAGGGGCAATCGTCATGGCGATGGTGAGCGAGCCGGGCCGACAGACTCCCGTGGTTGCCGAGACGGACGTTCTCGTCGTCGGCGGCGGACCGGCCGGCCAGGCGGCCGCCGTCGCCGCCGCGCGGGCGGGCGCCGAGGTGATGCTGCTCGAGCGCTTCGGCTATCTCGGCGGCCTGGCCTCCGGCGGCATGGTCCTCCTGCTCGACGACATGTGCGGTGAGCGGGAGGTGTCCGTGGGCGGGCTCGCCCTCGAGATCATCGACCGGCTGGAGCGGATCGGCGCGTGTGTGACGCCGCCGAAGGGAGACTGCTTCCGCAACGACGCCGAGGTGCGGGATCGCTGGGTGCGGTGGGGCTTCGAGGAGCTCTACGGGAAGAAGCGCCCCAAGCCCATCATCTACTCCGGCGCGTTCGACCCCGAAGGGTGGAAGCAGGTCTCGCAGGAGATGGTGCTCGAAGCGGGCGCGAAGCTGCGCTTCCACTCGTGGTTCTCGCGCGCGATCGTCGAGGACGGCGCCGTGCGCGGCGTCGTCGTTGAAACGAAGTCGGGCCGGCAGGCGATCCGCGGCCGGCTGGTGATCGACGCGACCGGCGACGGCGACGTCTTCGCCAGCGCGGGCGCGCCGGGCGTCCACGGCTCGTACATCATGACGCTGGTCCATCGGCTGGCCGACGTGGACACGGACGCCGCGATCGCGTTCGAGCGGAGCGATCCGGCCGCCGCCCAGCAGCTCGACCGCGAGGTCAAGCAGCTCCTCGGCGGGTCGTGGGAGATGTGGTGGCTGCTGACGCCCCGGCCTGGTGTCGTGTGGTGCAACTGCCCGCACATCCCCGGCCACGACGGCCTCGATCCCGAGCACCAGACCAAGATCGAGATCGAAGCTCGGCGCCGGTTCATGAAGGTGGCCGAGTTCGTGCGCGCGCACTACCCCGGCTTCCAGCGCGCCTACATCCTCGATGCGGCGCCGCAGCTCGGCGTGCGCCAGACTCGTCTGCTCGAGGGCGAGTACGTCGTCACGAAGGAGGACATCCTCGAGCGCCGGACGTTTCCCGACGTCGTGGCGCGCGGCCGCGACTACTACACGCCCTATCGCAGCCTCGTGCCCAAGGGCATCGAGGGGCTGCTGGTGGCCGGCCGCTGCTACTCCGCCACGTCGGAGGCTCAGCGCATCAGCCGAGAGATCCCGCCGCTGATGGTGATGGGCGAGGCCGCCGGCACCGCCGCCGCGCTCAGCCTCGAATCCAGCGTGGCTCCGCGCAAGGTCGATGTCTCCGGGCTCCAGAAACGCCTCGTTGCCCAGGGCGTCAATCTCGGAACACGGTGATGAGCTTCTGCCGCGTCGAGCGCGACGGCCACCTGCTCGTCGTCACCCTGGATCGACCCGAGGTGCGGAACGCGCTGCACCGCGCGGCGTCCGACGAGCTGGATCAGGTGTGGGCGGCGTTCGAGGCCGATGCCGAGCTGCGCGTCGGCATCCTCACGGGAAGCGGCGACAAGTCCTTCTCGGCCGGCTACGACATGAAGGAGTCGGGGACGCCGACGAAGGGCAGCGACTTTCTCGCCCAGCGGCATCCGCGTGGGCTGGGCGGCGGGTTCGAGCTGGCGCTCGCGTGCGACATCATCGTCGCTGCCGAGCACGCCGAATTCGGCTTTCCCGAGCCGCGCGTCGGCCGGATGGCGCTCGAGGGCGGCATGCACCGGCTCGCCCGATCGATTCCGCTCAAGACCGCGATGGCCATGCTGCTGACGGGGCGTCGCATCACGGCCAGTGAAGCGCACCGGCTCGGCCTCGTGAGCGAGGTCGTCCCGCTCGCCGATCTGCTGCCTGCCGCGCGAAGGTGGGCACACGAGATTCTCGACTGCGCGCCACTGTCGGTGCAGGCGACGAAGGAAGCCGTGCTGGCCGGGCTCAGCGTGTCGTTGCCGGCGGCCGTCGCGCTCGTTCCGCCGACGATGGCGCGGGCGCTGGCCTCGGACGATCAGGTGGAAGGCGTGAACGCGTTTCGCGAGAGGAGAGCTCCCAAATGGTCGGGCCGCTGAAGAACGTCGCTCCGCTCGGAGGCGTGACGGTCCTCGACTTCACCCAGATCGAGCTGGGGCCGTGCGCGACGCAGGTGCTGGGCGACTTCGGCGCCGACGTCATCAAGATCGAGCGGCCGGGCGCCGGCGATCTCTCCCGCGTGCACATGAAACACGCGAGCGGCGAGAGCGCCGTGTTCTGGAGCCTGAATCGCAACAAGCGCAGCGTCGCGCTCGACGTCCGCGCGCCGCTCGGTCGTGAGGCGATCTATCGGCTCGCCGGCAAGGCCGACGTTCTGGTGCACAACTTCCGGCCCGGCGTGATGGAGCGGCTCGGCTTCGGCTACGACGACCTGCGCGCGATCAACCCGCGCCTGATCTACGCCTTCGGCAGCGGGTACGGCCCCACCGGCCCCTATCGTGACAAGGGCGGCCAGGACGTGCTCGCTCAGGCGATGAGCGGCATCGCCTCGCGCCGGGCCGAGCCCGACGCACCGCCCGAGCCGTGCGCGACGCCGATCGCCGACTTCACCGGGGGCATGCTGCTGGTCCAGGCCATCTTGCTCGCGCTGCTGGCGCGCGAGAAGACCGGCGAGGGCCAGATCGTTCACGTCTCGTTGCTCGACGGGATGCTCGCGATGCAGCTCCAGGAAGCCTCCGCGTGGCTGAATCTCCGCGAGCGCTTGAACTGGGGCACGTTCCCGCTGTCCGGCACGTTCGCGACCCTCGACGGCCACGTCGTGATGGTCGGCGCGTTCAAGCCGAATCCGCTCCAGGACATCTGCCGCGGCCTCGGCATCGAAGATCTGTCGGCCGACCCGCGCTACGCGACTCACGAGAGCCAGGTGGCGCATCGCGACGATCTGCAAGCGCGCTGGCGCCAGGAGTTCGGCAAACGGACGACGAAGCAGGTCGTCGAGGCGCTCGAGTCGGTCGACATCCTCTGCGCGCCCGTGAACGACATCGCGGCCGCACTGAGCGATCCTCAGGTCGCCCACAACGACATGGTCGTCGAGATGCATCATCCCGAGGTGGGACGGGTCAAGGCGATCGGGATTCCCCAAAAGCTCGAGGCCACGCCGGGCTCCTTGCGCCTGGCGCCGCCGCTCCTGGGAGAGCACACCCGCGAGGTGCTCACCGAGCTTGGATTCTCTCGAGACGAGATCGATGCGCTGCTCCCGAAGACGGAAAGGAAGGCGTGATGGCGATCATCCTGGGCACGGGCGCGTACCGGTACGAGGTCGTCGACAACTGGGCGAAGCTGCCGCCGGGGCGGGAGTTCAACGCCGACGTGGCCGCGGTCGGCGTGGACAAGCAGGACCGGGTGTACGCGTTCAATCGGGGCCAGCATCCGATGGTCGTCTTCGACCGGGACGGCAACTTCTTGCGCTCGTGGGGCGAGGGCGTGTTCCACCGCGCCCACGGCGTGCACATGGCGCCGGACGACACCCTGTGGCTGACCGACGACGGCGACCACACGGTCCGGCACTGCACGCTCGACGGGAAGATCTTGCTGACGATCGGCATTCCCGGCACGCCGAAGCCCTACATGGGCGGCGAGCCGTTCCATCGCTGCACTCACACGGCGCTCTCGCCGCAGGGCGATCTCTACGTGTCCGACGGCTACGGCAACGCGCGCGTCCACAGGTACGCGCCGAACGGCACGCTCATCGCCTCGTGGGGCGAGCCCGGCACCGATCCCGGCCAGTTCAACATTCCGCACAACATCTGCTGTGACGCGGACGGCTGGGTCTACGTCGCCGACCGCGAGAACCATCGCGTCCAGGTGTTCGACGGCAACGGGAAATGGGAGACGCAGTGGAACAACATGCACCGGCCCTCGGGGCTGTTCCTCGAGCGCGGCTCGTCTCCGCGCTTCTACGTCGGCGAGATCGGCGGCGGCATGGGCGTGAACTACGACATGCCCAACATCGGGCCGCGCGTCAGCATCTACAGCGCGAAAGGCGAGATGCTCGCGCGACTGGGTCAGCGTCCGGCCGGGCTCGAGCCGGGCCAGTTCATGTCGCCCCACGGCCTCGCCGTCGATTCACGCGGCGACATCTACGTCGGCGAGGTGTCGTTCACCAACTGGCGCAACCGGTACAAGGACCAGCCGCATCCGCCCGGGCTGCGCAGCCTCCAGAAGCTCGTGAAGGCGCGCTGACGTGCGACCCACCCGGCTCGCTCTCGGTCTGATGATGCTGCTGACACTCGCCGCGGGGTGCGCACCCGCGAGCACCGCTGGCCCCTCCCCAACGTCCGTCCTGGGGCGGATCCGGACGAAGGGAGAGCTCGTCGTCGGAACGGCCGCGAGCATGCCGCCGCTCAACATGACGACCAAGACGGGCGAGATCATCGGGCTCGAGATCGACCTGGCCCAGGCCATGGCCGACGCGATGCGGGTGAAGCTCCGCCTGGCCACGATGCCGTTCGTCGACCTGCTCCCCGCGCTCGAAGCCGGACAGGTCGACATGATCCTGTCCGGGATGAGCATGACGCCGGAGCGCAACATGAAGTTCGCGTTCGTCGGGCCGTATCTGACTTCCGGCAAATCCTTCCTGGCCAAGGAGACGACGGTGGCGTCGTCGAAGGGCTCGGAGGATCTCAACACGCCGACGATGCGACTGGCCGCGCTGCGCGGCTCGACCAGCGAGGTGTTCGTCCAGCAGAACATGCCCAAAGCCACCCTCGTGTCGACCAAGGACTACGACGAGGCCATCATCCTGCTCCTGCAGGACAAGGTCGACGCGATGATTGCCGACCTCCCGGCTTGCCTCTTCGCGGTCCGGCGTTATCCCGATCGAGGGCTCTACGCCCTGGAGACGCCGCTGACCTACGAGCCCATCGGCATCGCGCTGTCCGGTAATGATCCCCTGCTGTTGAACTGGACGCAGAACTGGCTGCGGGAGCTGGAAACGACGGGCGCTCTCGAACGCACGACGGACCGCTGGTTCAAGGACACCGCCTGGCTCCGGCGACTGCCCTGACGCGCGGCGCCTCGGCGCTTACTTCATCCGGTCCTGGATCTTGGCGATGGCGGCGCGGGCGCACTCCTCGTCGAACTGGCCGCCTGGAGCTCCGCTCACGCCGATCGCGCCGATCGCGTGGCCGCCCGCCATGATCGTCACACCGCCGACGGCATAGGTGACGTTGGGCAGCGGGGTCTGCGGCACCGTGGTCGCTGGCGCCTTCGCCATCCGATCGGCGACGGCCTTCGTGCTGTCTTCCTTGCGCGCGAGCGTCAGCGACGCCGCCGAGTAGGCCTTGTAGAACGCGTTGTCGAGCGTGTGGATCGGCGCGCCGTTGCCGCGGAGCAGGGCCTGGCGCACGCCGTCGAGATCGACGACGACCGCCGTTACCGTGTACCCCTTCTGAGCGCAGCTCGCGACCGATTCGCCCACCAGCTCATTGGCGAGCTGCGCCGACAGCTTCTGTATCGTGATCAGGCCCTGAGCCGAGGCTGCCGTCGAGGTCCCGGCGACGACGAAGGCCACCACTGCAACCGCGATCCACGCTCGTGACATTGCTTCCTCCCTGGAGGTGTTTGACGCCAAGTCTACCCCGCCGCCGTCGAGTGAGCTGATTCGATCCGGGCTTCGGGCCGGGCCGCGCGCTCGCGGGGCAGGCCGAGCGCCACGAGGATCCCCACGCCATTGCCGAAGGCGGCCATCACGATCGCGGCGCCGTAGCTCTGGGTCAGGTCGAAGAGACGTCCCGCGACGATCGGCAGGATGACGGCGGCGGTGCACCACGCGATGTAGATCCGGCTCGCGACGCGGCCGTAGAGTGCGCGCCTCCAGTAGACGGCAACCGCGGCGGCGGTGACACCGGAGATCACCCCGTAGCCGAGCCCCACGAGCGCGAGCGCGACGACCGAGACGCCGGGGCCGGGCCACAGCGTCAGCGCCACGTTGCCGGCGAGCGCGAAGGCGTGGGCGCCGGCCGCCACCGCGGGGATGGTCAGCCAGTCGACCATCCACCCGCCGCCCACGCGCGCGGCGGCGATCGTCCCGGCGATGAACGTGGTGCCGTAAACGGCGAGCGACGCTGCGCCGCCATACGCCGCGATGATGCCGGCGGCCTGACTGAGCACCATCAGCCCGGCCGACGCCGCCAGGAAGAAAACGATCCACAGCCGCCAGAAGACGGGCCGGCGTCGCTCTCCCTCAGCCGGTGTCGCGGTGGAAGCTTCCGCCCTGAGCGTGACGCCCGAGCGCGCGATCAGCCACGCGCTGATCGCTCCGGTGACGGCCAGCACGGTGGCGAGGCCACCGAGCGTGGCGCGCACGCCGAATTCGCGGATGCCCCACCCGAAGAGCGGCGCGGCGATCATGGCGCCGGCCGGATACAGCCCGACGATGTAGCCGTTCACCAGGCCGCGGTGTCGCATCACGGTCAGGTTCACGGCCTGCTGCACGAGGATGTAGGACACGCCGCCGCCAGCGCCGAAGACGATGCCGTAGCCGATGGCGAGCTGGACCAGACCGGACGCGCTCGCCGCCAGCGCGATGCCGACCGTGCTCGCGGCCGCGCAGCCGAGCACGAGCAGCGGCGTCGACGCGTGGGCGTACACGTGGGGCGCCAGGTTCATGCCGCTGCCGAACCCGATCGTGGCGAGGCCGAAGACGAGCGCGAGATCGGCGCGGTTCAGCGCGAGCAGGCTCTCCAGCGGCTTCAAGAACACGCTGAACGCATAGAGCGAGCCGAGCGGGAGATTGAGCGCGGTGGCCGCGGCGACCGCGCGCCACGCGCTCGGCCTGACGTCGGTGCCGCTCACGATGAGGAGTATACTGCCGCCCGCATGCTTCCCACTCCGGGCTTCCATCATCTCCACCTGAACTCGGTCGATCCCGACGCCGCGATCGATTTCTACGTGAGCCAGTTCCCCAGGTCGGCCCGAGCGAGCTGGGGCGGTCTCCCCGCGCTCTCGGCGCCGGACGACGTCCTGGTGCTGTTCACCGAGGTCGCCACGGCGCCCGCGACGTCGCCCCAGACCGCGATCTGGCACTTCGGCTGGCACGTCGCCGATACGCGCGCGAGCCTCGAGACCTACCAGGGCCGGCCCGACGTCACGCTCCTGCCGCTCTACACCACGGACGAAGGCGGATCGGTCCTGATCAGCAGCGACACGTGGCCGAGCACGGGCCCGACACCTGGCCTGACGAGAGCTCAGATCGCTGAAGCCAGAGCCAGGGGCACGCAGCCCACGCGCAAGGGAGGCTTCGGCTACATGCGCGGCCCCGACGATGCGCTCGTGGAGTACGCGGGCAACTATCCGGCCGAGCGCTTCAACCACGTGCACATGTTCCAGGACGATCCGTTCTGCGCTCAGCTCTGGTACCAGGAACACCTCAACGCGCCGGTGTTCGCCGGGCGCACGAGCCGCACGCCACTGACCGCGGCCACCTGCAAGGTCGAGCGCGGCGCCGATCGCAGCTGGCCGGCGCTCGACCGCGAAGGGATGTTCCGGTCGCTGTCGGCCGCGGTCGTGTTCGGCGACGTGGCCCTGCCCTGGTACATGCGTCAGGGTGACCGGCCGCTGGCGAGCTCGCGCGGCCACGTGTACGACCACGTCGCCCTCGGCGTTCCCGATCTCGACGCCTGGATCGCCAAGCTGCGCAGCGAGCGCGTCACGTTTCTCGAAGAGCCCTACAAGCTCGGCGCCACGCGCGCGGTGATGATCGAGGGCCCGAGCCGCGAGGCGCTGGAGCTGGTCGAGGTCGCGTAGCCGCGCGCGCCGCGCCTGTCAGGCAGCCGGCGCCGTCCCGAGCTGGCCGGGAACGCCGCGCTCGAGCTTCTTCACCTCGTCGGCGCCGACGCCGAGCGTGATCCGATCGTCGGCCACCGACGCGATCACGCCGGCCGGGATGGTCGTCTCCCTCCTGAAGAGTTTGCCGCGCCTCACGACGACGCGAGTGATCCGGCGCGACGCGGGGTCGAGGTCCACCGCCTCCACCTCACCGATTCGTTGCCCCGCGTTGTCGTACACGGACGTCCCGGCGGCGATGGCCGGCTCCGGCCGCTCTTGCGGCGCGTCCGGGTCGGGGATGTAAGCCGGCGTGCCGGAGACGGCGGGTGACGTCAGCTGGAACGGCAGCACAGCCGCATGCCACGCGTCGGGGACGAGGAAGAAGCTGCGCTGATCGAAGCCCGCCGGCATCGGCCAGTGATCGGGCATCTCCTTGAGGCTCGGCGCGTTGAAGAGGCCGAAGCCGGCCAGCTCGGAAGCCCGGAGGTCGAGCCGCACCTCGTCGCCTTCGAAGCTCGCGACCTTGTTCAGCGGCACCACGACCTCCCGGCGATCGAACACGCCCTGTTGCACGACGATCGCCGCGACCTCCCGCGACTCCGGATGCAAGACCAGGCGGCTGACCGTCCCGACACTCTTTCCCTCGCGATCGCGGACGTGGGTCCCAGGCGGAACTAGCATGTTCGCCTCCTCGCTCCGTGCGCTCGTGCACCGAGCAACTGCGGTGTCAGATGGAGCTGATTCGTCACCGGCACCCGAGACAGGCTCAGGCGCATCTCAAGGGCATGCAGGAACATGAGAGGACCAAGACATGAGCAAGCTCAACGACAAAGTGGCGATCGTCACCGGCGCCTCCAAGGGAATCGGGGCCTCCATCGCCAGGCACCTGGCGGACGAGGGCGCAGCGGTTGTCGTCAACTACGCCTCGAGCAAGGAGAGCGCCGACCACCTGGTCGCGGAGATTATACGCAGAGGCGGCAAGGCCATTACGGTGCAGGCAAACGTCGCGAAGCAGGCAGACATCGAGCGTCTCTTCTCCGAGGCGAAGCGGGCATTCGGCCGGCTCGACATCCTCGTCAACAACGCCGGAATTTACGAGTCCTCGCCGCTCGAAGGCGTCACCGAAGAGCACTTCCACAAGCAGTTCGACCTGAACGTCCTGGGTCCGCTCCTCGCCACGAAGGAAGCCATCAAGCATTTCGGCCCGGCGGGTGGCAGCGTCATCAATATCAGCTCAATCGCCAGCACCCTGACCCCGGCGAATTTCTCGGTCTACAGCGCCACCAAGGCGGCCGTCGATGCTGTGACGAGATCGCTGGCGAAAGAGCTGGGCCCGCGAAACATCCGCGTGAATGCCATCAGCCCTGGCGTGGTGGAAACCGAAGGCCTCCACGCGGCCGGCATGGCGGAAGGCGACTTTCGCAAACAACTTGAGGCGCAAATCCCACTCGGCCGTATCGGCCAGACCGAGGACGTTGCGCCGGCCGCCGTCTTCCTGGCCTCCGAGGAAGCGGCCTGGATCACGGGCGAAACGTTGCGCGTCGCAGGTGGTTTGCGATAGCCCTCCGCGGGCGAGAGCCCGCTTCCTTTATATATGTCGGTTGCCGCCCGGGACTCGTGCCAGGGCGGCAACATTCCGGCCGCGAGCCGGGCCGCGAACATCCCGCCCGGCGCCATTTCTCAGCCAGTAAAGATGGCTTCAGGAATGAGGGCGGACACGACGTAGTTCGGCACGTCCACCACGTTGCTGATGCGCAGATCCGCCGCGACGCTGCAGAGCACGTACGCCTGCTCGCGGGTCCAGCCTCGCTCCTGGAGCAGGTCGATCATGTTGAGTAGCGCGTTCCGGCAGGCGAGCGTGAGGTTCTCACCCTCGTTCACTCCGTCCTCACGGATCGGCATGCCCATGGCGGCGACGAACCCCTTCGGCGATGCCCATTCCGGTGGCGCGAAGTAACCGGCGTGCGAGAAGCGGGGGCCTCGGAGCGCGCGCGCCGCGCCAGCGCCCTTCAGCACGCGGAAGCGCACGGCGACGGTCGCGCCCATCTCAACGGCGGTGACACACACCTCGCCGTCACCCTGAGCGAAGTGGCCGTCGCCGGTTGAGAACAGCGCGCCGTCGACCGAGACCGGCAGGAGCAACTTCGAGCCTTTGGTGAGCTGCTTCACGTCGAAGTTGCCGCCGTTCTCGCGAGGCGGCAGCGTCCGGAGGCCCTCGGTAGCCGCCGGTCCGTGGCCAGGAACGGCGCCGGTCGCATCGGGCGGGAAGACCATGCCGCCGCGAGAGATCAGATCGTTCTCGCGCGCCGTCCACGCGCGGAGCTGTGCCATCGACGGCGCGACACCGGACACTCCCATGAACGGCGCGGCCGGAATGCGGACGCCAGGAAGTCGCGGTGACGTCGCCCAGCCATCGCGGATCTGCCAGTGCACGAGGAACGGCGTGGTGAAGAGGTCGCGCAGGAAGCCGAGCCCCGGGACGATCGCCGTGAAGGCGTACGGCTCGGGCAGGATGTCGAGGAACTCGACCTCCAGAACGTCGCCGGCCCGCGCGCCCTTGACGAACACCGGACCGGTCAGGGGATGGATGGCCCCGGCCTCCATGCTCGCTATGTCGGCTTCCGTCGTCGACGGGCCGAGCTGGCCGTCGACGCCGTCGCGCGTCGGCAGGACGACCTCCTCGCCCTCGTCGACGCTGACGATCGGCGGGATGCTCGGGTGAAACCGGTTGTGTCCCGTGGTGGGCTGAGCTTGCAGGCGCTTGCCGCGGTCGATCTCGATGCTCTTCATCGACGCCTCCTGATCGTGCGGGTTCCGGTGACGAGGCCACTACAGTACACGTTCCGCGCGCGTGGTAGGATTCCACCGCGCTGTCGGAACTCGGAAGAGAGGAGACGTCATGCCCTACAACCGGATCTCCGCCGACTGTCACCTCGACCTGATCTGGCTTCCCCCCGACCTGTTCACGTCGGAGGCGCCGGCGCACCTGAAGGACCGCATGCCGTACGTGGCCGACGGGCCCGACGAGCGGTGGTGGGTCGCGAAGAACGGCGTCAAGTTCGGCATCGCCGGCGGCGTGGGCGCATCCGGCACCAAGCACATCCCCGGCAAGCAGCTGCGCGTCGACGTGATGGCGGCAACCGGGCTCTACGACGACGGCAAAAAGGGCATTCGCCGGCCGGGCGATCCACACCTCCGCATCAAGGAGATGGACCGCGACGGCGTCGACGCCGAAGTGATCTACGGCATCCTGGCCGCGGCGGCCAAGCTGAAGGACATCGAGGCGTCCAACGAGATGGTGCGCATCTACAACACGTGGATAGCCGACTTCTGCCGCCACTACCCGGACCGACACATCGGACTCGCCAACCTCCCCTACGGCGACATCGACGCCGCGGTCGCCGAAGTGCATCGCGTCGCCAGGCTCGGCTTCAAGGGCATCGAGCTGTCCTGCTCGTGGGAGATGGAGCCGATGTGGCATCCGCAATGGGAGCCGCTGTGGGCGGCGATCGACGAGGTCGGGATCCCGCTCCACTTCCACACGTTCCCGTCGGTGTCGCCCGACCTGCGCGAGAAGTACACCGGCCTCACCCAGCGCGCGCTGATGTACAGCGGCCTCTGCCTGTTCCAGATGACGTTGGCCAACATCCTCACCGCGCTCATGGGCCGGGCGGTGTTCGAGCGCTATCCGAATCTCCGCATCGCGTTCGGCGAGAGCGGCATCGGCTGGATCCCCTACGTGCTCGACCGCATGGACTTCGAGTACGAGGACCAGTACAAGGATCTCCCGCTCAAGCTCAAGCCGAGCGAGTACTGGCGGCGCCAGTGCAAGGCCACGTTCCAGTACGATCGTGTGGGCACCAAGCTGATCGATGAGATGGGCGTCGAGACGTTGATGTGGGGCTCCGACTACCCGCATCCCGACGGCGTCTGGCCGGAGTCCGAGAAGTACATCAGCGAGCAGTTCAAGCACCTGCCGGACGACGTGGTCCGGAAGATGACCTGCGAGAACGCCGGGAGGTTCTACGGCCTGATCAAGTGAGCGGTCTCGGCGTCGATCGTCGTCCGCGCGCGCGACGCGAGCGTCAGGTGCGTCGCGCCCGCGGCGAAGAATCCGACGAACCACGCGTAATCGTAGAGCGGCTTGAGCGCGGGGATCACGAGCCCGCCCCACGCCAGCGCGCAGCCCAGGGCCGTCGCGAAGATCGCGCGCCCGTTCCACCCGCGATACGCCCCGCCGACCAGATAGAGATCCTCGAGCTTCAACTCGCGACGGCGGACGAGCCAGTAGTCGGCCACCAGCACGCCCGCGATCGACCCGAGTCCGCCGGAGTAGCCGAGCAGCCACGTGAAGATGTATCCCGAGGGATCGGCCAGGAGCCTCCACGGTTGAATGAGGATGCCGAGGATCCCCGTGAGGAGCGCGCCGGTCTTGAAGCCGATGAAGCGCGGGAAGGCGTTGGCGAAATCATTGGCCGGCGACACGACGTTCGCTGCGATGTTGACGGCGATCGTGGCCACGACGACGGTGAACATCGAGACGGCAACGATGAGCGGCGAGGAGAACCTGGCGACGAGCTGCACCGGGTCCCAGATCGCCTGGCCGTAGATGATCGTCGTCGCGCTGGTGATCATTACGCCCATCGCCGCGAACACCGACATCGTCGTCGGCAGCGCGACGACCTGACCGACCATCTGCTCGCGTTGACTGCGGCCGAAGCGCGTGAAGTCGGGCATGTTCAGCGACAGCGTCGCCCAGAAGCCGATCATCGCCGTCAGTGACGGCACGAACACCGGCCAGAAGTCACTGAACGTGCGGAACTTTCCCGGATGCGAGAGGAGTGGGCCCAGGCCGCCGGCTTTGCCGATCGCCCACCACAGCAGCGCGCCGGTCATCACGAGCACGAACGGCGCCGCCCAGTTCTCCACGTGGCGCACGAGATCCATGCCGCGGTAGATGATCCAGATGTTGATTCCCCAGAACAGCAGGAACGAGAGCCATTCGGTCGTCGTGTGGCCACCGAAGCCGCCACCGAGCAGCGTCGGCCAGCCAGGGAACATGGTCTTGAAGAACGTATTGAGCGCTTCCCCGCCGATCCACGCCTGGATGCCGAACCAGCCGCACGCGACCAGCGCGCGCATCAGCGCCGGCACGTTCGATCCGAACGTGCCGTACGCCGCGCGCGCGAACACTGGAAACGTGATGCCGTACTTCGTGCCCGGATGCGAGTTGAGCAGAATGGGGGCGAGGACGATCGTGTTGCCCAGCAGGATGGTGACGAGCGCCTGCGACCAGCTCATGCCCGACGCCATCAACCCCGACGCGAGCATGTACGTGGGGATGCAGTGCGCCATGCTGATCCACAGCGCGGCATAGTTGTAGGTGGACCAGGTGCGCCGCGAGAGCGGCACGGGCGCGAGGTCGTGGTTGTAGAGCGGGCTCGCCTCGATACGGCGCGTGTCGACCAGCTCCACCCGGCCATCGGCCAGCCGGCGTTCGTTCGTCACGGAAGTATTCCGGTTACAGGCGCCCGATGACCTCGGCCGGCCAGGCGCGGGCGTCGACGCGCGCGTGCCATTCCTTGATCTTGCCCTGCTTGTCGATGATCACGCCCACGCGCTGCGCGCCCTTCTGGGGGTCGGCATTGGCGCCGTAGGCGGTCCCGATCTTCCGATCGGTGTCGCAGATCAGCGGGAAGTTGAAGTTGAACTTCTCGGCGAATGCCTTGTTCTCAGCCGGGGTGTCGAAGGACACGCCGACGACGGCGGCACCCTTCTTGTCGTAGTCGGCCTTGAGGTCGCGGAACCCGCAACCTTCCGCCGTTCAGCCCGGTGTGTCGGCCTTGGGGTAGAACCAGAGCACGAGCGTCTTGCCCTTGAAGTCCGACAGCTTCACGGTCTTGCCGGTGTGATCGCGGCCGGTGAAATCCGGAGCCTGGTCACCTGGGTTCAGCATGGATCCTCCCTGTTGACGTTCGCGAAGCCTTCGGCGGATTCATCGTGATGTTACCGAGCCGCTGCGGGGTCCACGAGGGCGAGAATCTTCCCGACTGTTTCTTCCAGCACGTCCGCGGGCAGATTGCCGATGAGCCTGGCCTTTCGCACGCGCCAGTCGAGGCTCTTGATCTGATCTGACAGTATCGCTCCCTCGACGCCGAGCCCCTGCGGCAGCACCACTTCGAAAGGATATCCCTTCACTTGCGAGGTCACCGGGCAGCAGAGCACCAACCCCACGCGGCGGTTGTATGAGCTCGGAGAGATGACGACGGCGGGGCGATGGCCTGCCTGCTCGTGGCCCGCCTGGGGATTGAACTGGAGCCAGATCAACTCGCCCCGCGCGGGCACATAGGCCGCCACTACCACGCCTCGCGGCCGACTGCTTTGCCTGTCGAGACTTCCCGATGTAGGTTCCGCTGGCTGACTTTCCGGAGAAGGCCATTCAACGAATATTTGCGAATCCGCAGCGGGCGGACCAGGAGTCGACCGTTCTCGACTGAGAGATCTACCGTCGCTCCTTCCTTGACCTGGGCCTCGGCCGCAAAGGACCGCGGAATCCGCAGTCCAAGGCTGTTACCCCACTTCTGAATCTTCGTGTGCATGAGACCTCTCACCGGCTATACATTGAATACACAGCGGGAGGTCCGTGGTCAACCCCGCGGTTGCCCGGTTCAGAGCCTAGCGTTCGCCACCGCGGAACCTGGCGAAGAGTTCACTCATCATTGTCAGGCGTCGCCGGCTGAGCGCGACAGCGCCGGAACCGTTGCGTGACATGACCACCGGTCACCGCCGACTGGGACGTTGAAGAAAATCTTGAACGGCGGAATGTCCCTCATCTGCATGAACTCATCCGGCGTGTATTCATGAAACGCCCAGCCGTCGTCACGTAAGAATGCCACGACGAAGGTGAACCGCTCCTCGCTCTTAAGAGCAGCGTCCCACCTGTTAGCGTCGCTGCACCGAAGTAGCTGGCGCTCTGTCGTGTGAATTTCACTTCAAAATAGAAGGTCTCGCCGCCTTTCGTGGCAGTGATGTCCGCGGGTGAACCTGTGATTCGGGCAGCGTCGAAGCCACGGCGGAGCAGTTCATCACGAAATGTCTCCTTGGCAGCGACGTCGCTCTTGAGATTCTCGGCCACATGAGTCTCCCGTCAGCTCTCTAACTATCACTGCCGCTGGTCGGCGGCGACGAATCCATGCAAATTAGTCAGCTGCCGCGCACGATCTCGGCGGCGAAAGCCTCGAGCGCGTCCCAGTCGTAGGGGCCTTCCCGGAAGGCGATGTTGAGCCGCGTGCAGCCGAGCGCGCGAAACTCGTCCACCATCGCCCGCGCGTCCTTCACGGAGCCGCGCAGGTAGCCCGTGCGCGCGGCGCGGTCGTCGTTGCGGCTGCCGAAATGGCTCTGGAATTTCTCCTCGCCGCGCGCGATCCCCTTGGCGTCGGCGCCGAGGTAGAAGCCGAGGTTCACGGTGCGCATGATCGTCTTCGGGTCGCGCCCTTCCTTCTCGCACCACTCGTCGAGCACCTGGCCCTTGTGCTTCCAATCGTCCGGGCCGATGTAGGCGCCGTTCCATCCGTCCGCGTACTTCGCGGCGGCCCGGAGCGTGCGCTTTTCGCCGCGCCCACCGATCCAGATGGGAATGCGGGGCTGCAGCGGCTTGGGATAGTTCGGCGCGTTGGAGACCTGGAAATACTTTCCCTGAAAATTCGCGCGCCGTTCCTCGGGCGACAGGAGCAGACGCAAGATCTGCGCGTACTCCTCGAGCATGTCCTCACGCGGACCGATCGACGGAAACGCGAATCCGAAGGCCTTCGCCTCGACGTCGTGCCAGCCGGCGCCGAGCCCGCAATCCACCCGGCCGTTGGACAGGTGGTCGATGGTGGTGAGCGACTTGGCGAGCAGCCCGGGATTGCGGTACGCCACGCAGTAGACGCCGCTGCCCAGCCGGATGCGCGTCGTGTCCATCGCCGCCGCGGTCAGCGTCGCGATCGCCTCGTAGCAATCCATCTCCCCGCCGCGAGGCGGCGACTCCTGGAAGTGGTCGGAGACGGAGAACCAGTCGAACCCCCGCGCGTCGGCGAACTTCCACAGCTTGCGCATCTCGCCCAGCGGGCCGCCCATGTGACCGATGTGGATTCCGAATTTCATGGCACTCTCCGCGGTCATACTACCTTGCGCGTGGCCCCTCGTGCAGGTAAGAAGGCACCCATGACCAGCCGACCCTATCACGTCTACGTCATCCAGGGCCGCGGCCAGCGCGACTACGCCGACTGCCAGGCCGCGCTCGCTCACGTCCCCGCGCGCATGACCACGCTCCCCTTCCTCGGCAAGGAGGACGAGGTGATCGACCGGACGCGCGACGCCGACGCCATCGTCGTCTCGTCCTCGCCGATCACCCGGAACGTGATGAGCGCGCTCGAGGGCCTCAAGACCGTCGTGCGCACCGGCGTGGGCTACGACGTCATCGACGTGCCCGCCGCCACCGAGCTGGGCGTGATCGTCGTGAACATCCCCGACATCTGGGTGCGCGAGGTCGCCAACCACGCGCTCTCGCTGCTGCTGGCCTGGAACCGCAAGATCGTCACGCTCGATCGCCAGGTCCACGCCGGCGTGTGGAGCGGGACGGTGCCGGGGGAGCAGACCGGCTCGCTCCACGGCGAAACGGTCGGCATCGTGGGCCTGGGCAACATCGGCAGCGCCTTCGCGCGGCGCGTGGCCGCGCTCGAGATGAAGGTCATCGCCAGCGATCCCTACGTGGCGCCGGCGCGATTCGCCGCCCTCGGCGTCGAGCGCGTGTCACTGGAGGCCCTGGCCGAGCGGTCCGATTACGTCTCCGTCCACACGCTGCTGAACGCCGAGACGCGCCACCTGATCGGTGAAGCGTTCTTCCGTCGCATGAAGCCGACGGCGATCCTGATCAACACCTCGCGCGGCCCGGTGGTGGACGAGAAGGCCCTGGCCCGCGCGCTCCAGGAAAAGCGGTTGGCCGGCGCCGGGCTCGACGTGTGGGAGCAGGAACCCGTGGCGCCCGACAACCCGCTCTTGACGATGGACACCGTCATCGCCACGCCCCACGCCGCCTATTTCTCGTCGCCCGCGGTGGCCCAGGTGCCGCGCCGCTGCGGCGAGGAAGTGGCGCGCGTCCTGACGGGACAGCGCCCGCTCAACGTGGTGAACCCCGAGGTCTACGCGCCAGGCGCTACACTTCGACGGCTATGACGAGCGCGGAGCCCGTTCGCTTTTGCCCGCGGGTCGCCGAGCCGAGCGCAACGAAATTAGCTGGGCTCGGGGGAGGAGAGGAGCCGAGTCTCGACACGTAGGAGCCTGCGGTCGATGACTTCGACTCCCGCGCGCATCAGCGTGACGACACCTTCGGCGACGAGCGCGATGTCGGATTTGAGGCCTTCGGCTACCACGCCCATGTGTCGGCGGGTTTCGGCCGCCGAAGCATCGATCCGGGCGCCGAGTCGCGCTTCTGACGCCGAGATCGCCCCGGTGAACTCTCCACGGATACGATGTTCGGAGTCGCGGATGGCGGCGAGAAGATCGTCGCGAAGGCGCTCGAGACCGGTGTCATCCACTGCCATAGCAATTTAGTCTCATCGGTCGCAAGGGCGCGGTCAATCATATCGATCCCACGACAGGTGCCAGATGCACGATCTTGCCGCTCCTGCTTCGGGGCGCGTTACTGCTTCACCGCGCCAAACGTGAGGCCGGTGACGATGTGCCGCTGGGCGAGCAGGGCGACCAGCAGCACGGGCAGCGTGATGAGCGTGGCGGCGGCCGCCAGCGTGCCCCAGTTGATCTCCTCGTACGAGATCATGGTGTAGACCGCGATCGGCAGCGTGCGCGTCGTCCGGCCGGCCAGGATCACCGAGAAGAGGAAGTTGTTCCAGGAGAACACGAACGACAGGATCGCGGTAGCGACCACGCCAGGCTTGACGAGCGGCAGCGCGATCCGCCAGAAGACCCCGAGGTGCGAGCAGCCGTCGATCAGGCCGGCATCCTCGAGATCGGGCGGCACGTCCTCGAAAAACGAGATCATGACCCAGATGATGATGGGCAGTCCCACGATCAGATGGGTGAGGATCAGCGCGCCGTAGGTGTCCACCATGCGGAGGCTGCGGAAGAAGATGTACCAGGGGATCAGGTAGGCGATGCCGGGAATGATCCGCGCGACGAGGATCATCACGGCCAGCCGTTGCTGGCGCCAGTGGGCGATGGAGTAGGCCGCCGGGAGCCCGACGGCCAGGCCGAGCAGCGTGCAGCCCGTCGCCACGACGAGGCTGTTCCAGGTGTAGAGGAAGAACGGGTACTTCGTGAAGACCTCGCGGTAGCCGGCCAGCGTGACGCTGAAGCGCACGAACGACGGTGGGTACGCCGTCGCCTCGATCTGGGGCTTGAGCGAGAGCGTGATCATCCAGTAGAAGACGAAGACCGTTGGCAGCATGAAGAGCCCGGCCAGCGCATAGAAGCCGGCGGTAGACAGCCACCGGCGCCGCGCGCCGCCCCTCACCACGTCGTGCTCCTCCGCACCTTGATCAAGATCAACGACGCTCCCATGACGAGCGCAAAGAGCGCCACCGCCATGGACGCGGAGTACCCCATGTTGAAGTACGAGAACGCCTGGTTGAAGAGCAGGATGTTGATGGTCTCGGACGAGTTGGCCGGCCCGCCCTGGGTCATGACGAAGATGATGTCGAAGGTCTTCAGCGCGTCGATGGCGCGGAACAGGATGGCCACGACGAGGGCCGGCCGCAGCAGCGGCAGCGTGATGTGCCAGAGCGCTTGCCGCGGCGTGGCGCCGTCGAGGTGAGCGGCCTCGTACGGCTCGCGGGGAAGACTCGCGAGACCGGCGAGCGCGATGAGCATGATCAGCGGCGTCCATTGCCAGACGTCGACGAGCGCCAGCGCATAGAGGGCGGTCTGGCTCGAGTACGTCCAGCGAAACGGGGACAGGCCCACGAGCGAGACCAGGTAGTTCGCCACGCCGAGCGTCGGGTGATACATCATCACGAACACGAGCGCGATGGCCGTCGGCGTCGCCACCATCGGCAGGATCGCGAGCGTGCGAAGCAACCCCCGCCCCCAGAATTCTCGATTGAAGAGCAGGGCCATGGCGACGCCCAGCAACGTCTCGGCGGCGACCGCGAGCGTGGTGAAGTAGAGGGTGCGCACCACGGCCTCGCGGAACCGAGCGTCGCCGAGGACGATCTTGCCGTAGTTCGCGAGACCGATGAAGCGCGGGCCGGTCAGGCTGGAGGCGAACCACTCGTGGAGGCTCATCCAGCCCGTGTAGGCGATCGGGTAGACGATGATCGTCGCGACGAGGACCACCGCCGGCGCCGGGAAGAGCCACGACGCGTGACGGTGCGCCCAGCGAGAGAGCACGCGCGAGCTAGCTCTCTGTACGGTTCAGGAGGTCCTGAAATTCTTTCTGTGCTTGCGCCAGCACCTGAGCAGCCGGCGCGCCTTCGATGCCCTTCTGGATGGCGACGCCGATGATGTCGCGATATTCGGTGACGCCGACGATCTCCGGCAGCCCCTGCCGGCCGATCTTGAGCGAGGCCTGATAGGCCTGATACCAGTCGGCGGGCATCTTCGGCTTGGCCTTCACGTCCGGGTTGTCCCACGTCGAGGTCCGGCCCACACCGACGCCGGCCATGAGCTCGCGCACCATGTTCGCCTTGTTCGTGGCCCACTGGGTGAAGAGGTACGCGGCTTCCTTGCTGCGGCTCTGAGACGAGACGGCCATGCCCGTGATGTAGATCGGCGAAAAGTGTCCGCCCGGCCCCGATGGCAGCACCGCGTACCCGACCTTGCCGACCACCTTGGACTTGGCGGCGTCCTCGAACTGGCTCGCGAAGTTGACGCCGTCCATGTACATCGCGACCTGGCCCTGCATGAACGACGCCGAGCACTCGTACCAGTTGAAGTTGACCACGCCGGGCGGCCCGTATTGCCGCAGCAGGCGCGTGTAGAGCTCCAGTGCCGCCACCTGCTCCTTCGTGTCGAGCGCGGCTTTGCCGTCCTTGAGATACGTGCCGCCCATCGGGAACAGGATGCTCGGGTACTGGGTGGCGTTCGCGTTCTTGAGCCCGCGCAGCACGATGCCGTAGGTGGCGGGCGGCGCGTGGAGCTTCTGCACGAGCGCCTCGAGGTCAGCCAGCGTCTTCGGCGGCGTGACGCTCTTCGACCCGAACAGATCCTTGCGATAGAAGACGACGTTGGCGTCGATGAACGCCGCCAGCGCCGAGATGCTTCCATCCGGCTGGGTCACGCCTGCGCGAGCGCCCGGGGTGAAGTCGTTCCAGTCGAAGTCGGGGCTGGTGAGGCTCTTGTCGTCGAGAAACTTGTTCAGCGGGTGGTACCAGCCCGCCTTCCAGAAGCGCTTCTTCTCGACGTGGAGCGAGGTGAAGAAGGCGTCGATCCCGCCCGAGTTCGCCGTCATCTCGACGGTCAGCTTCTGCCGCGCCTGGATCTCCGGCAGCGTCTCCCACTTCACCTTCATCCCCGAGAGCGACTCGAACTCGGGGATGTTCTTCTCGAGCACGTCGATGAAGGGGTGCTTGGTCAGGAGCAGGAAGAGCTCTTTGCCCTGGAAGCGTTTCCAGGTGAAGCCCTGCGCTCGCGCCGGCGTCGAGACAAACGGCCCGGCGGCGACGCCGGCGGCCACGGATTTCAAGAACGTGCGGCGGGTGAGTCGGCGATCGGCCATTGGGCGGCTCCCTCTCATCGAGTCGGCGGCATTGCCAGCGCAGCCGCCGCCATGCGCGTCGGCGGCGTACGCGCCGACACCCTATCGCCGTTCGGCCGCTGGCTCAAGCGCGTCGGCCAACGTCGGTGATCTGGCCTCGCGAGGCGGTGTATCGCGCTTGGGGCATTGACCCGTGGCGACGCCGGGCGTTAGCGTGCACGGCATGGCCGAGTCCACGATCAGAACACGACGCTGGACCCGTCGGGAGTACAGCCGGCTGATCGACGTCGGCGTGCTCCACGAAGACGATCCGATCGAGCTCCTGGAAGGACGACTCGTCGTCGGTCGTGCGTGGCGATGCCCGCGACTTTCTGGCCGACCATCCGGCCACCGCGGCTCTCGTCGTGGAAGTCTCCGACGCCGGCCTGGAGTTGGACCGCCGGCTGAAGGCGCGCATCTATGCGCGGGTCGTCAACCTCGTCGACCGCGTCGTGGAGGTGCACCGCGATCCGATCGCCGCCAGACGCCGCCGGTCACGCTACCGCGACGTCACCGCCATCGCCGCGCGCGAGCGCATCGTTCCGCTCGCCGCGCCGTTCTCGTCGATCCTCATCGCCGATTTGCTGCCGTAGGGCGCCGTCACTCCGCGTCCCGTCGTCACAGCTGATCCGCGTGCGCGGCGGGCAGTCGGCGGCCCTCGCGAATCACGTGGCGCGTCCCGAAGCGACGCGTTGCCTTCACCTCGTTGCCGGCGCCGTCGGCGTAGGTGAAGTGACCGTCCTCCAGGTCCATGACCACGGCGTCGCCGGTCATGCCGGGTACGAGCGATCCGAGCTCGGACGATTTTCCGATGGCGGCGGCGGCGCGGCTCGTCACCGAGGCGACCACGTCGTCGAGCGTCATGCCGAGGGCGAGGAACTTCGACATCAGGGCGCGCAGGTTGTAGACGATCCGTCCGGCCGGCGGCGTGTGCAGGTCGGTGCTGATGGTGGTCGGCAGCAGGCCCTCCGCGATGGCCCGCCGGGCGACTTTCACGTCGCAGTGGATCGACGCGTGTCCCACGTCCAGCACGACGCCGCGCTCCTTCGCCGCTCGCACGGCAGCGCGAATGCGGCCGTCGGGGCCGAGCACCTGCTCGGCATTGCCATTGAAGATGTGCGTGGCGACGTCGCCCTCGCGAAGGTGCTCGAGGATCTCGTCGAGCGGGATCGGCGTGTCCGAGACGTGCACCATCAGTCGGACACCGGCGAGATCGGCCGCCTGTCGCCCGCGCCGCAACGCCTCGCGCGCGTTGGCCTGGTTCCCCTGCCCGGTCGCGCCGTGGGCGATGCGGACCTTGATGCCGAGGACGAGGCCGCGATTCTCGGCCGCGGTGCGCGCCGCCTCCTCGACCTGGGCGAACTTGATGTCCGCCAGCTCGGGCATGATTCGATTGATCGTGAGCCCCGTCGCGCTGATGTGGAGGAACGCGAAGACGCGCGTCTGGTAGGTCGGGATCACGTAGTCGCGGAGCCCGCGCAGCGTCATCCATCCCGCGCTGCCCGCATCCACCACCGTGGTGACGCCGTTGGCGAGCGACGTCTGGTCGGCATGACGACCGGTGGCGAGGCCGTGGTAGACGTGCGTGTGGATGTCGATCAGCCCGGGCGTGACGAGCGCGCCCGCCGCATCGATCACCTCGGTGGCCTCGCCCGTCAGCGTCTCCGCCACCGCTGCCACCTTGCCACCCCTGAACGCGACGTCCCGTCTCGCCGAGATCGACTGTGCGGGATCGACCAGCGTGCCACCGCGGACGAGCAGGTCCCAGGCCGGCATCTCTAATCTCCCCGTGGCCGCGATGCGGCCGCCTGCTGAGCGGCGAAGACCGAGCGATAGCCGACCTGGTCCCACCGGGGCGGTAGCCGGGCCGGGTACGGCTCCATGTGCACGTGCGTGGGCTCCTGGCCGCGCACGAGCACGCCCGTTTTCGACGTGGGCGTCGGCGTGGGTGTGATCGGCAGCGCGTCGGCCGCCGAGTAGACGTTGAGGAGCAGCGGCCGCATCCGCGAGGAGTAATTGGCGGCCGAGCCGTGGACCACGCGGCAATGGATCAGGACCACCGTGCCCGCCGGCCCGCACAGCTCGGTGGTCGTATCGGTGGGCAGCGTCGCGACGTCGCGGGGGACGATGGCGCCCGTCCACCGGCCGGCGTCGTCGAACTGATCGAAGATCGTTCCGCGATGCGTGCCCGGCAGCGCCGTCAGCGGTCCCTGCTCGGGGCCGGTGTCATCGAGATACACGCCGAACGTGAGGACGTCGAAGTTGGTGTGAGGCCACGCCTGGATGTCCTGGTGCCAGCGCACGGCGTCGCCGCCGTCGGCCTTGCGCAGCCGGCGGATGTTCGGCTTCTCTGCGGAGTGATCCGGCGCCAGGTCGAACTGGTCGTCGGAGGCCGTGAGCATGCGTGACTCCTCGATCTTGGCGGCCACCACCGCACGCAGGCGATCGAGCCACGCCGCGCCGACGTAGCCCGGCACGGTGAGAAAGCCGTCCTCGAAGTAGCGCTCGCGCTGGCGCTGGTCGAGCACCAGCGGCGGATGCTGCAGCACGCGTTCGGGGGTCATCGCGATCTCTCTCTCAGCCGATCAGCTCGTGCTCTTCCGTGATGAGCACCAGGCGGTCGGCGTGGCTCTCCCGCGAGTGGGCCAGCGCCGTCTTGCCGACCTCGGACGACCATGCCGCGTCGAGCGCGGCACGGTTGTCGAACCACAGCTCGGCGATGCCGTCCCACGGCTCCTTGCCTTCGTGAGTCGTCGAGCCGGTGACCAGGCACACGCGATACTTCCTCAGGGCGGGCAGCTTCTTCGCGTAGGGGACGTGCTCCTCCAGCCACCAGCGATGGAATCGCTCACGCGTCCAGCTCTCAGAACGCCGCAGCAGCACGACGACCTTGATCATGCGCTCCTCCAATCGGCGCGATTGCGCGAGCGCTCCCCGTTATTGCGCGAGGGCTCCCCCGTCGATGACCAGCTCGCTGCCGGTCATGTACGCCGAGTCGTCGGATGCGAGATAGAGCACGGCGGTCACGATCTCGGCCACCGTTCCCATGCGTCCGAGCGGCACGCGTTGCAACCGTCGCTGGAGCGCGTCCTTGTCGGGAATGGCGCTGTGGAGCATCTCGGTGTCGATCGGGCCGGGGTGCACGGAGTTGCAGCGGATCCTGTCCTTGGCGTGCTGGCTCGCCGTCACCTTCGTGAAGATGCGGATGGCGCCCTTGCTCGCGGCATACGCGGGCTCCTGGTGCAGCGACTGCCCGATGCCCGCCACCGAGGAGATGTTCACGATCGAGCCGCCGCCGGCGCGGCGCATCTCGGGAATGGCGTACTTCGTGCCCAGGAACACACCCTTGGCGTTGACGGCCATCACCTGGTCCCACTCGGCCGCCGAGCGGTCCTCGATGGCGACCCGCGGGATGACGATCGCGGCGTTGTTGATCAGGACGTCGAGCTTGCCGTAGCGGCCCGTCGCAGTCTTGACCGCGGTCTGCCAGTCCGCCTCGCTCGTGACGTCGAGGTGGACGTACACGGCCTCGTGTCCGGCGGCGCGGATGGCGGCCTCCACCTTCTTGCCCTCGGCGTCACGGATGTCGCCGAAGACGACCTTCGCGCCCTCGCGCGCAAACGTCTCCGCCTCGGCCGCCCCCTGGCCACGGGCCCCACCACTGATCAACGCGACCTTCCCGTCGAGCTTTCCCATGTCGATCTCCCTGTTCGGCCTGCGATGCGTGACTCACCCGGCCAGTGGACATCGGCGGGATTCTAGAACATCTTGTCGTCGAGGAGGCCGGCCGATGGTCCCAGCCCTGATTCTCTCGTCCGATTCCCACGTCTTCGAGCCGCCCGACCTGTGGACGACCCGGATCGACGCCGCCTTCCGCGACCGCGCGCCGCGGATGGAACGCATCGACGGCGCCGACGAGATCGTGATCGAGAAGGACCAGATCCTCTCCGGCATCGGGCTCATCTCGAACGCCGGCGCCCGCTTCGAGATGCCCGAGACGATCTCCGGGCACGGGCGCTTCGAGGATGTCCCGAAAGGCGGCTACGACCCCGAGCAACACCTCGCGGACATGAGGCTCGACGGCGTGGCCGGCGAAGTGCTCTACCCATCGCAGGGGCTGTTCTACTTCCGCGTCGCGGATTCGGCGCTCCAGGCCGCGATCTTCCGCGCGTACAACGACTGGCTCGCCGAGTTCTGTCGCGCCGATCCCGCGCGGCTCAAGGGAATCGCCATGATCAGCATGGACGACGTCCCCAGCGCGATCCGTGAGCTGGAGCGCGCCGCGCGCCTGGGCCTCGCCGGCGCGATGATCACCGAGTATCCGCTCGAGGACCGGCGCTACGACCAGCCCGAGTACGAGCCGTTCTGGGCTGCCGCGCAGGCGCTCGACATGCCGCTGAGCCTGCACACGGCCACGCGACGCCAGGGCAAGATCCGCGGGGCCGGCGCCCAAACGCTGCGCGACGCGAGCAGCCGGGCGACCAAGGCGTTCTATCCGGCGCTGTCGATGTGCGACATGATCTTCTCGGGTGTCTTCGAGCGCTATCCGCGCCTCACGCTGGCCATCGTCGAGTTCGAACTGTCGTGGGCGCCGCACCTGCTCGGGACGATGGACTACACTTATCGCGAGCGCCACGAGGAGGCGATCTACCGGTTCAAGGGCGACATGCGGCCGTCCGACTTCTTCCGGCGCAACGTCGTGCTCAGCTTCCAGGAGGACGCCATCGGCATCCGTCTGCGGGACGCGATCGGCGTGGACAACATGATGTGGGGCTCCGACTACCCCCACAGCGAGTCCACGTTCCCCCGGTCGCGCAAGATCCTGGCCGAGATCCTGGCCGGCGTCCCGGATGACGAGCAGGCCAAGATCGTCGGCGCCAACACCGCGCGGGTGTACCGCTTCGACGTGGCGCGGCTCTCCGGGGGCTAGGCGATGCTCGAAGAGCCGACCTCTCTCCGCATCGACGATCCGGGCGTGCGGGCGCTGTTCACCGAGGCCGCGCGCTTTCAGTCGTGGCTCGACGTGGAAGCCGCGCTGGCCCAGGTGCAGGCCGAGCTCGGCATCATCCCCGAAAGCGCCGCGCGGGAGATCAGCCGGAAGGCGCACCTGAAGCACCTGGACCTCGGGGCCGTGCGGTCCGGGCTCGCGAAGACCGGCCATCCGCTGGTGCCGCTGGTCTGGGAGCTCGATCGCGTCTGCGAGAACGGCGCCGGAGGTTACGTGCACTGGGGCGCGACGACCCAGAACATCACGCAGACCGGCCAGCTCCTCCAGGTGCGGCGGGCCCACGACATCTTCCTGCACCAGCTCGCGGCGATCCTGACCACGCTCGCCGACCTCGCCGAGAAGACGAAGGACGTCCTGATTCCGGGCCGCACGCACGGCCAGCACGCGGTGCCGGCGACGTTCGGCTTCAAGGTGGCGGTGTGGATCGACGAGCTGTGCCGTCACGTCGAGCGCCTGCGCGGATGCGAGCATCGCGTGTTCGTGGCCATGCTGGGCGGTGGCGCCGGCACGCTCGCCTCCCTCGGCGAGCTCGGGCGCGCCACGCAGGAGAAGATGGCGGCCCGGCTCGGCATGAGAGCGATGACGGTCCCCGCGCGCACGATCGGCGATCACCAGGCCGAGTACGTCCTGCTGCTCGGCATGCTGGCGGCGACCGCGAGCAAGATGGCCCGCGAGATCTACACGCTCATGAAGCAGGAGTTCGGCGAAGTCGAGGAGCCGGTGCCGCCCGGCACCGTGGGCAGCAGCACGATGCCGCAGAAGCGCAATCCCAAGCTGTCGCAGGACATCATCGCCGCCGCGGCGCAAATCCGCGCCGTCGTGCCGCTGGCCCTGGAGGCGATGCAGACGGAGCACGAGGCCGACCGCACCACGAGCATCATGATGAGCCGCGCGGTGGTGCAGGCCTGCGAGCTGACCGGCGACATGCTGCAGCGGATGATCGTGCTCTTCGACGGGCTCCAGATCTTCCCGGAGCGGATGCGGGAGAACCTCGACCTCTCCGGCGGCCTGATCATGGCCGAGGCGCTCATGCTCGAGCTCGGCAGGCAGATCGGCCGGCAGCGGGCCCACGACGTGGTCTACGAGGCGGCGCAGGCCTCGGTCACCCAGGCGCGTCCCTTCAAGGAGATGCTGGCCAAGGATCCGCACGTGACCGCCGCGCTCACGACGTCCCAGATCGACGCCCTGCTCGACCCCGCGCAGTACACGGGGCTCTGTCGTCAGTTCGCCGAGCGTGGGACGGCGACCGCGCGCAGGATCGCCGCGATCATCGGGCGGTGAGCGGCCGGCGGCTCACGTCACCGCGATGCAATCGATCTCGATGTCGAACGGGCCCGGCCAGCTCGGCACGCAGAGAAAGATGCGCGCCGGCTGGTCGACCGGGAAGTACCGCGCGTAGATCTCGTTGAACGTGGTGAAATGGGCCGGATCAGAGCAGTAGACGTTGCACTTGACCACCCGCGCCATGGACGAGCCGGCCGCCTCCAGACAGCGCCGCATCTGATCGAGCACGATCTCCGTCTGCCTCGCGAGGGGTTGCCGCAAGAGCTCGCCCGTCTCCGGGTCGAACGGCGGCAGGCCAGACACGAAGACGAACCCGCCGGCCACGACGACCGGATTGATCGGGCCCTTCCGGCGGGCCTCCAGGTAGGTCGAGAACGGTTCCACGCGAATGCCGATCCGATCCATCGTGATACCCTCACATATCAGGGTGTGTTGATGTGTGCATGAAACATATCAGGCCTCGCTGATGGATGCAAACCCGCGGCTGCTCGCGCTCACCCGGGCCCTCGCCGATCCCCTCCGCCTCGCGGTGCTCCACCGCCTCATGACCGGCCCGGCCACCGTGTCGGAGCTGATGGCCGTCGTCGGCGCCGAGCAGTCCCGGTTGTCGAACCATCTCGCCCTGCTGCGGGAGCGCCGCCTGGTGCGAACGACCCGCCAGGGACGGCACGTGATCTACGAGCTCCACGACGCCGCGGTGGGGACCCTCGTCGAGGCGCTCGGGCAGATCGGGGGCGCGGCGCCGCGCACGGTCAAATCCGTGGCGATCGCTCACGCCCGGACGTGCTACGACCATCTGGCCGGGCGGCTCGGCGTGGCGATGTTCAAGGCGCTCGTCGATCGCAGGGCCGTGAAGCACCAGAAGGACGTTCCGGGTGACGTCGAGCTGGGTCCGCAGGCGACCCCGGTGTTCGAAACTCTCGGGGTGGACCTCGACGTGGTCACGCGCGAGCGCCGCCGTTTTGCCACCGCCTGCCTCGACTGGACCGAGCGCCAGCCCCACCTGGGCGGCGCTCTTGGCGCCGCCCTGTGGGCCGAGCTGGTCGCGCGCGGATGGATCGTGCGGCGTCCCGGCACCCGCGCGGTGGTTCTCACCGCCGCGGGCGGGCGTGGTCTCCGGCGAACGCTCGGAGTCGCCCTCGAGTGATCGTCAGTGCTCGAGCCCGAGGACGATCTGCGCGTTGTGGTGGAGGATCTTCTCGACGTCCTCGGCCGGCAGGATCGACTCGTGCAGGTAGTGGAAATTCTGCCGGTACGTCTCGAACGCGAGCAGGACGGGATAGTCGCTCCCGGCGACGAGATGATCGGCGCCGAAGGCCTTCCACGCGCAGAGCAGCGCCGCCTGTGAGCCGTGACCGACGATGTCGTAGTAGAAGCGGCGCGCGGTCACGCTCGGGCGCTCCGGCAGGTTCGGGTGCTGGCGCGGGGCCTGATTGTCGAGCCGCTGGAGCAGCATCGGGATGATGCCCCCCAGGTGCGGGACGACGTATCTGATATTCGGGAAGCGTTCCGGGATTCGCCGGGCGATCAGGTGCAGGACGATCGCGGCGTCCTCCAGCGAGGCGCCCACGGAGACCGTGAAGCCGTAGTCATTGATCATGGGCGAGCAGATGCCGTTCTGGATCGGGTGGTAGTTCAACACCGTGCGGCGTCGGTTCATCTCCTGGTACAGCGGCTCGAACTCGGCTTCAGCGGTGGACCGGTCGAAGCACGAGCAGGTCATCGACACCCCGAGCATGCCGAGCTGATCGAGTCCTCGCTCCATCTCGCGCAGTGACGCGTCGATGTGCGGCAGGGGCAGCGAGACGACGGCGTTGAAGCGGCCCGGGTGCCTCCTCGCCAGCTCGGCGTAGGCATCGTTGATGAGCCGCGCCGTCGCGACGGCATCCGCCTCCTTCTCGGCGTACGGCGGGCTCGCGGCCGGCGAGAGGATCTGCATCTGAACGCCGGCGTCGTCCATCTGTTGCAGACGCGCCGGCAGGCCGGAGGGATCGTCGTTCCGGATCGTCCGCGCCGTGAGGGACCGCGCGGCCTCCGGCAGGCTGCGCCCGCCGATGCGCAGCAGCGCGTCGTTGTACGGCTTCGGGAAATAGTGGGCGTGGATGTCGACGATCATCGTTAGATCGCCGTGTAGCCGCCGTCGATGAGCAGGTCACTGCCCGTCATGAACGACGAGGCGTCGCTGGCGAGATAGACGGCCGCCCGCGCGATCTCCTCGGGGCGGCCGAGACGATTGAGCAGGTGCTTCGGCCCCATCATCGTGCGCGCCTCGTCCATGGTCTTGTGGCGCATGAGCATGCGCCGGGTCTCGACCGCGCCCGGCGAGATCGTGTTGGCGCGGATGCCCTGGGCCGCGTGGTCGGCGGCGAGCACCTTGGCGAGCTGGATCAACGCGCCCTTGGTCGCGCAGTAGGCCGGGCGTCCGGCCGCGCCGACGCGGCCGAGCTGCGAGGCGATGAGGACCACGCTGCCGCCGCCGCGCGCGATCATCGCCGGGATCGCCGCCTTGACCATCAGGAATGCGCCGGCGAGGTTGATCCGGATCACACGGTCCCAGGCCGCCTCGTCCAACTCGAGCACGGTCGCGGTCGTGTCGCGGTCGGCCGCGCCGTACATGAGGACGTCGAGGCCGCCGAAGCGCTCGACGGTGGCGGCGACCGCAGCCCGGCAGCTCGCGCCATCCGTCACGTCGAGATGCACGGGCAAGGCGTGAGCGCCGCTCTTCTCGATCTCGGCCGCCGTGGCCTTGGCCCCCGGCTCCTCGACGTCGGCACAGGCGACACGGGCGCCGGCCGCCGCGAACGCGAGCGCGGTCGCGCGCCCGATGCCGTTCGCCGCACCGACGACGATGGCGGTCTTCTTCTCGAGCGTGAAGGTCGAGTCCATCATTGTGCCTCCTTCAGGCGAAGATCCTCGAACGGCGCCGAGTACCCGAAGCCGGGGATGCGGCCATCGCCGGCCTCCGCCACGCGCGGCCCGACGCCCCAGATGAACGCCTGCTCGAAGAGTGGGATCGCCATCACCTTGTCGCGGATGATCTGCTGGATCTGGTGGACCAGGGCCTCGCGCTTCTTCGCATCGAGCTCGCGCGCCTGACGGATGTAGAGGTCGTCGATCTCGGGCAATGATCCGTAGGCGTAGACGCCGTTCTTGGTGACGTAGGGCTCGAGCCGCGTGGCCGCGTTGCCGAAGGCCGCCGTGATCACGTGGATGACGCCGTGGAGCTTCTTGTCGCGCCAGGCGGTGAAGTACGCCGCGCGCTCCATCGTGCGCAGGCGACTCTTGATGCCGACCGCCTGGAAGTTGCCCAGGATGGCCTCGCCCATCGAGTCGTAGGGCGGGAACGGATAGAAGTCGCCGGCGTCGAAGCCGTTCGGATAGCCGGCCTCGGCGAGCAGCTTCTTCGCCTTCGCGGGATCGTAGGCGTGCGGCTCCATCGCCACCGCGAACTGGAAGATCCGCGGCACGAAGTTTCCGGTGAGCCGGCCGAAGCCGAGCATCTCCGCCTGGTTGATGGCGGCCCGGTCGATGGCGTGGCTGGCCGCCAGCCGCACGCGCTGATCGGCCCACGGCGATTTCGGATCCCACTGCTCGGGCAACTCGATCCAGAACGCGCCGCTCACGAGCGGCGCGGCCAGGCGAAAGCCCGAGACCTTGCGCACGGCGTCCGCGGTGGGCCCGGTCAAGAGGTAGACGACGTCGACTTCACCGGCCCGGAGCGCGGCCGCCCGCGTCGCCTCCTCGGGCAGGGAGCGCATCACCAGGCGCTTCACCGCCGGCGACTTGCGCCAGTAGCCGTCGAAGGCCTCCAGCACGATCTCGATGCCCGGCTTGAACGAGACGACCTTGTACGGCCCGGCGCCGATGGGCGCCGCCTTGAACCCGTCGTCGCCGACTTTCTCGACGTATTTCTTCGGCACGATCCAGCCGGCGCCCGACGCCGTGGTGCCATAGAAGGTGATGAAATCCGGCCACGGCTCGCGGAGGACGAAGCGCACCTGCCCGGGGTCGAGGATCTGCACCTCCTTGACCTTGTCCTTGAGCAGCTTGGCGCTGGCGCCCTTGTACCGGTCCCACGAGAACTTCACGTCGTCCGCGGTCACCGGCTCACCGTTGTGGAAGCGGGCGCCCTTGCGCAGCATGAACGTGTACGAGAGATGATCCTTGGCCTCCGTCCACGACTCGGCCAGGCTCGGCGTGGTGATTCCCGCCGGCATCGGTTTCACCATAGCGTCGTGGACCGCGTACATGACCATGAAGGGCGTGTTGAACGCCTCCGTCTCCGCGGGATCGAGCCAGCGGGCGGCGAGGGTCACGTGGAGACCCCAGCGCATCTCGCCCGGCGCCGCCTTGCCGCCCTGCGGGTGAGCGCGCATCGGGTCGGCGAGGACGAGGACGCACAGGATTACACCGAGCAGCACGCGGTGACGAGCGCGGGAGCGTCGCGTGGCGCCCATCGTCAATCCACCACCGCGATCACCTCGACCTCGACGAGGAGGTCGGGGTGGGCCAGCCGGCGGACCTCGACGGTGGTGCTCGTCGGCAGCGCGCCGAAGTATTCCATGCGGACGTCGGTGTGCTTGAAGAACTCCTCGATATCGGTGACGTAGGTGTTCGTCTTCACGATGTCGCCCAGCGTGGCCCCGGCGGCAGCCAGCGCCGCCTTGACGTTCTCGCCCACCTGACGGATCTGCGCGCGCATGTCGCCGCGCCCAACGGCGTCGCCGTTCCGGTTCCGCGCGAGCTGGCCGGACACGAAGACCGTCTTCTTCCCTTCGACGACCACGACGTGGGAGTACAGCACGTGCCCGCCCACCACCCGCTTGCTCAGAGCCTCCGGCTGGATGTTCTGGCGCTTCATGGCCTCTCTCCTTGGTCTCGATCTCGACGTACGATAGCGCAATCATCAGCGGCCGGGAGGACCAACCGAACATGCTGCCGACGCACGGGCGCTACGACTACTCGAACATCACGACACGACCCGACTACACGTGGCCCGGCGGGCGGCGGCTGGCCGTCTACGTCGCGCTCAACATCGAGGCCTTCGGCTTCGGCGTCGGCAAGGGCGCGGCCATCGCGCCGCCCGACCAGGCGCAGAGCCACAGCGTCTTCAGCTGGCGCGATTACGGCAACCGCGTCGGCATCTGGCGGCTGTTCGAGCTGCTCGACGAGCTGGGCATGCCGGCCGAGGCCCAGATGAACACGGCGATCTACGAGGCGGCGCCCGACATCCCCGAGCGATTGCGCGCGCGGGGTGACGAGATCCTCGGTCACGGCGTGACCAACTCCGACGAGCAGGGCCATCTGAGCGAGGACCAGGAGCGCGCGCTGATCGCCGGCGTCACGGCCACCATCACGAAGCACGAAGGCGCGGCACCCGTCGGGTGGATGAGCCCCTGGCTCTCGAACAGCACGCTCACGATGGACCTGTTGCAGGAGGCGGGCTACCGGTACGTGATGGACTGGACGATGGACGACCAGCCCATCTGGATTCGCACGCGCAAGGGCCGGATTCTCGCCATGCCGTATCCGATCGAGGTGAACGACACGCGCGGGATCGTCTGGTATCGCTACACGGCGGACGAGTTCGCGGATCTGATCGTCGACCAGTTCGACGAGATGCTCGCCCAGTCGGCCCGCCAGCCGCTGGTGTGCCCGATCTCGCTCCACCCGTTCGTCACCGGTCGGCCGTACCGCATCCGCCGGCTGCGCCGCGCGCTCCAGCACATCCGCCAGCACCGTGATCGCGTGTGGCTGACGCGGCCGCGCGACATCTGCGCCCACGTCGAGTCGCTGCCGGCCGGCATCGTCCCGGGAGGCCGCTGATGCCGCACGCGGCGCGGCCCAGCGCGAGGAGGCTTTCATGAAGATCGGCGTCGTGCTACCGCAGACCGAAATCGGGAACGACCCCGTCGCCATCAAGGCGTACGCCGAGGCCGTCGAGGGCATGGGGTTCACGCACATCCTGGTCTTCGATCACGTGCTCGGCGCCAATCCCGCCCGCCCGGGTGGGTGGAAGGGGCCGTATACGTACCGCCACGGCTTCCACGAGCCGTTCGTGCTCTTCGGATTTCTCGCCGCCGCCACCCGCCGGGTCGAGCTGGTGACCGGCATCATCATCCTGCCGCAGCGCCAGACGGCGCTCGTCGCCAAGCAGGCAGCGGCCGTCGACGTGCTCTCGGGCGGACGGCTGAGGCTCGGCGTCGCCGTCGGCTGGAACCCGGTGGAGTTCGAGGCGCTCGGCGAGGACTTCACCACGCGGGGCCGGCGGATCGAGGAGCAGATCGAGGTGATGCGCGCGCTGTGGACCCGCGAGCTGGTGACGTTCACGGGCAAGCAGCACCGCATCTCCGACGCCGGCATCAATCCCCTGCCCGTGCAGCGGCCGATCCCGATCTGGATGGGCGGCGAGAGCGCGGTCGTGCAGCGACGGATGGCGCGCATCGCCGACGGCTGGATGCCCCACTTCCGGCCGGGCGCGCCGGCCCAGGCCGTCGTCGATCGCCTGCACGGTCTGGTCCGCGAGGCGGGCCGCGATCCGAAGGCGTTCGGCATCGAAGGCCGCATCGCGCTGTCCCAGGTTCCGCAAGCCGAATGGAGCAAGGAGGTGGAAGGGTGGCGCGCGATGCGCGGCATCACCCATCTCTGCGTCCACACGGCCGGGCTCGGCCTGGCGAAGCCGGCCGATCACGTGGAGATGCTGCGGCGCTTCCGCGAGGTCGTCGGGCTGAAATAGTCAGGAACGGGGGAGACGCTCGCGGAGCAGCGCAGCGATCTCCCCCAGCCCCCGGTTCATCTCCCGGCTCATCTCGGCGAAACCGCGCGTTAGATCACGACGGATACCACGGAGATCGAAACGAACCAGCTCCACGGTTCGTTGCGATGATCCGCTGATGCCGAACCCTAGCGCCAACGCGAGTCCCACGGCACTCAGAATGACGCCCAGGTCGCGGAACACGCCGACGTATTCGAGCACCGCAACCGCGATGGTAAACGCGATCGAGATGACCATCAGGGTCAGCCAGATGTTCCAGGACTTCGGCTCGGGCTCGAGCTCGTCCGTTGGTCTTGCCATTGGCTCTCACCCAACACCGTACCGAGCGCCGAGCGCGAGCGCAATGTGCCTCTTCGTCGACATCCTCACGCCGAAAGAATCCGCTCGCTCGGGATCCACTTCTTGTTGTAGGTGTACGGCCGCACGTCCGGCTTCCAGCGTCCGATGTCGGAGGTCTCGTTCCACAGCTTCGACATCGGCAGGTCGGCGCGCGTGACCTCGTACGCGCAGAGGTAGCGGGGCTCGCCCTGGGTCGCCGTCCGGTAGCGGACGGCGTTGACGCAGCCGTCCAGCTTCAGCAGCAGCGGCAGGTGCTCGTTGTCGTAGAGGTCGTTGAAGAGCGCCTCGCGGTGCGGCTCGACGTCCATCATGACCCAGAACACGTACGGGGTCTTGCCGGTCAGCGCCGCGTTGCCGCCCACCCACTCGTAGCGGGCGAGATGGCGGTTCATCGTGTGCGGGCGCACCGCGGTCGGCCAGCGGCCGGCCTCGCCGGCGGCCTTGAACGCCGTGCTGTCGAGGACGTCGAGGCCGTCGAGCTCATAGGCGGCCATGTAGCGCGGCTCGGTCGCCGACGCCTGCCGGTACCGGCTGGCCCGACGCACACCCTTCACCGCGCGGAGATTGGGGACGTGCTCCTTGTCGTAGACGTCGTTGAAGGTCCTCTCGTGATCGTGGGCCACGTCCATCCGCACCAGGTAGAGCCCGTGAGCCGCCATGTAAGTCCTCCAAACTCCGGTTCAGGGAAACAGACGCGTGTCAGGGAAGGTCGACGATCTCGACCCAGTTCGGGTTCTTGCCCATGGGGTATTCCTTGAGCTTGGTCAGCTTGCCGCTCTCCGGATCGATCCGGTAGCTCGACAGCGCGTGGGAGAGCTGACCGACCGCCAGCACGTAGCGGCCGGAGGCGTCGATGTTGAAGCCGCGCGGCTGCTTCTCGGTCGGCACGCTGCCGATGGATGAAAGCATGCCGCTGGCCGGATCGACCTTGAAGCCGGCCAGCGTGCTCGACGTGCGCTCCGAGCCGTAGAGGAACTTGCCGTCGGGCGTGATGTGGAGATCGGCGGCCGACGGCTTGCCCTGGAAATCGGGCGGCAGGGCGCTGATGCTCTGCTTTTCCTTGAGCTGCCCGGTCGCCGCGTCGTAGTCGAACGCGTAGACAGACGCATCGAGCTCACCGAGCACGTAGACGAGCTTGCCGTTCGGATGGAAGGCGAAATGTCGCGGGCCCGCCTTTTCCTTCACGCGGACGGACGGGGGCGAGCCCGGCGCCAGCATGCCGGTGGCGGCGTCGAACCTGAACACGTTGACGAGGTCGTTCCCGAGCGTCAACGCGACGACGCGCCGATTGCTCGCGTCGGGGAGGATCGAGTGAGCATTCGGGTGATCCGTCAAGACCTGGTGAGGCGGCTGCACGGTGCCCGGCGATCCGATCGGGTTCACGGTGAGCTTGTGGCCGGGATACGAAGCGCCGAGCAAGAACTTCCCCGTGCGATCGGTGGCGATGTACGCCATGCTGTCGGCGAGCGGGCCGCTGGCCACGTGCTTGAGCCGGCCGCTGGCGGGGTCGATGGCGAACCCCACCGCGAGCTTCGGCTCGCCACGCGTGCCGACGTAGAGGAACCGGCGATCGGGACTCACCGCCATCGGCGTCGAGATCCCCGGCTTGGTGATCCCGGGGATCGCCACCTTCTCGATCACCGTCAGGTCGCCGCTCTGCCGGTCGAGCTGCAGCACGTGGATCTCGTTGCTCTCGGCGTTGCCGACGTAGACCAGCGTGGCGGCGCGCGCCGGCGATGCCATCAGCGCGGCCAGCAGGATGGCCGTGACGAGTAGCCCAGGCATGACGTCCTCCCTCGGGACAGGCCAGTTGCTCCGTTACACGGGATCGATGCCGACGACGGCGTTGAAGCGGCCGAACCCGGTGAAGAGCGCCGTGTGGACACCCAGCTCGACGATCTCGGCGTCGGAGAAATGACGCCTGAGCTCGGCGAACACGCCGTCGTCCACCTTGTGGTGATCGCTCGCCATCAGCTCGGCGAACTTCAAGGCTGCGCGCTCGCGCGGTGTGAAGAGATCGGACGCGAGATTACCGAGCGCCGCGATCTTGACTTCCGTCAGTCCAGCTAGCCGGGCCCCGGCATAGCGGACCGTCGTTCAGTAGTGACACGCGTTCCGTTCGGCGACCTTCAACCTCACCAGTTCGATCAGCGTCGGATCGAGCACACTCTCCTTGGCCAGCGCCTTGCGAAACGCGGTGAGCGCCTTGACCGCGGGCGGATGGTGGGCCATCGTCCGCGCGCTCGCGGAGGTGCCGCTGTTGCGCTCGACCTCGTGACAGATCGCGCGAACGTCGTCGTCGACTTCGTGAAGCTCGAGGGGTCTCAGTCGTGCCATGGTCGCTCCTATTTCTTGAACGCGCCTTCTTGATCGAGCGCCATCAGCGCCTGGGCGCCGGTGGCGAACGTCGGGCCGCCACCCGGTACCGCGGCCGACTGGATGGCCTCCAGCAATTCGCGCTTGCTCGCGCCGTGCTCGATCGCGCGCCGCATGTGGGCGACGACGCCGTCCTTGGTGCCGCGAAACGCGAGGATGCCGATGATGACCATCTCGCGGTGCTTGATCGACAGCGCCTTGCCCTCGCCGATCGAGAGCTGGCTCAGCGGTTGACGGGCGGCGACGTACTCGGGATCCTCGCGGGCGACCCAGTCCCAGAACGGGTACCCGTAGGGACTGACGGCCCGCCCGTTGGTGCTCTTGGGCTTGCTCGCAGGCTCGATGGTTCGTGCCGGCTTCGTCTCGGGACGGCGTGCGCTCATCGTGGCCTCCTGTCCGCCTCAGCGGATCTGCTTGTGCACGAACTCGATGATCATGTCGATGGCGCGATTGGACGCCGGCGAGCCGGCCTTGCGCATGATGAAGCCCTGCCCCTCTCCGTCGAACAGCTCGAGATCGACCACGCCGCCCGCCTTGCGATAGGCGGCGACGAAGCGATCGAGCTGCGGCCGCGGATGCGCGAGGTCCTCGGTGCCCTGCAGATACAGCACGGGCGGAAGCTGCGCGCGCTCGCCCTGCTCCAGCGCGCGAGCCGGGCAGCCCTCGTCCATCGCGGCTTCCGTCTTCCAGTACGCGTCGTGGCAGGGGATCAGCTCGTCGACCGCCAGTGGATACGGCTTGCCCTTGGCCTCGATGTCCTTCGCGTAGCGGTAGCGACCGAGCGGATCGATGACGGGCGAGGTCATGATCACGCAGCGCACGGTGGCGTCGACGGCCGGCGATCCGGCCGGCAGCGGCAGCGCTGCGTAGCGCGAGTCGGTGGGCCGCATCGCGAGCAGCATCGCCTGGTGACCACCGCTCGAGTTGCCCATGGAGCCGACCATGTCGGGGCGGCTGCCCAGCTCGCTCGCCCGCGCCTTGAGCCAGCGAATCCCGTAGTGGATGTCCTGGAACGACGCCGGATACGGCGCGGCCGGCGGCTGGCGCCAGTCGAGCGCGGCCACGATCACACCGCTCTTGGCTAGCGGCTCGTGGATCACCTTGTCGGCGAGTCGGTCCGAGCGACACCACGCCCCGCCGTGCAGCTCGACCATGATCGGAAACGGCCCGGTGCCCTGCGGCCGGTAGAGACGCGCCAGGTACGGCGTGCCGGCGTGACGGATGTACTCGACGTCCTCGACCTTGATGTCGTAGCTCACGCTGACCTCCTATTCAGGGTTGTACGTCATCGAGACGCGCCACGGCTCCGCCGGGGCGCGGCGAGCGTTGGGGGCATGGGGGCCATGTCTAGGCCCGCGCCCACGGATGTCGAGGGCGCCACGGCTTTGCCGGGGCGTCCCGAGCGTTGGGGGTATGGGGGCCATTTCGGGGCCCCCATTTAGATGGTCGCCTCGCCCACGAGCGTGGTGCGGCGCATGTCACGAGGCTCGTGCACGGGGAACGGCCGGGCGCGGTGCATCGTACGACGGTTGTCCCACATCACGAGATCGCCCACGCGCCACGTGTGGGCGTACACGAACTGGCGCTGCGTGGCGTGCTCCGTGAGATCGCGCAGGAAGGCGCGCGCCTCAGGCACCGGCCAGCCGATGATGCCGCCCGCGTGCGACGCGAGATAGATCGACTTCCGTCCGGTCGACGGATGGGTGCGCACCAGGCGCTGGCGCACCGGCTTGAAGCGCGCACGCTCCTCCTCGGTGAAGTCGAAGAAGCCGAGCTGCTGGCGCGAGAAGATCTGCGAGTGCTCGCAGATCAAGTCCTCGATCTCGGCCTTGGTCTCGGCGTCGAGCGCGTCGTAGGCCGCGCGCATGTCGGCGAACTCCGTGTTGCCGCCCTTCGACGGGATCGCGCGCGCGTGCAGGATCGAGTACTTCGCCGGGACCACCTTGAACGAGCTGTCGGAGTGCCACAGCCGGTTGCCGATCGCGAACAGTCTCCGCCGGTCGTCCCGCGCGAAGACGTTGTTGTCCTTGTCGAGGTTGGACACGTCGGCGAAGGTCGTCGGCAACCGGTACTCGTCGGGAGCGCGCAGGCTGGTGCCGACCGCGTGCTCGAGCTCACCGAGGCCCCGGCTGAAGGCGAGCTGCTGCTCGTCGTCGAGCTTCTGATCGTGGAAGACGAGCACGGCGTACTCGTCCATCCCGGCATGGACCGCCTTGACGTCGGCGGAGGAGAGCGGCCGCGTGAGGTCGATACCGTCGACTTCAGCGGCGAAACAGGGGCCGATCTGGCGAGTCGTGACGGGCATCGGCGGCAGCCTCCTCGGAAACCGGTTGAGCCCCGCCGCGCACACCGGCGGCTGGCTCGGTACTGCAGAATCTTCTGAACGAGACGCCTCGTCAAGCCCGGGGTACCATCGGGACCTCGCGAGGAGGGAGCGATGGGGATCGTCGCACGCATGCTCACGCAGGAGCAGGACGGCATTCCGGGGTACGCGGCGCATCCCGACGGACCGGGCTCGCGGCCGGGAATTTTGATGGTGCACCACGCTCATGGCGTCACGGCCGACTACAAGATCGACGCGTACCGCCTGGCCACCCTCGGCTACAACGTCCTCGCTCCCAGCCTGTTCAACATGTTCGGGATCCCCGGGACGACCCAGATCGGCCACGGCGCCGATCTGCAGGCCAAGCACTCGGATCCGGAGTTCCTCCAGAAGATCGACGAAGCCTGGCGCTACCTGACGGGGCGCATGAATTCCGATCCGGCCCGCACGGCGTGCATCGGGCACTGCATGGGTGGCCGACTCCTGATCCCGTTCGCCGCCGACCACCCGCAGGTGCGCACGATCGTCCTCTACTACCCGTCCATCCGCGACGAGCCGGAGACCTCGCACCGGCCGCGCCACGCCTTCAAGCTCGCCCCGACGCTGAAGTGCGCCTCGCTCGTCTTCTGTGGCGGCAAGGACTACATCGCGACACCCGCCATCCAGGGCCCGCTCTGGCAGAGCTTCATCGCCAGCGGCTCGCCCGTCGAGTGGCATTTCTTCTCGGACGCGAACCACGGCTTCCGCCATCCGGACAACGAGGGTTTCCAGCCGCATTACGCCGACCTCGCCTGGCCACTCGTGACCGACTTCCTCCAGCGGAGGGTCTCACCATGAAAGAGCCCACGGTGGTTCGACTCGCTCAGACGGAGCGCGTCAGCTTCGGCCCGCTATCCCACTACCAGCTGATCATCGGCGACGACGAGGGCTCGACGCCCGTCCGCACCGGCATCCAGACGGCGCAGCCCGGCTACGAGGCGCCGCTGCACTCGCATCCCTACGTCGAGATCCTCCACATCCTGGACGGCGCCGCCGAGGCGTGGATCGAAGGCCGCGAGGACGAGCCGATCGTGCTCGAGCAGGGCGACACGCTCGCGATTCCGCCCGACACCCCGCACAGCTTCCGCGTCCGAGGCGACCGGGTGCTCCGGCTCCTGGGCACTCACGCCTCGCCGAGACGTATCGTCGCCTACAAGGACGGCGCCCAGAGCGACGCGCGCGGCTACCGCGTCGTCGACTGACCGCGGTCCTGGGCACGAAGGCGCGATGATCGCCACGGCCGACGCCGTCGTCGTCGGCTCCGGCGCGTTCGGCGCCAGCGTGGCGTATCACCTGGCCCGGCGTGGCGTGCGCGTGGCGGTGCTCGAGCGCTCCGGCCTCGCCTCGCAGACCTCGCCGCGCGCGGCCGGGCTCTCGAGCCAGGTGCGCGCAACCCCGCAGCTCACGAAGCTCGCCCAGCGCGCGGTCGCGAAGCTCGCCGCGTTCACCGAGGAGACCGGCCAGCCGCTGCGCTTCACCCAGAGCGGCGCGCTCAAGATCGCGCGTACCGACCACGACGCCGAGCAGCTCGCGCGCGAAGTGGATCGAGGCCGCACGGCCGGCGTGCCGATCGACTTCGTGTCCATCGCCGAGGCACGACGACGCCTGCCGATCCTCGGTGAGCGCGGCATCGTGGCAATCACGTGGAGCCCGACGGACTGTAACGTCGAGCCGTCCGAGCTGCCCATCGGCTACTGCCGCGCGGCGGAAAAGCTGGGCGCGGTATTGCTCCCGCACACGCCGGCCGAGGGCTTCGAGATCGGCGCGCACGGCGTGGAGGGCGTGCGGACGCCGCGCGGCACGATCGCCACGCGCGTGGTGGTGGACGCCGCCGGCGCGTGGGCGCGGCTCATCGCCCTGGGACTCGGAGGCTCACTGCCCGTCGTGCCGACGCGCCATCAACTCCTGATCACCGAGCCGATCGCCGGCGTCACGCCGGAGTTCCCCATCGCCCGCGTGATCGACGCCAGCGTGTACGTGCGCCACGAGCGCGGCGGCCTCATGCTCGGCGGCTACGAGCCGGATCCGATGCAGATCGATCCGGCCACGCTGCGCCCGGGGTTCGACGTCGCCGAGCTGCCGCTCGACATCGAGGTGCTCTGGCGCCTGGCCCGTAGCGTGAGCGAGCAGTTCCCGATCTTCCAGGACCCCGCGATCCGCGTCGCCGAGCACCGCGGTGGCCTGCCGACGATGACCGTGGACGATCGCTACCTCGCCGGGCCGCTACCCGGCGTGGCCGGCGCGTGGGTGATGAGCGGCTGCTGCGTCGGTGGCCTCAGCGTCTCGCCCGCGCTCGGCGAGGCGATGGCCGAGTGGATCATCGACGGCGCGCCAGGGCTCGACCTCTCCGAGATCTCCACCGCGCGCTTCGCGGGCCGCGACCTCGACGAGCCCGAGCTGCGCGATCGCTGCCGGCGCGCGTACGCCACGCACTACCGCGCGGGCGGTGAGGCCTCGGGCGGCGCCGCCGTCCGTTGACAGTCAAAGAGGATCGCCGCATCATGCGGGATCTTCGAGATCCGCCCGAGGTGATCTCCACGACGACGATCACGGTGTACGGCGCCGGTGCCATCGGTGGTGTGACGGGAGCCGCGCTCGCAGAGGCCGGCCACGACGTCCTGCTCGTGGACCGCGCCGTGGATCACGTGACCGCCATGAACGCGCACGGCCTCACGGTCGATCGCCGCACGGGCTCATCGACGACTCGTGTGCGAGCGATCACGCCCGACGTGCTCGGCAGCGGCCTCGAGCTGGTTCTGCTCGCCGTGAAGTCCCAGGACACTCCGGCAGCACTCGAGGTGCTGGCGCCGCGCCTGGCGACGGACGGCGCGATCGTGTCGCTCCAGAACGGGCTCAACGAAGAATTGATCGCGGCGGCCGTCGGCGCACGGCGCACCGTCGGATGTCTCGTGAACTGGGCGGCGGACTGGACGGGGCCGGGCCGCATCCTGCACGGCGGCGAGGGCGCTCTCGTCCTCGGTGAGCTCGACGGCCGAGCCAGTGCCCGCGTGCAGTCGCTGGCCAAGCTCCTCGACGTGGTCGCGCCGACGCGCGTCACCGACAACATCCTCGGCTACACGTGGGCCAAGCACGTGTACGGCGCGCTGCTCGTGGCCACGGCCGTCGTCGACGCCCACGTCTACGAGGTCGTCGAGCGTTCACACGACGTGCAGGCCATGCTGGTCCGTCTCGTGGTCGAGAGCATGGACGTCGCCGAGGCCGCGGGAATCAAGCTGCAGCCCTTCGACGAGTACGATCCCGCCGACTACCGCGCGGCCGCTGGTGGCGACGTGGCCGCTCGCCAGCGCGCGATGGCCATCATCGCCACGCACTATCGCGCTCACACGAAGACCAAGACGGGGATCTGGCGCGACCTGGCCGTGCGGCGCCGCAAGACGGAGGTCGGCGCGCTGCTGGGCGCGACGGTGGCCAAGGCCGGGCCTCTCGGCATCGCCATGCCGCTGACGGAGCGGCTCATCGCGATGATCGAGGATCTCGAGACCGGCCGGCGGGTCATGTGCTGGGCGAACGTCGACGAGCTGGTGAGCGTCCGATGACCACGCCCCGTTCAACAACCGCGCCCTGGGAATACCGCGATCCGCTCGAGGCGGCGCTGGCTCCCGAGGTGTCGGCGAAGACGCTCATGGAGCACGTGCGCACGATCGGCGCGTGGGAGCGCGAGTCCGGCAGCCCGGGCGAGGCCCAGGCATTCGACTACATCGAGCGCACGCTCAAGTCGTACGGCGTCGAGGTGGAGCGCCGGGAGATCGAGGCGTACATAAGCCTGCCCCTCGATGGACGGGTCCGTCTCGACGACGGCACCGTCATCGAGGGGCTGACCCACTCGTTCTCGGCGTCTGCAGAAGGGCTGGAGGCAGAGGTCGTCGACGTCGGTGACGCGCGGCCCGAAGATCTCCGGCGCGCGGCGGGCAAGATCGCACTGATTCGCGGCCTCGCCTCCCCCGGCCGGGCGTGGGCCGCGCAGCAGGCCGGCGTCCTCGGCCAGATCCACGTCCTCATGGACCACCTCCACAACATGATCGTGACGACGATCTGGGGAACGCCGGCGCCGGAGACGGCGTGGCGGATCCCGGCCACGCCGTGCCTGTCGATCCTCGGCGCCGACGGCGAGCGCCTGCGCGGGCTCCTGGCCCGCGGGCCGCTGCGCGTCCGCATGACGACGCGCGTGCGCACGGGATGGACGCCCATTCCCCACCTGGTCGGCGAGCTCCACGGCCAGCGCGAAGACCGCTTCGTCCTGTTCTCCGGCCACGTCGATTCCTGGCACCACGGCGCGATGGACAACGGCACCGCCAACGCGACGATGCTGGAAGTGGCCCGGTTGCTGGCCGGGCGTCGCGACGCGCTCCGGCGCTCCATTCGCTTCGCGTTCTGGTCGGGGCACTCGCACGGACGCTACGCGGGATCGGCGTGGTACGCGGATCACGCGTGGCGCGAGCTACACCAGCGCTGCGTCCTCCATCTCAACGTGGACTCGACCGGCGCGCGCGGGGCGACCGACTACTCGACCCTGCACGCGACCGAGGACGCTCAGCGGTTCGCCGAGGCCGTCGTCGGCGACGTGACCGGCCAGCGGAGCCGAGCCCGGCGCTTCTCGCGCGCGGGCGACCAGTCGTTCTGGGGCGCCGGCGTGCCCTCCGCCTTCATGTCGCTCTCGGGACTGCCGAAGCAAGACACGGAGCTGTCACGGGCGATGGAGCGGCTGGTCGGCAGTGCGGGCTTTCCGTGGTGGTGGCACACGAAGGACGACACGATCGACAAGATCGACGCGGACGTCCTCGTGCTCGATACGAAGGTGTACCTGGCCTCGGCGCTGCGCTGGCTGAACGCGCCGGTGCTGCCGCTCGAGCACGGGCGCGCGGCTCAGAGCCTGCTCGCCGAGCTCACGGCACTGCAGGCCGCGGCAGCCGAGCGGTTCGATCTCTCGCCCGCCGTGGACGCGGCCCGCGTGTTGACGGAACGGCTCGAGCGCGTGGCCTCGGCCATTGCGCGCGTCGATCCCTCGGCGCCCACCGGCCAGATCGAGGCGATCAACCGCGGCCTCATGCGACTCTCGCGCCTGCTCGTGCCGCTCGGCTACACGAGCGGCGATCGGTTCACGCACGACCTCGCGCTGCCGATCCCGCCGCTCGCGGGCCTCCAGCGCGCGCGTGAGCTGACGAAGCTCGATCCCGACAGCGACGACTACAAGTTCGCGCGTGCCGCGCTCGTGCGTGAGCGCAACCGCGCGGTGCACGCCTTCGACTCGGGCATCTCGGCCGCCGACGATCTGCTCGAAAGGAGCTGATGCCATGCGCACCTCACGACTGCTGGCCGGGCTGTTGGTGCTGGGCTTCGCCGCGCTGCTCGTCCCCTCGGTCGACGCCCAGAAGCGCGGCGGCACGCTCACGATCGTGCGCCCGACCGATCCCGTCTCGCTGGATCCGAACCTCGAGACGACGGCGCCCGGCGCGTGGGTCTACTTCAACATGCTCGAGGGGCTGCTGACGCTCGACGAGAAGATGCAGATCAAGCCGGCGCTGGCGACCTCCTACGAGGTGATGTCGCCGACGAAGGTGCGCTTCAAGCTCCGCTCGGGCGTGAAATTCCACGACGGCACGCCGTTCAACGCCGAGGCGGTGAAGTTCACGTTCGACCGCGCGCTCAAGGGCACGCCGCCGGCGCGCTGGGCGAGCCTGGCTGGCTCGCTGAGCCACGCAGAGGTCGTGGACAACCTCACGGTCGACGTCGTCACGCGCGAGCCGTACGGCCCAATTTTGAGGACGCTGGCCATGTACTGCATGGGCATCGTGTCGCCGACGGCCGTCGGAAAGATGGGACCGGACTTCAGCCGCGCCCCGGTGGGCACCGGGCCCTTCAAGTTCGTCGAGTGGAAGACCAACACGCACGTCATCATCGAGCGGAATCCCGACTACTGGGGAGACAAGGCGCTGGTCGACCGCGTCGTCTTCAAGGTGGTGCCGGAGGAAGGCGCCCGGATGATCGCGCTCCAGACCGGCGACGCCGACATGGTGCTCTTCCCCTCGCCCGCCCAGCTCCCGGCGCTGCGGAAGGACGCGAAGTTCGCGGTGCACGAGACGACGGGCATCCGCGTCGTCTTCGCCGGGCTCCACGCGGGCATGCCGCCGCTCGACGACGTGCGCGTGCGACAGGCCCTCCTCCACGCCGTCGATCGGAAGGCGATCCTCGACAACATCATGGAGGGCTCGGCCGGGCCGGCCCTCGGTGTGCTCGCCCCGGGCGTGTTCGGCTACAAGGACATGCAGCTCGATCGTCTCTATCCGTTCGATCGCGCCCGGGCGAAGGCGCTGCTGGCCCAGGCCGGTTTCACGCCCGGCCCCGACGGCATCATGCAGAAGGGTGGTCAGCGGCTGTCGCTCTCCTGGCTGTCGCAGCGCGGCCGCTATCCCAAGGACGGCGAGATCACCGAGGCCATCCAGGCCATGTTCAAGGACGTCGGAGTCGAGGCCAAAGTACAGTTCCTCGAGTGGGGCACGGTGTTCCCGCAGCTCCGCGGCAACCCGCTCAACCACCACATGTTCACGCTGGGCTGGGTGACCTCGAACGCCGACGCCGACTACTCGCTCTACGCGCTCTTCCACAGCAAGCAGGTACCGCCGGCCGGGTGGAACACGTCGCGCTACGCCAATCCGCGCGTGGACACGCTGGTCGAGCAGGCGCGTCGCAGCCTCAACCAGACGGAGCGCGAGAAGCTCTACGGCGAGGTGCAGGACATCCTGGCCAAAGAGATGGTGTGGATCCCGGTGTACACGACGAAGGAGATCGTCGTCTCGCGCGCGGGCGTGAAGGGGTTCACCATGCACCCCGTCGAGTACAACCTGGCCCTCTGGAAGACCTGGCTTCAATAGGATGGGGGGCCCCGATATGGCCCCCCATACCCCCCCGCGTTCGGAGCGCCCCGGGAAACCCGTGGCGCTCCTCTATTTCGCTGAATGCTGACGTTCGTCACGCGCCGCCTCCTGCTCGCCGTGCCGGTGCTGCTCGGCGTGGTCTTCGTCGTCATGCTGACGATCGACCTGCTGCCCGGCGACGCCGTCACATTGATGCTCGGCGAGCACGCCACCAGGGATGCCGTCGCCAATCTTCGCGCGCACCTCGGCCTCGACAAGCCGTTCCTCGTCCGCTATCTCGACTACGTCGGCCAGCTCCTCCGCGGCGACCTCGGGCGATCGTTCCAGCAGAATCGGCCCGTCGCCGCCGAGCTGTCCGACGCGTGGCCGGCGACGCTCGAGCTCACGATCGCCGCGCTGCTCATCGCCGCCGTGGTGGGCATCGTCGCCGGCATCGCGTCCGCCGTGTGGCCGAATTCGCTCTTCGATGGCGTGGCGCGCCTCTTCTCGCTGTTCGGGCTCTCGATGCCGATCTTCTGGACGGGCCTCGTCTTCATCGTGATCTTCTCGCTGTGGCTCCACTGGCTGCCGGTCGGCGGCACGGGATCACTCACTCACCTGATCCTGCCCGCCGTCACGCTGGCGCTGCCGTCGGTGGCGATGATCGCGCGCATGACGCGCTCGGCCGTGCTCGACGTCCTCCGCGAGGACTACGTGCGCACGGCGCGGGCCAAGGGCGTCGGCGAGGTGTGGGTGCTCGGCCGGCACGCGCTGCGCAACGCCTTCATCCCGATCCTCACGCTGCTCGGGCTGCAGTCGGGCCAGCTCATGGGCGGCGCCGTCCTGACCGAGACGGTCTTCGCGTGGCCGGGGCTCGGCCGTCTCATGGTGAAGGCGATCTTCGCCCGCGACTACGTCCTGCTCCAGGGCGCGGTGCTCGTCTTCGCGCTGGCCTTCGTCGTCATCAACCTGATCGTCGATCTCTCGTACGGCCTCCTCGATCCCCGCATCAGCCGACAGGGCTGACCGCGGCCGGCGCATGGACGCGTGGCTCCGCTTTCGGAAGAACCGCCTGGCCCTGATCGGCCTCGCGCTCGTCCTGATGCTCGTGCTCGCCGCGACGCTGGCACCGTGGCTCGCGCTCCACGATCCCACGCGCCAGAGCCTGATCGAGAAGCGCGCGCGCCCCGGCGCCAAGTACCTGCTGGGCGCCGACGAGTTCGGGCGTGACATCCTCTCGCGCGTGATCTACGGCTCGCGCGTCGCACTGCTCGTCGGCGTCGTCTCAGTCTTGATCGCGCTCGCCGGCGGGCTCGTGCTCGGCACGGCGGCCGGATTCACCGGCGGCTGGCTCGACACCGTCGTCATGCGCGTCGTCGAGATCCTGCTCGCGTTTCCCTATCTGCTGCTGGCCCTCGCCATCGTGGCCATGCTCGGCCCCGGCGTGCTCAACACCACGCTCGCCGTCGGCATCTGGGGCGTGCCGGCGGTGACGCGCATGGTCCGCGGCTCGGTGCTGGCGCTGCGTGAGACGGAGTACGTCGGGGCCGCGCGCGCGCTCGGCGCGCCGGCGCCGGCGGTGCTGCGCCGCCACGTCCTGCCCAACGTCCTGCCCGGCCTCGTCGTCTACGCCACGCTCTTCATGGCCAACGCCATCCTGCTCGAGGCCGCGCTGTCGTTCCTCGGGCTCGGCGTCCAGCCGCCCACGGCGTCGTGGGGCCTGATGGTCTCCACGGGCCGCGACGTGCTGCTCGTCGCGCCCCACGTGGCCACGGTCCCCGGCCTCGCCATCATGGTCGCGGTGCTCGGCTTCAACCTCGTCGGTGATGGACTGCGTGACGCGCTCGATCCCCGGCTCACCACGACGCGGTGAGCCGCTTGCGGTCCGCGTCGGGCGCGTGCTGTAATCCTTCGCGATTTTTCGACCGACGACTGGTGCATGATTCGCGAGCACGGCCACACCCTCGACATCGATCTGGTGACCCACCGCTACGGCTCGGTCACCGCCGTCGCCGAGGTGTCGCTGGCCGTGCGAGCCGGCGAGGTCGTCGCGCTGCTCGGCCCGTCCGGCTGCGGCAAGACGACGCTGTTGCGCGTGGTGGCCGGGTTCGTGCGGCAGAGCGCGGGGTCGGTTCGGATCGACGGCAAGCCCGTCGATCACCTGCCGGCCAACCTCCGCAACGTCGGGATCGTCTTCCAGAGCTACGCGCTCTTCCCGCACATGACGGTGGCCGACAACATCGCGTATGGCCTGGAGGCGCGCGGCGTTCAGCGCGCGAAGGTCCGGCAGACGGTGGACCAGTTCCTCGAGGTCGTGCGCCTCACCGAGCTCCGTGATCGCCTTCCGCGCCAGCTCTCCGGAGGCCAGCAGCAGCGCGTCGCCGTGGCCCGCGCGCTCGCCGTCGAGCCCACCGTGCTGCTGCTCGACGAGCCGTTCAGCGCGCTCGACAAGGGACTCCGTCTGGACATGCAGATCGAGATCAAGCGCCTCCAGCGCCAGTTCGGCCTCACCGCCATCCTCGTCACCCACGACCAGGACGAGGCGATGAGCGTCGCCGATCGCATCGCGGTCATGAACCAGGGACGCGTCGAGCAGTTCGACACGCCGATCAACGTGTACGATCACCCGGCGACGCTCTTCGTCAGCGGCTTCATCGGCACGACGAATCTGCTCGCCGGGCGGGCGGTGGCGTCGTCGAGCGTCGGCACGCTCGTGGAGCTGGAGGCCGGGGCGCGCGTCGTCGTTCCGGGCGATCGCACGTTTGCTGCCGGTGCACCCGTGGTGCTCTCGGCCCGGCCCGAGCAGCTCTGTCTCCACGCCGAGCCCGCAGCCGAGCGCTGGCGGGTGCAGCGGCGGCTCGCGGTGCCGCTCGGCCCGAACACCGTGCACGACCTGGCCACGCGCGAGGGCGTCACGCTGAAGCTCGTCGAGCCTCGGCTCGGCGCGCCTACCGAGGCCGCGGGAGAAGCATGGTGCGGCCTGCGCCCGGACGCGCGGCCCGGACTCTTCCCTCTTCCGACGCCGACGTGAGCTGACGACTCGCCGTCGATGTGAGCTGCCGAGCCCGATGTGAAAGGAGAAGTTATGAGCCACCGACGATCGACCCGACGTGAATTTCTCGCCGCCGCCACGGTGACGCTGGGATCGCTGGCCCTTCCGCGACCGGCGCTTGCCAAGGGCTCCGTCACCGCCGCGATGTACCCCGGGACCTGGGAGGAAGCCTTCCGGGCGCACGTGACGCCTGCGCTCAAGGCCGCGCACGACGTCGATCTCGAGATGACGCCGCTCTTCGCCGTCGATCAGATCGCCAAGGCCCAGGCCTCGCGCGGCGCGCCGCCCTTCGACGCGTTCGTGCTCGACCCCGGGCCGCGCGTCACCGGCATCGAGCGCGGCCTGTTCGAGAAGTTCGACGCCAAGCGGCTCGGCAACCTGGCCCGCCTGCCCGCGGGCATGACCGACGAGTACGGCGTGACCGTGGCGGCGCAAGTGGTCGGCATCGGCTACAACCCGAAGAAGCTGCCGAAGCCGAAGAGCTGGACCGATCTCCTCAAGGACCCGTGGGTCTCGCGCCTCGGGATGACCGGCTTCCAGACGACGTATGGCACCGTGTCGATCATCGAGATCGCCAAGCAGTTCGGCGGCTCGGAGACGAACGTCGAGCCGTTCTTCGTCGAGATCAAGAAGGTGCTGCCCAAGGTCGCGGCGATCGGCGCCCCGGCGTCGATGCCGGCGCTGTTCCAGCAGGGCCAGTGCGACATCACCTATACCAACACGCAGACGGTGGCGACGCTGCGCGGGCGCGACGTGGACATCGAGTTCGTGAAGCCGGAGAGCGGCGCGGTGGCGTTCTTCACGACCATGCACATCACCCGCGGCTCCCGCGAGCAGGAGAACGCCTACAAGTACTTCGACACGGTGATCAGCGCCCCGGTGCAGTCCGCGCTGATGCAGCCGCCGAACAACTTCATCCCGGTGAACCGGGAGGTGAAGCTCGCCGCCAACCTGCCCATGGCCTCGCTCGACGAGATGGCGAAGTTCGTGAAGCACGACTGGTCGAAGATCAACCCGCTGCGGGCGGGCTGGATCGAGCGGTTCAACAAGGAAGTCGCGAAGTGACACGGGAGAGCGAGTGGCAGCTCGCGCTGCCACTCACCCTCGCCTACGCGGCGTTCTTCCTCGTTCCGCTGGGGCTCCTGATCGCGGTCAGCGCGTTCGGCGACGACCGGATCACCACGCTCGACGGCGCGCAGTGGCGCAAGTTCCTCGGCGATCCCTTCACGTGGAAGGTGATCGTCGACACGGTGAAGCTCGGCGGCCTGACCGTCGCGGCGACCTCGCTCATCGGCTACCCGCTGGCCCTCGTGTATCTCGGCGCGGGCCCGCGCTGGCAGCGTGTGATCCTCTTCGTGGTGATCTTGCCGCTGCTCACCTCGGTCGTGGTGCGGACGTTCGCGTGGATCGTGATCCTCGGGCGGGAAGGCGTGATCAACCAGGCCGTCCTGGGGCTCGGCCTCTCTCCGGCGCCCCTGCGGCTGCTGCAGACCGAGCACGGTCTGGTGATCGCCCTCACCCAGATCGAGATGCCGATCATGTTGCTGCCGCTGCTCAGCGTCATGTCGCGCATGGATCCGAACCTGCGCGACGCCTCGGCCGGCCTCGGCGCCTCGAAGTGGCGGACGCTCGTCCGCGTCACGCTCCCGCTCAGCCTGCCCGGCCTCGTCGCCGGCTGCATGCTGGTGTTCGCCAGCGCCACGACGGCGTTCATCTCTCAGTTCGTCATCGGAGGGAACCGGCTCGTCTACCTGCCGCTCATCATCTGGCAGCAATCGCTGGTCGTCTACAACTGGCCGCTGGCGTCGGTGGCCGCCCTTACCCTGCTCGTCTCCGTCGGCCTCGGCGTCGCGGCCATCGCCGCCGTCGGCCGGCGCGGGCGCGCCTACGCCGTCTAGCGATGCTCGCTCGCCGGGCCAGCGACCTCACCTACTCCGTCGTCATCGGCCTGCTGGCCGGGCTCGGCCTGATCGTGCTGATCGGGCCCGTCGTGATCGTGCTCTTGACGTCGTTCACGCTCGGCCGCTCGATCAAGTTCCCGCCGTCGGGGCTGTCGCTCCAGTGGTACCGGCTCCTGTTCGATCCGGTGAGCTCGAGCCAGATCCACCGCGCCGCGCTCAACAGCCTGGAGGTGGCGCTGGTCGCGATGGTCGCCGCCACGGTGCTGGCCACGCTCGCTTCCGTGGCCCTGGCCCGCCGCTCGGGCCGGTGGGTGCGCGCGCTCGATACGTTCTTCATGTCGCCCATGATCCTGCCCATGCTCGCCTTCGGCCTGGCCGCGCTGATGTACTTCACGTTTCTCGGCCTTCGTCCCTCGCTGCCGCTGATCATGGTCGGCCACACCGTCGTGGTGGCGCCGTTCGTCCTGCGCACGACGTCGGCGAGCATGTCGCAGCTCGACCCCGCGCTGCTCGAGAGCTCGGCCAGCCTCGGGGCCGGCTGGCTCTACACGTTCCGGCGCGTCACGCTGCCGGTGATCGCGCCCGGCATCGCCGCCGGCGCCTTCCTCGCCTTCGTCGCCTCGCTCGACAACGTGCCCGTCTCGCTTTTCCTGTCCGGGCCGCGGAGCGACATGCTGCCGATTCGTATGTGGGGAATGATGGAGAGCATGCTGGACGTTCGCGTCGCCGCGGTGTCGGGCGTGCTGATCGCCACCGTGCTCGCGCTCATGCTGATCATGGAGCGCGTCGTCGGCCTGACGCGCCGGCTCCGCGATTGACGGCCCGGGAGGGAACATGAGAATCGTCGCGGTGCCCCTGACCCCAAAGGCGTTCGCACCGTACGGCGACGTGCTGACGCCGCCGGACGACTTCGGCCGCGCGTATTTCGACGAGGGCCTGCAGACGAGCCGGTCCACCGCCCGGCCGAGCCTGTCCCTCTCACGCGTGCGACCGGTGACGAGCCTGCCGCTCGAGGCCAAGGTCCTGGAGCGACACGAGTTCTCGTCGCAGAGCTTCCTGCCGCTCGACGTCTCGCGCTGGCTCGTCGTCGTCGCGCCGTCGGCCGCAGACGGCGGGCCTGATGCGGCGCGCGCCGTGGCGTTTCTCGCCGGGCCCGGCCACGGCGTCACCTATCACGCGGGCACGTGGCACCACCCGCTGACGATCCTGGATCGCCCGGCGCGCTTCGCGGTGGTCATGTGGCGCGACGGCACGAGCACGGACGAAGAATTTCGCACGCTCGCCGCGCCGGTGTTGATCGACATGGGGGCCCCGATATGGCCCCCATGCCCCCACACGCTCCGAGCGCCCCGGCTGAGCCGTGGCGCTCCTCGGCAACGCTGACATCACGAGGAGGCGAAACTCATGGTGCGAGGCTACGACCGCGATCTCATCGGGTATGGAGCGAATCCGCCGAATCCCAAGTGGCCGAACGGCGCCCGGCTGGCCGTGAACTTCGTGATGAACTACGAGGAGGGATCGGAGCCCTCCGTCCAGGACGGTGAAGGCTATTCGGAGACGGGGCTCACCGAGGCCCACGCGCTGAACCAGGGCGTGAAGGGCCGTGACCTCGCCGCCGAGGGAATGTTCGAGTACGGCAGCCGCGTCGGATTCTGGCGGCTGATGCGCCTGTTCCTCGAGCGCCGCCTGCCGCTGACGATCTTCGGGTGCGCGCTGGCACTCGAGCGCCATCCGCCGGCCGCGGCGGCGATCCGCAAGGCCGGTTTCGACGTGTGCAGCCACGGCTGGCGCTGGATCAAGCACTACGAGCTGTCACGCACGACCGAGCGCGAGCACATCCGGAAGGCCGTCGCGTCGTTCGAGAAGAGCGTGGGCGAGCGGCCGCTCGGCTGGTACTGCCGGTACGGACCGAGCGTCAACACCCGCGAGCTGGTCGTCGAGGAGGGCGGCTTCCTCTACGACTCCGACACCTACAACGACGAGCTCCCGTACTGGACGACGGTGAACGGCCGCGGTCACCTCGTCGTTCCCTACTCGCTGACCAACAACGACGGCAAGTACGCAGGCTGGACCGGGACGGCCGATCAGTGGTTCTCGTTCGTCAGAGACGCCTTCGACATGCTGCTGCGTGAGGGCGCCCAGCACCCGAAGATGATGTCGGTGGGGCTCCACATGCGCATGATCGGCCACCCTGCGCGGGCGGCCGGGCTCGAGCGGCTGCTCGACTACATGCTGAAGCAAGAGGGCGTCTGGATCACCCGGAGGATCGACATCGCGCGCCACTGGATCGCGACCGACCCCTACCCGGGCCACGGGCTGAACGAAACGCGAGCGAAGCGGTCAGCCAGGTCAGCGCCGAAAGCGAGCAAGCGGTGAGCGCCCCCACGTAGCACGTGAGCGAGCCGCGCGAAGCTTCTTCTCGATACTGACTGAGCGGCCCGGCCTGATCTAGATGCCGCTGCCGAAGCCCCCGGCGGTGCGGACGGTTGCCGCCTCGCCCATGTGTCCCGCGGAGTGGAACAGGGCGATGCCGCTCAACACCGCCGCGCGAGGCCGCCCGGGAAACATCTTCACCATCATCTCGGTCCGAACGCCGAAGGCGCCCTCGGCGGCGGCGCGCTCGACGACCTCGGCCGTGACCGAACCTTCCCAGTCCTGGGGCTTGAAGCCGCCGACGATCTCGCGGGTCCGACGTCCCACCGTGTCGCGGTACTCGCGGAGGGCGCCGACGTCGATCTTCTGCGTGAGCTCGGTCACCTCGGGGCTCGTCATGCCGATACCGAAGTCAGGGCGGCTGATGCCGAGCCGCTTCTTCCACGCCTCGTCGAACACCTGCGCCTGGCTGGCCAACATCCGGTTGACCATGATGTCCTCGGCGCGGGCGATGTGCCACATCAGCCACGCCAGCGAGTTCAGGTCCTCGCGCGGGCGGACGCGCATCTGCGCCTCGGTCAGGCCGGCGAACGCCCGCTCGGCCGCCGACATCTTGTTGCCGGCCACGGCGGCCGAGTGCATCGCGGCGTGCTGGTCCAGGAACAGGTCACGGGCGTCCATGTGATGGTCCTCCTCTGGGGCTGGGTGGAAGGATACCGCACTCGCCGCTCCCGCACTCGTCGCTGTAATTATCACGACCGCGTGGGCCGATGCCGACGGCACCTGCGATACAGCCGCTCGACAGGCGACGGCCGCGCAAGACACGGCGGCCGAATTGAGCTGATGATCTTCAGAGACGTCCAGGCGCCATAGCCGATTTACCAGAGAGGTGCCGGCAAGAACGTCGACGACGTCCGTCACGCCGCGAGAGCGGCGAGGACGTCGTCGACTGTGGCGG
>WNGI01000502.1_pt1 | contig 59203 bp, 55 predicted proteins | sample 5400621 | NCBI WGS metagenome assembly WNGI01 (sample SAMN13153374, study PRJNA577476) | soil metagenome | isolation source: 20 cm soil or saprolite under Garry oak tree replicate 1 | place: USA:California | collected 2016-06-15 | reverse complement strand
CGGAGCGCGTCGCCAAGTACAATCAGCTGCTGCGCATTGCCGAGGAGCTCGGAGATGTCGCGCACTATCCCGGCCGTCATCTGTACGGCCTTTAATCGCCGCCGCAGTCACGCCGTCGTCGCGCTGTTGGCGTTGGGCGGGACGGCATCGGTCATGTCCTGCAAGGGCACCGAGCCATTTGTCGCCGTTCCCCACTTCATTTCGTTCAATGTCGAGTCGCTGAGCTTCAGCGGCTTCGGTCAAAACCAAAGCATCACCGCGAGCGTCTCCGATCAGAATGGGGACGCGATGCCCGACGCAGTCGTAACCTGGGAATCCAGCGACCTCCAGGTCGTTGTGGTCGCCGGCTCTGGACATTTGGCGCTCGTAACCGCGCAGGGCAATGGCACCGCGCAGATTCGCGCGCACGTCGGGGGCATCATGTCCTCGATCGACGTTTCGGTAGCCCAAGTCCTCGCGTTCCTTGTGAAAACGCAGGGCGACGGCCAGGTCGACACCATCGGCTCGGTACTTCCTATTGAACTCGTCGCGAAAGCGAGGGATGTCGCCGGGAATCCGATGTCCAACATTCCGGTCGACTTCACGATCACGAGCGGAAATGGGTCTCTGAATGCCGTCGCGGATACATCCGGCGCCGATGGCCTGATCCGCGTACGCTGGAACCTCGGCACGGGTGCCGGATTGCAGAGCGTTTTTGTCGGCGTGCATGGCGGCACAATAGGTACGACATTCAACGCCACGGCGCAGGCTGGAGCGCCCATCACGCTTACGGTGGTTGCGGGTGACAGCCAGCGAGCAGCCATCGGAAAGTCGTTGCCCGTTCCTCCCGCCGTGCGGTTACGAGACACCTACAACAATCCGGTTCCGGGCGCGAGTGTCGCGTTTGCAGCGACCAGCGGCGGCGGCAGCGTGGGCAGTGCGAACGTCACGACGAACGCCAGCGGCATCGCCGCGACCGCGTGGATCCTGGGGGCCCTGGCGGGAGAGAATCAACTGACTGTGACAGGACCGGCCGGCCTGAGCCACGTATTCACGGCCCTTGCGGTGGTGTCCGGCCCTCCGGCGGCTGTCGTTATCGTAGCGGGGGACAGCCAGGTAGGGCTCGCGAATTACGCACTCAACATCCCGCCAGTCGTGCGCGTGGAGGATAGCACCGGCATCCCGCTCTCCGGCGTGGCGCTCGATTTCGCGCCGAGCGCCGGCGGAAGCGTCACGAGTGTCTCACAGATGACGGACAGCGTAGGGCTCGCAACGGTCGGTTGGAGGGTTGCGCTTGGGCCGAACACGCTGACCGTGTCGGCATCGGGTACGGGTGCCGCTCCGGCGACGATCACGGCGAGCGGGCAGACACCCCAATTCAACATTGAGCTTCGCTACCTGACACCGGTGACCGCGCAACAGAAAACGGCCTTTGAGAACGCCAGGGCGCGGTGGCAGCAAGTGATCTTTGGCGACCTTGAGGACGTATTCGTGAACAATCCGGCCGGCACGTGCGGCGCGGGCACTCCGCCCATCGCTGAAACGGTAGACGACATCATCATCTACGTGCGGCTCGACTCTATCGACGGTGTCGGGAAGATTCTGGGCCAGGCCTCACCCTGCATCGTTCGAGTACCCAGCTATTCGTCGGTAGTCGGCGTCATGCATTTCGACACCGCCGACGTCGCGACGCTGCTCGATCGGGGGCGATTCGACGCCGTCATCCTGCACGAAATGGGGCACGTCCTGGGCTTTACGGCCGGCATCTGGTCGCATTTGGGCCTCGTTGTTGGTCGCGTTGCCGACGGAGGGGACCCGCATTTCGTCGGTGTGACGGCAACGGATGCATTCAATCGTCTCGGCGGGAGCGGCTACAGCGGCGCAAAAGTCCCGCTGGAGAATTGCAGCGGCTGCAACCCCGGGACGTTGGACTCGCACTGGCGAGAATCCGTATTTGACGTTGAGTTGATGACCGGCTTCATCGAATTGAGCGGGACCATTCCGCTCAGCCGCATCACCGCGAGCGCGTTCGGTGATCTGGGGTATCTCGTCAACAACGCGGCCTCGGACCCGTACACGGTGGCACACGTGGCGGCCCTGCGCGCCGATGTCGAATCACGAATTGAGCTCAAGGATGACGTATTGCCCCTGAGGATCATTGCGGTCGACCGCAGCGGGCGTACCGTTCGCATCATCATGCCGCACTGACATACCAGCTCGGTCGTCTCAGGTATATTCTGCGCATGCTCATATGCAGAACCGTTGGAGACGACTGGTGACGCGGACCCGCATCACGGGTATCGCCGGTGGGATCGCGCTGCTCGCGCTCGCGGTCTGGGGCGGTGAATACAGCACAGCCGACTGGATCACGATTCGCCGGCAACGGGAAGAGGAACGGACGAAAGTGGCGGAGCTCAGGATCGAGATCGACTCGCTGGCCAAGCTCGCGCACGACCTGGAGACGAACCCTGCGGTGCAGGAGCGGTTCGCGCGGGAGCAATTTGGCATGATCCGAGATGGCGAGGTACTCTACCGCGTCGTGCCCAAGTAATCAGGAGGCGCCATGAAGACCCTTGTCCTCGCCGCGATCGCGCTGTGTGGAGTAGCTGCGTGCGGTGGCGATAGCACCGGGACCGGTCCGCAGGCAGCATCGGTCACCGGGATTGCCGGCGACAATCAGGTGGGACCAACGGGGGCCCCGCTCGACTTGCCGCTCAGCATGACGCTGCTCGGCTCGACTGGTCAGCCGATCCAGGGTGTCGCAGTGACCTGGAGTGCCGTCCCATCCAATGGTGCTTCGTTCAATCCGCAGCCATCCATTTCGGACGTCAACGGTGTCGCGTCGACGACGGTGACGATGGGCGCGGTTCAGGACACGATCGTAATCAGCGCGACCGTACCGGGAGTGCCGCAGCCGGTGGTCTACCATATGCTCGCCGTGGACCCTTGCACGTTCTCTCACGCGTACACGATCGGAGCCACAGCGAATGGAGTATTGACCACCGCTGACTGCCAGCTAGGTGGTCCGTATTACACGGACCTCTATGATTTCACGATCGGAGCACAGGCCGGCATCACCGTGATGATGTCGGCCTCCACGTTCGACGCGTGGCTGGACGTATACCGCGGGAGTGGCCCAAACATGGCCGGGAATAACAACATTGATAACACGACGACGAATGCCGGACTCGAGCTGATTCTTGCACCGGGGACATACTTTCTCGCTCCGAATACTTTCAGTTCGAATACGACTGGTGCTTACACGCTTTCATCCGCCGTGATGGCTCAGGCGCTGTCGGGTTGCGGGGAAGCGTGGGTGTCGGCCAATGTCACGATCACTGACAGCCTTGCAACCACCGACTGCATCGACAACGTCGGAAGTGGTGTTTACTACGATCAGATCGGTATCATTGCTTTCCCGGGAGATACTCTCCGGTTCACGCAGCGCTCATCGGTCTTCAATCCTCAGCTCACACTCTATCGCGCCGATCAGACGGGGTTGACGCAGGTCGCATCCAATGACGACAGCTCGGCAACAACGACTGACGCCTTCATTGATTACGCAACCATAGGGACGACGGGAGCGGTGTACGTCTTGAATATTGGCAGCCCGGATACGGCAGTGGCCGGCGCGTACACGTTGATTGTGGGCGGATCGGCATCGCTCGGGGCGTCGCCTCTGCTCATGCCCGGATTGCAGCGAGTTGGACCTAAGGCGCTCGTCGCACTGCAGGGGCTCCCCAAGTCTGTGCACTGGCGCTAATCCAGCGGCGTAGTCATACGTCGCGGACCTTCCGATGAGTGCCTCGCCAGTGTCCGCGACCTGGTGCTTGCTTATGCTGTTGTCCGTCGTCACGCCTGCTGAGCTGAGCGCGCACCAGCGTCCCTGCGACCCTCCCACGTCACTTGGCCCGAGTCACGATCTGTACTGCATCGAGCTCGTCGCCGCGCCCGGCGTCACGGGAGCGTCGGGGCGCGTTGAGCTCGCCAGCCCACCGGGTCCATTCACGATCGACGTCACCGCCGACGGCCATGCGCGGTTCACCCCGATCGCATTTCTGAGCGGCCTCGGCGCCGGCCGCTACGTCGCCTGGGCCGCGTCGCCCCAGATGGACACGCTGGTGAAGCTCGGCACCGTCAAGAACGGCCGCACCGTCCTCCCACCGATCTCGCTCGACAAATTCGTCATCCTCATCTCGGCCGAGCGAAGCATCTCCGCGCGTGAGCCGGGGGGAAAGATCGTGCTGCGCGGCCAGTCGCCGAGCACGCGGCCGTTCCCGCCCGACGTGCTCGAGTTCTCGATGGGCGGAATGAGTATGGCGAACGACCACCATCACGACGATTGCTCACGACCGGATGTCCTTCAGGACAGCGTCAGCCTCACCATGCTCCCCGCCGAGATGGCGCTGCGGCCCGATGTCGTTCCGTTTCTTCCCACGGGCGACAGCTCCGTCCCCCTCGCGCGCCCGCGTGAGATCCTGAAGGTTGTCAACGGCGACACGATTCAGCTCGAAGCCGGCCTCGTGCGGCGCACGCTCAATGGTCGCACGTACACGATGTACGGCTATAACGGCCAATATCCCGGTCCGGTGATCGAGGCGACGCGTGGCACTGAGATCGTGGTGCGGTTCAAGAACCGGCTGCCCTCCCCCGACTCATCGAGCATCCACTGGCACGGCATTCGACTCGATAACGCGTTCGACGGGGTCGAGGCGGTCGCACGTGACTTCACCTATCGCGTGCGCTTTCCCGATGCGGGGATCTACTGGTACCACCCGCACGTGCGCGAAGACATCGGGCAGGAGCTGGGACTGTACGGCAACCTGCTGGTGCGCTCGGATTACGGTCCGGCCAATCGAGAAGAAGTCTTGATGCTCGACGATCTCCTGGTCGGCGATGGCGGATTGATCCCCCTCGGCAAAGACACACCGACGCACGCGCTCATGGGACGGTTCGGCAACGTGTTTCTCGTGAATGGCGAGCCCAAGTACCGGCTGGCGGTCGAGCGCGGGGAGGTGGTGCGGTTCTATCTGACCAATGCGTCGAGCACGCGCACGCTCAACCTTTCATTTCCCGGCGCGCGCATGAAGCTCGTGGCCGCGGATGCCGGTCCATTTGAACACGAAACGTGGGTGGAGAGTGTCGTCATTGCTCCGGCTGAGCGCTACGTGGTCGATGTCCAATTTGATCGGACGGGCGAATTCGTGCTTCTCAACAAGGTGATCGGACTCGACCATCTCTTCGGTCGCTTCTTCCCGATGGTCGACACGCTAGGCAGCGTGATAGTCGCGGCTGCGCGCGTCCACCGCGACGTAAGCAAGGCTTTTGCCGCCCTTCGCCGCCTTCCGCCGCCCTTCGTCGCCGCCTCTTCATACCTGAATCGTCCACCCGATCAGACCCTCGTCCTCACGCTGCGCACGCAAGGGCTGCCGTACATCACTGAGCGCCTCATGCAGCTCGATTCGATCTACTTTGCGCCGGTCGAATGGGGCGGCACGATGCCGATGATGAACTGGGCATCCACCGGCCGGCAGGTGCATTGGATCCTGCGCGATCCCGCGACGGGCCGCGAGAACCTGGACATCGCGTGGCACTTCCGCCGCGGCGAGCCCGTCAAGATTCGGCTCGTCAACGAGCGCCGCGCGTTTCATGGCATGCAGCATCCGATTCATCTTCACGGCCAGCGCTTTCTCGTTCTGGCGGTGAATGGCGTGCCGAATGACGATCTCGCGTGGAAAGACACCGTTCTGGTGCCCGCCGGTGCGGTGGTGGATATTCTCCTCGATACCGCTAATCCCGGCGAATGGATGCTGCACTGTCATATCGCCGAGCATCTCTCGGCCGGGATGATGATGCATTTCACCGTGAATTGACGAGGCGCCCATGCACGTCGTTCCCTTGTTGCTCGCGCTCATTGCCCAACGTCCCGATTCCTTCACCGCGGGCGTGCGCGAATACATCACCGTCGACACGTCACTCGTTGCATTGACGCACGTCCTGCTCGTCGATGGCACGGGCGCCGCGCCGAAGAGCGATCAGACGATCGTGATTCGCGCCGGCAAGATCGCCGCCGTGGGACCCGCGGCGTCGGTCCAGGTGCCGGCGGGCGCACGCGTCATGGACATGAAAGGCTCGACCGTCATCCCCGGCATCGTCGGCATGCACGACCATCTGTTCTATACGGCCGCGGGCGGCCGGGCCGTCCAGATGGGGTACACTGGTCCCCGCCTCTATCTGGGCTCGGGCGTCACGACGATTCGCACGACGGGCAGTCGCGCACCGTATGCCGAGATCAACTTGAAGGACGCGATCGATCACGGCTTTGCGCCGGGACCGCGGATTCACATCACCGCGCCGTATATCACCGGTGAGGCCGGCGGCGGCGCGATGGCGATCCTGAATTCGCCCGAGGCGGCCCGGCGCTTCGTGAACTACTGGGCGTCCGAGGGCGCGACCTGGATCAAGGCATATACCGATATCCGGCGTGCCGAGCTCGGCGCCGCGATTCAGGAGGCGCACAAGCGTGGCATCAAGGTCACCGGCCACCTCTGCTCGGTCAGTTTCCAGGAAGCCGTCGCCCTCGGCATCGACAATCTCGAGCACGGGATGCTCACCGCGTCCGACTTCACGACCGGCAAGCAGCCCGATGTGTGCCCGGTGAATCTGATGACGCAGATCAGCGGCTCCGATCCCAAGGGCGACGCCGGCGAGGCGACCATTCGGTCGCTCGTCGATCATCACGTGCCGATGACGTCCACGCTGGCCGTCTACGAACCGTTTGTGGCGAATCGTCCGACCAAAGACGAGCGCACGCTGCAGGCGATGGACCCCGAAGTGCGCGATGCCTACATGAAGCAGCGCCAGCAGATCGACTCGAGCGGCACGGGTTGGGTGTCGCAGCAGGCGTTCAGGAACGCGATGGCGTTCGAGCGGGCGTTCGTGGCCGCCGGCGGGCTGATGGCGGCGGGAGTGGACCCGACCGGCATCGGTGGGGCGCTGGCGGGCTTTGGTGATCAGCGGAACTACGAGCTGTTCATCGAGGCGGGCTTCACGCCGTCGCAGGCGGTCCAGATCATGACGTCCAACGGGGCGAGGATCCTGGGTGTGCAGCAGACGCTCGGGACGGTGGAGCCCGGGAAGCTCGCCGACCTCGTCGTGCTGCGTGGCGATTTGACCGTAGATCCTTCCGTGATTCGCAGCCCGACGGTGGTGTTCAAGGACGGCGTCGGGTACGATGCGGCGAAGCTGATCGCCTCGGTGCAGGGGAGGGTTGGCGTGAACTAGCCGCCTTGCTAGGTTTTTCGAGCGTCATGTGGCAGGGTAGCTCAGCCTGGTGAGAGCACGGCACTCATAATGCCGGGGTCGTGGGTTCGAATCCCACCCCTGCTATTCAAACGCAAAGGCGGCGGTCGCGGTTGACCGTCGCCTTTGTCTTTTGACCGTCGTTGACTCTACCGTCCCCGCCTTTCGCGCATCAAATTGGGACCCTGTCACTCCACCCCAAGGGAGCCGTCATGACGTTCCGCGTCCTACTCCTGGTTGCCGGCCTCGCGTGTAGCACTGCTTTCCCCGCCCAAGCCCAAAAGGGGGGGTCGTTCGAGATCGGTGCGTTCATGGCGTACATGAATGCCGACAACTCCCTCGCCGTCGGTAACGCGCCCGGTTTCGGTGGGCGCGTCGGCGTCAATGCGACGCCCTGGCTGTCGTTCGAGGTGGATGTTGCCAGCGCATCCAAGAACGGCGCCAAGCAGAGCCCGCTGCACGTGTGGCTCAATTACAACGTGCCGCCCACGAGCAATTCCGAGTTGTTTGCGGGAATCGGATACGTGAAGAACTCGTACTCCGGCAGCTATGATGCGAACGACACGGGCATCGGGGGGCAGGTGGGGCTGCGGCAGCGCTTCGGCAAGACGCTCGCCCTCCGCATCGACGGGCACGCCGACTTCATGCCGAACGCGGCGAACAAGTCCTACCTCGTCAGCTACAACGGCAATTGGGCGATTGGGGTAGGGCTGAGCGCACTCTTGAATCGCTAGCCGGCGGTTGTGGGCTGTAGGGGCGCAGCATGGGGCGCAGCATGCTGCGCCCCTACGTTTTTTGATCAGCGGCGCGCGGCGGGCACCGGGGCGGTCGCCGGCAAGTCCGAGTTGAAGATGTCGGCAACGATCAGCCAGCGCCCATCCTGCTGACGCTGCCGAATCTCCAGGAACTTGCCGCGATCCTGCGCCCCGCTCTCGAACAGCAGCTGGAAAGTCCCGCGCACATAGGCAAGGTCACCGCGTCCGTTGATGTCGATCGGTGAGACCACGAATGACTTCAGCGGTTGGGCGGTCTTCATCCACGCGCGGATCGCCGCGCGCCCTTGCACCATCGGCTGATTCGGCGGCATGAACGTCGCGTTATCGGCATAAATGGACGCCGCCATCGAGTCGCGATGCTGCACGACGTACACGGTGAAGCTGTCCGTGGCGGCTCGCATCGACGACTTGTCGGTATCGAGCAGCGCCTTGGAGCCCGCGGCGGAGCACGCCGCGATCATCCACACCATCACACCACCAAACATTGCGCGCATACAGTCACCTCCGCTTCCAGACAATGGGTTTGATGTTCGTGGACATCTCTTCACCCATCCGCTGCGCGTCCCTGAGCTTTGCCTCGTACTCGATCCGCCATTGCGCCGGCATGTTCGACCGAAAGTAGGTCGCCGTCAACAGTTCGCCGTGCGGCTCCAGTCGCGCGGCCTTTCCACACCCCACCGCGATCACGTCGCCGAGAAACAGCGTGGAGCTGCCGGTGTCCATCACGTTCACGACGCGGCACTCGAAATGCGCGAAGCAGTCGTCGAGGACGGGTACGCTCAGCGTCCCCGTGTGATGCGGAATCCCCGCCAGCTTGTCCTGGTCGCGGCCGCTGAAAAAACCGAGCCGGTGCACGATGTCGAGCTGCTGCGTGTGCAGCAGGTGCATGGCGAAACGGCCGGTCTCGAAGATCATGTCGTGGCTGTAATTGAACTTGTGGATGTAGACCGACAGCCGCGGCACGGTGGGGACGATCGACGCGCGCACGGCGGCGTCGGAGATCATCCCGTTCTCCTTCCCGTTGCGCTCAGCGGTGATCGCCACGACGGGTGACGTCAGATTGCGCAGGAGTTGGTACGTGGGCTCGGGTTGGAGCATACTTCAAGATACATGGCATCCCCCTCGCCGCAGCCGCTTCCGGCACGCGTGCTCGCGCACATTCGCCAGGCTCGACTCTTCAGCGAGCCGGGCATCGCACTCGTCGCCGTTTCGGGTGGGGCGGACTCGGTCGCATTGCTCGACATCCTGACGCCGCTCGCCGGTGAGCTCGGTGTGTCGCTCGTCGTCGCGCATGTGGATCATGGCATCTCGACGGCCGGACGGGCGGTCGCGCGAACGGTCCGTGAGCTCGCGACGAACTACGGACTGCCGTTCGAAACCGTCGAGCTGAATCTCGGACCCGACGCAACGGAGACCGAAGCGCGCCGCGCGCGCTACGCGTGGCTGCACGAGGTCCAGCAGCGGCGCGGCGTCCGATACATCGTGACCGCGCATCACGAGGACGATCAGGTGGAGACGATCATGCTGCGGGCGCTGCGCGGCAGCGCCGCGGCGGGCCTCGCGGGGATTCGCCCGCGCGCGCGCGGCGGCCTCGTCCGCCCGTTGCTGCCGTTCACGCGGCGCGAGCTCGCCGAGTACGCGCGCGCGCGCGCCCTGCCGGTGCACGACGATCCCGCCAACCGCGATCCGCGCCACCTCCGGTCGTGGATCCGCACGACGCTGCTGCCGCTGCTGAACGAGAAGCTGGGGTCCAGGCTGCGGCGCGACCTGCTCGCGCAGGGACGCCACGCGACGGGCGAGCGGCGCGCGTGGGATCAGATGCTCGATCTCATCCCCGAATTGGCGCTCAGCGTGGAACGCGAGCGCTTTGCCGTTGCCCGGGGTGTCTTGTGCGGCTATGATAACGCATTGTCCGTCGCGCTCTTGCGTGCGGCCGCCCGGCGTGTGGGCCTGGTCCTAGGCCCGGCGAAGGCGCGCCGGCTTATTGCGTTGGCGGAGCGGCCGTCGGGGCGTCGGCTGTCGTTGGGCGACCGCTGGTCGGCAGACGTAACGTTCGACCGGCTCGAAGTGCGCCGAGCTGCTGGGGAGGGCGCTGACGTCGAATGCGCGCTCGAGCACGTATGGCCCAGCGGCGAGCGTGGCTCAGCGCTCTTCGGCGACTTCGAGATTCGGTGGTCGCCGGCGAGCGCGCCGATGCAGATGGAGCGCGCGACGTGGACGACCTGGGTGGATTCCGCGGCGTGGCAAGTGCGCGGCCCGGCTCGTGGTGATTCGCTGGTGCCGCTGGGGGGCGTGGGGCATCGGCCGCTGCGGCGTCTATTAATGGAAGGGCGGGTGCCGCGCAGCGAGCGACCGCGCTACCCGGTGGTGAGTCGGGGCGAAACCATTCTGTGGGTGCCGGGCATCTGTCGCAGTGCGGCAGGCGTGCCGGCGCCCGGAACTCGAGCGGTGAGGCTGGATGTTATCGAGTATCGCTGAGCTCAAGCGGGTCGTGTTTGACGAAGAGACCATCGCGGAACGGGTGCGCGAGCTGGGACAGGAAATCACCGCGGCCTATCCGGATGGCGACCTGCTGGTGCTCGGGTTGCTCAAAGGCAGCTTCATTTTTCTCAGTGATCTCGTACGAAAGGTCGACCGGCCCTTGCAGGTCGATTTTCTGGTCGCATCGAGCTACGGCGAAGGAACGGTGTCGAGCGGGAACGTGCGGCTGGTCTATGATCCGGAAACCGTGCTTGCCGGCAGGCACATCCTGCTGGTCGAGGATATTATCGACACCGGTAAGACGCTGAACAAGCTGGTCGCGCTGCTCAAGCAGCGGCGGCCGCGCAGTCTGGAGATCTGTGCGCTGTTGCACAAACATGTGGCCGAACACTTGGAGTTGGAAGCGAAATTCGTGGGACTCGAGGCCCCGACGCTGTTCCTCGTCGGTTATGGCCTCGATCACGCGGAGAACTTCCGGCACCTTCCTTATATCGCGAGTCTGACGTAGATGGCCAATCGACTGCCCCCGCCACCGCGGGAATTCAACTGGGCCCGGATGCTGCGGACGCTCTCGTTCTGGGCGCTCCTCATCGTCGGGACCATCGCGCTCGTGCAGCTTGCCTCGAGCCGCCGGCGCGAAGAAGCCGACATCGACATCTCGCAGTTCAACGAGGAACTGAACGCGGGCAACATCGCCTCGGTCGAAATCTCCGAGAAACGCGTGCGCGGCGGGTTCGTGCGTCCCGTGGTCGCCAAGCGCCAGACGGTCGATCGCTTCACCCTGTTGCTGGCCGCGGACCCCGACAACGCCTTCATCCAATCGTTGCTCGCCAAAGGCGTGAGCGTGCGGGCGCGCGAGCCGGGCCAGTCGTTCGGCGTCGTGCTGATCACATTCCTGCCGTACCTGCTGATCTTCGGCCTCGTGATCTTCATGCTGCGCCAGATGCAGCAGGGCGGAAACCGCGCCTTTGCTTTCGGCAAGTCGAAGGCGAAGCTGCTCGCGGGCGACACGCCCAAGGTGACCTTCGCCGACGTCGCCGGCTGCGATGAGGCCAAGCAGGAGCTCGAGGAGATCATCGACTTCCTGAAGGACCCGCAGAAATTCCAGCGGCTCGGCGGCCGGCTGCCCAAGGGCGCGCTGCTCGTCGGACCGCCCGGAACCGGCAAGACGCTGCTGGCCAAGGCGGTCGCGGGTGAAGCGGGCCGGCCGTTTTTCTCCATGTCGGGCTCCGACTTTGTCGAGATGTTCGTCGGCGTCGGCGCCTCGCGCGTGCGCGACCTGTTCGAGCAGGGCAAGGCCCATGCGCCGTGCATCATCTTCATCGATGAGATCGACGCGGTCGGCCGCCACCGTGGCGCCGGCCTGGGCGGCGGACACGACGAGCGCGAGCAGACCTTGAACCAGCTCCTCGTCGAGATGGACGGATTCGAGTCGAATGACGGCGTGATCCTGCTCGCCGCGACGAACCGGCCGGATATCCTCGATCCCGCGCTGCTCAGACCCGGTCGCTTCGACCGCCAGATCGTGGTCGACATGCCGGACCTCAAAGGGCGCGAACAGATCCTGCGCGTGCACGTGCGCAAGATTCCGATGGCGCCGGGCGTCAATCTCGAGCGCATCGGGCGCGGCACACCCGGCCTCGCGGGCGCCGAGCTCGCGAACATCGTCAACGAAGCCGCGTTGCTGGCCGCGCGCCGCAACAAGTCGCAGGTGGACATGCAGGACTTCGAGGACGCCAAGGATAAAGTGATGCTCGGCCTCGAGCGGAAGAGCCGCGTGCTCTCCGACGAAGAGCGGCGCCTGGTGGCCTACCACGAGGCGGGCCACGCGCTCGTCGGGCTGACCGTGCCGGACGCCGATCCGCTCCACAAGGTCACGATCATTCCTCGCGGTCGCGCGCTCGGCCTCACGGCCTACCTGCCGGAGGAAGAGCTGCACAAGTACACCAAGCGCTCGATCGAGTCGCGGCTCGCGATGGCCTACGGCGGCCGGGTCGCCGAGGAGCTCGTGTTCGGGCCGGAGAAGGTGACGACCGGCGCGGCGCAGGACATCCAGCAGGCGACGAATATCGCGCGCCGCATGGTCACGCAGTTCGGCATGAGTAAGGTCATCGGCCCGATCGCCGTTGGCGACCGCGAGCAGGAGATCTTCCTGGGCCGCGAAGTGGTGCAGCGCCGGGAAATCTCCGAAGGCACCGCGCAGATCGTGGACGAGGAAATCAAAAGCATCCTGACCCAGGCCTACAGTGACGCGACGCGCATCCTTACCGAACGGCGTGCGGCACTCGATCGTCTTGCGGCGGCGCTGCTCGAGCGGGAGACGCTGGAGCGCGAACAGGTCGAGATGGTGGTCGCGGGCCAGGCGTTGCCGCCGTACGTGCCACCACCACCGCTACAGCGGGCCGAAAGCGGCGAGGCGGCCGACAAGGAAAAGACGCAACAGCGCACCAGTGGCGGCATCCTGCGCAATCCGCCGCCTGAGCCCGCTGGGGCGTGAGCGCTCCGCCAGCCGCAGACCTCTCGAAACTCCGGATCAATCGCGACGACCCGCCGCCCGCGGTCAAGCGGGCGCTGGGTCGCGTCGTGTGGCTGGTCGCGGCCGCTGTTGTGGTGTTCGCCGTCGTGGTTGTCGCGGCGCGGCGGGGCGGCGGCGTGCCCGTCCAGGTGGTCACGGTGTCGGCAACAACGGGCGGTAATGGGGCGGGAGGGGGCGGTCGCGGCGCGGTGGCCGTCGTCGCGAACGGGTACGTTGTCGCGCGCACCAAGGCTGCTGTCTCCGCCAAAATCCCCGGTCGTCTCGCGGTGCTCAACGTCAGCGAGGGTTCGGAGGTCCAGAAGGGCGACATCATCGCGCGGCTGGACAACGCCGACTACGCCGCCGCCGTGGGGCAGGCCGAAGCGCAGCTGGCGAGCGCGAAGGCGACGCTGATCGAGACCCAGTCGGACCGCGACCAACTGCAGCGCGAGTTCGTGCGCGTGCGCGACGTTCGCGCGCAGAACCAGAACCTCGTGTCGCAGTCGGAAGTCGAGAACGCCGAGAGCAAGGCGCAGCAAGGCGGCGCCCGCGTGGATGCGCAGCTCGCGCGCGTGGATGCGGCGGGCGCGGGGCTGCGCGTGGCGCAAGCGAACCTCGAGAACACTTACATTCGCGCGCCGTTCAGCGGCACCGTCCTTCGCAAGGAAGCAGAAGTCGGGGAGGTGGTGGCGCCCTCGGTGGGTGGCGGCCTGACGCGGGGCGCGGTCGTCACGATGGCCGATCTCGCGACGCTCGAGGTGGAAGTCGACGTCAACGAGGCCTACATCGCGCGGATCCAGAGCAGCCAGCAGGCGCGCATCACACTCGACGCCTATCCCGACACGGCGTTCCGCGGTGCCGTGCGCCAGATCATCCCGACCGCGGACCGTCAACGCGCGACCGTCCAGGTGAAGGTCGCGATCCTCGATCGCGATCCGCGTATTCTCACCGAGATGGGCGCGAAGGTTGAATTCCTGCAGGCCGCGCGGCCGGCCGTCGCGGGCGCGGCGCAGCCCGTCGAACGTCCGCGGATCATCGTGCCCGCGGAAGCGGTGCGATCTGAAAACGGCCGCGACGTCGTGTGGATCGTCCGCGACGGACGGTTACAAAGTCGTGACGTTGACGCAGGTCCGGTCAGCGGTAACTTCCGCGAGATCCGTGCGGGATTATCGGGTGGAGAGCAGTTGCTGGTGGGTGGCGTTGACAACCCGCGCAACGGTCAGCGGGTAAAGCCGAATAATCAATAATCAATAATCAATGATCAATGATCATTGATCATTCACCATTCAACATTGGACATTCTTCAGCATGGCACTGGTCGAAATCCGCGACGTCTACAAGTCATTCCAGCGCGATACGCAACGCATCGACGTGTTCACCGGGCTCGATCTCGACATCGAGGCGGGCAGCTTTACGGCGTTGATGGGTCCATCGGGGTCGGGCAAGTCGACGCTGCTCAATCTGATCGCCGGCCTCGATCGGCCGACGAGCGGCACGGTGAGCGTCGGCGGCGCCATCGTGAGCGCGATGACTGCGGGCCAGCTCGCCGCCTGGCGGGCGCGCAACATCGGGTTCGTATTTCAGTCGTTCAATCTGCTGCCGGTGCTGACGGCGTTTCAGAACGTCGAGCTGCCGCTGCTCCTCACTAACCTGTCGCGCAAGGACCGGACGGAGCGGGTGCGCCTAGCGCTCGACGTCGTGGGCCTGGCGGACCGGGCGGATCACTATCCGCGCCAGCTGTCGGGGGGCCAGGAGCAGCGGACCGCGATCGCGCGTGCCATCGTCGCCGATCCGACGGTGATGCTGCTCGATGAGCCGACCGGCCAGCTCGACGCCAAGAGCTCGCAGGAACTGCTGACGCTGCTGCAGCGGCTGAACAACGAGTTCAGCAAGACGATCATCATCGTCACGCACGACGCGCATGCCGCCGAGCGCGCCAAGACGATCCTGCACCTCGAGAAGGGCGACCTGATCGAGAAGCCGCGCATGGCGGCGGCCGCCCGGTGAAGTACTTCCGGCTGGTGCTCGCCAACCTCGGCCGCCACAAACTGCGGTCGATCCTGACGATCGCGAGCGTGGCGCTGGCGTTGTTCCTGTTCGCCTCGCTCCGCAGCGTCACCACGACCATGGCGGCCGCGGCGCAGTTCGGCGGTGCGCGACGCCTGGTCACGCTGAATGCCACAGGGCTCGTGTTTCCGCTGCCACTGGCGTACGGCAACCGGATCAAGGCCTTGCCCGGCGTCACCGGGCTCTCCTGGGCCAACTGGTTCGGCGGCCGGTACGGCGACGGCAAGAACTTCTTCGCGAACTTCGCGGTCGATGCCGAGTCCTATCTCGCCCTCTATCCCGAGATCGTGATGCCGGCCGATCAGAAGCAGGCGTTCCTGCAGGACCGTACCGGCGCGATCATCGGCGACCGCTTGATCAGTCAGTTCGGCTGGAAGCTGGGGCAGAACGTCACGCTGCAGGGAACGATTTTTCAGGGTGACTGGACGTTCAAGATCGACGGCGTCTATCACCCCACCGACCCCGCGATCGGCGACAACGTGCTGATCTTCCATCACGACTACTTCGACGAGCGCATCGGCCGGGCCGGGATCGCGGGCTGGTACATCGTCGAAATCGACGATCCCGCGCACGCGCCTCAGATCGCGAAGTCCATCGACGACGTATTCCGCAACTCGAGCTCGCCCACCAAGACCGGCACGGAGCGGGAGTTCCAGGCGAGCTTCGCCACGATGTGGGGTAACGTCAGCTTCCTGATGAGCACGATCGGGCTGGCCGTCGTCTTCGCGATCTTGCTGGTCACGGCGAACGCCATGATGATGAGCGCGCGCGAGCGGACGGGCGAGATCGCCGTGCTCAAGACCGTTGGCTTCTCGGACCGGCTGCTGTTTGGGCTGGTGATGGTCGAGGCCGGCGCGCTCGCGCTGACCGGCGCCGCCATCGGCCTTGGCGGCGCGACGCTCTTGTATCCGGCCATCCACTTCAACGGCGCCGGCTTCCTGCCGGGCTTCAAGGTGGCGACCAGTACTCTGATCATCGGGGCGCTGGTGGCCCTCGGCTTGATGCTGGCGAGCGGGCTCGTGCCCGCGTTGCGCGCGGCGCGGCTGCCCGTCGTCCAGGCCCTGCGGAAGGTCGAATGATCCCCATCGCCTACAACGTCCGCAGCGTCGTGCAGCGGCCCGTCTCCACGGCGCTCACGGCCCTCGGCGTCGGTCTGGTCGTCACGGTGTTCATCGGCATGCTCGCGCTCGCCAACGGCTTCGGCGCTGCGCTCGCCAAGACCGGGTCGAGCCGGAACGTCATCGTCTTGCGCAAAGGCGCGGACTCCGAGCTCTCCAGCGGGCTCGGGCGCGACGTGTCGAGCATCATCGCGACCGATCCGCACGTCGCAACCGGCGCCGATGGCCGGCCGCTCGTATCGCCCGAAGTGTACGTCCTGATTCCGCTTGCGAAAGCGTTCGATACCACGCAGATCGCCAACGTCGTGGCGCGCGGCATCAGCGATCAGGTCTGGCAGGTGCGCAACAACGTGACCATCACCGAAGGACAGCGGCCTACGTCGGGTCGCGCGGAGGTCTGCGTCGGCAGCCGCCTGACGCAGCGCTTCCCGCACACCGGCATCGGTCAGACATTGCGCTTTGCGGGCCGCGACTGGACCGTCACGTGCCACTTCACGGCGGCGGGCTCGGCGTTCGAGTCGGAGATCTGGGGTGAGAACGAGCAGTTCATGCCGGTCTTCCGCGGCGAGGTGTTTCAGTCGATCACGTTCCGCCTCAAGGATCCGGCCGCGTTCGAGGAGGCGCAGCGCGCGCTGCAGGCCGACAAGCGCATGACGGTCGATGCGCACCGCGAGTCGGAGTTCTACGCGCAGCAGTCGCAGCTGTTGGGACAGATCCTCAACTTCCTCGCCGTCATGATCACTGGCATCATGGCCGTGGGCGCGGTGTTCGGCGCGATCAACACGATGTATGCCGCAATCGCATCGCGCGCGCCGGAGATCGGCGTGTTGCTCACGCTCGGTTTCCGGCCCTGGACCGTGCTCGTGAGCTTTCTCGCGGAATCGGCGTTCATTGCCGTGATCGGCGGAGTTCTCGGCTGCCTGTTCGCGCTGCCGCTCAACGGCATCGTGACCAGCACTACCAACTGGTCGAGCTTCAGTGAAATCGCATTCAGCTTCCGCGTGACGCCGGCGCTGCTGCTCCTCGGCGTGATCTTCGCGGTCGTGATGGGCGTTGTCGGCGGTTTCTTCCCCGCGTTGCGAGCGGCGCGGTTGCAAGTCGTCCAGGCACTCCGTTAGTCCCGGCTCCTGACGCCCGACTCCTCAATCCCATGAAAGTCACCGCGCTCGCCGCGCACACCCCTGAAGCGGTGCGCGCGGCGCTCGCGGCACGCGGTTGGGAAGCCCAGCCGGCCTGGTTTGCGGCGACCGGCATCCAGCCGCTGGTTATCCTCATCGAAGACATCACCGAGTCCGAGCGCGAAGCGCTCGTGCACTGGGGAACGAAATCCGGTGCCGACGTGCTGACCGGCTCCGGCTGGGCGTTGGTCGCCGCCGCCGCGAGCCGCATCGCGCCGCTCGCCCGCTACGATCGCGCGCCCGCCGAGTTGGCCGGCCTCGCGCCCGTACTGGGCCGGGTGCTCGCGACCCGCGCCGACCCGCCGCGCCGTTGGCTGATCCGCGGCGCCGAGCTGTCGCTCGAGAAGCCCGTCATCGTCGGAATCATCAATGTGACGCCCGATTCATTCTCAGACGGTGGTCACCTCGAATCAGCGGAAGCGGCGATCGAACACGGCTTACGGCTCACGGCGGACGGCGCACGCTTCTTGGACGTGGGCGGGGAATCGACCCGGCCGGGCGCGGAGCCCGTCCCGGCGGCCGAGGAGATCCGGCGCGTCATCCCGGTGATCGAGGGGCTGGTGAAGCGCGGGTTCGGGGCCGTCTCGGTGGACACCCGCAAGGCGGAGGTCGCGCGAGCTGCGCTCGACGCCGGCGCGGCGGTGGTCAACGATATCTCGGGGTTGCAGTTCGATCCCGCCCTGGCCGAGTTCGTCGCCGCGGCCGAGGTGGGGCTGATCCTGATGCACATGCGCGGCACGCCGGCGACGATGGACGACCTGGCCCGCTACAAGCATGTCGCTCCGGACGTCGCCGCAGAGCTCGGCGCCGTCGCCGAACGGGCCGAGCGCGCCGGGGTGGCACGGGAGCGGATCGTGCTGGACCCGGGCTTCGGGTTTTCCAAGACGGCGGAGCAGAACCTCCGGTTGCTCGACGAACTGGCAACGATCGTCGCCCTTGGCTATCCTGTAGCCGTCGGCCTGTCGCGCAAGCGGTTTTTGGGCGCGGCGACGGGCCGGCCCGTGGAAGACCGCGATCGCGCCACGGCCGTTGCCTGTGCCCTCGCCTGGGAGCGGGGGGCACGGCTGTTCCGGGTTCACGACGTCGCGTTGACACGCGAAGCCCTTGCACTGGCGAGCGCCACGACCAATCCACCGTGAACGTAGACGCCTTTAAGTTTCTGACCCCCAGGCTGTGGCCGGATCTCTTTGAGATCCTGCTCGTCTCGTTCGTCATCTACCGCTTCCTCTTGTTTCTCGTCGGCACGCGGGCGATCCAGATCGTCGTCGGGATCGTGATCATGTCGCTCGTGTATTTCGCCGCGCTGTTCGCGAAGTTCACGATGATCAGCACGCTGCTCGGTGTCGTGTTCACGTACGGCGCGTTCGCCGCGGTCGTCGTGTTCCATCCGGAGTTGCGCAACGCCCTCGCCCGGCTTGGCCAGTCGCGGCTCATGCGGCGCTTCTCCTCGGGCGACCGCCAATCCGTCGCCGAGGAGATTGGCGAAGCGCTCGACCGGCTCGCGCGCGCGGGCACCGGGGCCATCATCGCGGTCGAGGGCGACATCGGACTCGAGGAGTTCATCACGACCGGCGTGCCGATGGAGGCCAAGGTCTCGGCCGACCTGCTCACGACGATTTTCACGCCGTACTCGCCGCTGCATGACGGCTCGGTTCTGATCCGCGGCGACCAGATCATCGGCGCCGGCTGCGTCCTGCCGCTCACGCAGTTCAAGGTCGCCGATAAATCGCTCGGCACGCGGCATCGCGCGGCGCTCGGGCTGTCGGAAGAGACCGACGCGACGGTGCTGGTGGTGTCCGAGGAAACATCCACGATCTCCGTCGCGAGCCACGGCCTGTTGTACCGCCATCTCACTCCGCAGCAGGTGCGGGACCTTCTCTCCGGCGCCGTCTCGCATCTCGAGGGCGGCGAGCGCGTGACGCAGCCTCGGCATCCCGCATCCACCCGGCACGCCGCTGTTCGTGCTGCTCGGCCACGTCTGGGCGGGCGTGGTGCGAATCGGCGGATACGCGTGGCGGCTCAATTTCATGAGCGCGTGTTTCTCGGCGGCCGGAGCGGGCTGCTATTACCTGGTGGCGCAGCGGCTGCTCACCGGCGAGGCCAGGTGGTTGCGCACCGGGGGCGCCGCCGCCGCCGCCCTCCTGTCGGCGTTCGTGTTCACGCACTGGCAGAACAGCAACGAGACCGAGGTCTACACGGTCGCGACGTTCAGCATCGCGGCCATGGCTTGGCTCGTCGTTCGCTGGCGTGACCTCCGCGCGAGCGGCGACGCGCGCGCGGTTCATCTGCTGTTGCTGATCATCTATATCGCTGCGTTGTCGATCGGGAACCATCTGCTCGCGCTGCTCGCGGGACCGGCCGTCCTGCTGTTCATCGCGTACACACTCCGGAGCTCACCCCTCCCCGGAGCAGCCCGCACCGACCAGCGGATGGAGTGGGCCGAGTGGGCCGTGCTGACGTCGCTGTGGATCGCCTTGATCGCCGTCGGACTCGGGAGTACGACGCTGCTGATCGTCGGCGGTGTGCTGCTGCTCGCTGGCATTGCGTTCTGCCTCGCAAGTCAGTCGCTGGCATTTCCGCTGCTCGCGATCACGGTCGCGGCCGCGGGGGTTTCGATCTACGCGTTCCTGTACATCCGTGCCGGACAGCAGCCACTGCTCAACGAGGCGGCGCCGGACAACTGGACCAGCCTGCTCGCCGTCATCCGCCGCGAGCAGTTCGGGAGCCGCGGGCTGTTCGCCAATCCGATGGTGCCGGGAGGATTCCGGACGCCCGAGGTCTTCAAGGAGCAGTTCGTCAATTTCTTCCAGTACTGCTCCTGGCAATGGGCCCGTGCGCTGCCCGCGGCCCCGATGGTGGGGGTCTCGCTCGTCTTTGTGACACTCGGCACGTTCGGGTTCGACCTCGCGCGCCGCCGCGACAAGGGCCTCGCGTGGCTGCTGGGTGTCCTGTGGCTCGTCACCGGCGTCGGCCTCGTGCTCTACATGAACTTCAAGGCGGGCTTTTCGCTCTACTGGGATCGCTACCCGTCCATGGACCAGCACGAAGTCCGCGAGCGCGACTACTTCTTCGCCGTGAGCTTCCAGATCTGGGGATTGTTTGCCGCGCTGGGAGCTGTGCAGCTCGTGAGCCACCTGGCATCGCAAGGTCGCGTCAGAGTCGGGATCGCCGTGGCCGCCGTGGTCACGCTGCTGCCGTTCGGTGCCAACTTCATGGCGGCCTCGCGTCGCCACGGCGCGGATGCAACCGCCGCGCGCGATTTCGCCTACAACCTCCTGCAGTCGGTCGAGCCCTACGGTGTGCTGTTCGGATTTGGTGACAACGACACGTTCCCGGTCTGGTATCTCCAGGAGGTCGAAGGCACGCGGCAGGACGTAACGCTCATCAACCTGTCGCTCGCGAATCTCGACTGGTATCTCCGACAGCTCGCGCATCGTCCCATCCGGCCGTTCGATCCGGCGCGCGCGCCGGCGATCTACCGGCCGCTGGCACCGCCGCAGCCACCCGCGGGATCGCCATTGCCGCTTTCGGAGCAGGATATCATCGGCATGGGGCCGGTCCAGTTGCGCGACGATGGTGTCTTCCACGCGGGGAGCTTCGAGCTGCCGGTCCGCAAAGGGCAGGTCCTCCGGACTTCCGATCAGGTCATTCTGTACACGATCGCGTTGAATCTGCCGAATCACCGGCCGGTAACTTTCGGCGTGTCGTCCGGTCGCGGCGCGTGGCTCGGTCTCGATCCGCATCTCGTGTTCCAGGGGCTCGTCTTCAAGGTCGCGCCGGGCGCCGACACGACGCGCCGCTACATCCGCGGCATTCAGGGTCCAATGGTGGATTCCTCCCGCACACGGCTGCTCGTGGACTCGGTCTTCCAATGGGGGAAGATGTTCCAGGTGGATTCTCTCGAGCTCGAACCCGCGGCGCAGCAAGTCGCCAACTCGTTCGCGGTGCCGTTTATCGAGCTGGGAAAGGCGGCCGCAGATGGCGGTGACCAACGCCAGGCGCTGGAGTACTTCCGCCGGGCCTACCATTTGAACCCGAGCCCGGCGCTGGCCGATATCCTCCGTCGCGTGCAAACCGAGGGCGTACAAGGCCTGTTTCGCCGCTAGCACCCAGGCCCTCTTCGTCACGTACGCCCCAGGCTCTATATTCACAGGCTATGATTTTCGCGGCCCTCCCCGAGCGTTTGGCGCAGGTGAGGGCCGAGGTCGCACGGCGAGCCTCGCACGCCGTCACGATCGTCGCCGTCACGAAGGGATTTGGGACCGACGCGATCCGCGCCGCCCTCGACGCCGGCCTCACCGACATCGGTGAGAATCGCGTGCAGGAAGCGGTTCAGAAACAGGACGCGCTGGGTGGGCTCACCGGGATCCGCTGGCACCTGATCGGGCACCTGCAGCGCAACAAGGCGCGCGTTGCGGCGGGCCGATTCGAGCTGATTCATTCGCTCGACTCGAGCGAGCTCGTGCAGGAGCTGGATCGCCGCCTGACTGCGCCGCAGCGAGTGCTCTTGCAAGTGAATGTGGCGGGGGAAGAGCAGAAGAGCGGCTGCATGCCCGACGAGGCGCCTGCGTTGGCGCGACAGATCGCGGCGTGTCAGCATCTGCGGCTGGAAGGACTGATGACGTTGGCGCCATTCACTGATGACGAAGACGTGCAGCGCCGGACATTCCGGGGACTGCGCCTCTTGCGCGATAGGATCAAGGAGGAAGGGCTATGGCTGCCGACCCTCTCGATGGGGATGTCCGGCGACTACGCGTCAGCGGTCGCGGAGGGAGCAACGGTGATCCGATTGGGTACCGCCCTGTTCGGCCCGAGGGAGAATCCGTGAACGACGAAGCGTTCACTCTGACCCCGCTCGACATCCGCAAGCAGGAGTTCCGCAAGACCCTGCGCGGCTACGACACCGCGGGCGTCGAGGACTTCCAGGTCCGTGTCGCTGATGCGCTGGAGCGGGCGATTCGCGAGCGGCAGGTGCTCGAGGAGCGTCTCAGCTCGCTGACCGAGCAGCTGCGCGTCTTCCGCGAGCGCGAGAAGGCGATGAATGAGGCGCTGGTCGCGGCGCAGCAGCTGCGGCAGGATTCGCGCGCGACGGCCGAACGCGAGGGGCAGGTGATCCTGCGCGAGGCCGAGGCGGCGGCGAAGCGGCTGCTCGACGAAGCGAAGAACGCCGAGGGCGCCGTGAAGGTGCGCATGGCCGAGACCGAGCGGCAGTTCCATCAGTACGTCGGCGGTTTCCGCGCCCTGCTCGAGCGCCATCTCGCAGAGCTGCGCGCCCTCGACGGACAGAAGTGACCGTCGTCTCCGTGGCCGAGGCGGTCCGCGCCGTTAAGTCGCGGACCGCGATCGTTCCAGAGGTCGCCGTGATCCTGGGTACCGGCCTTGGTGCGCTCGCCGACGAGCTGAAGGCCCCCCCCGAGGCCACGATCCCCTATCCGGAGATCCCCGGATTCCCGACGCCGACGGTCGAGACGCACGCCGGCCGCCTGCTGTTCGGCACGATGGGGAAACGCAAACTCGCGATCATGCAGGGCCGCTTCCATCGCTACGAGGGCTACACGCTGCAGCAGGTCGCTTTCCCGGTGCGGGTCCTCCGGGCGCTGGGCGCGAAGATATTGATCGTCTCCAACGTCTCGGGCGGGATGCATCCGCTGTGGTTCACGGGCGACCTCGTGCTCCTCTCCGACCACATCAACCTGCTCGGCGATAATCCGCTGGTCGGGCCGAACGTCGCTGCCGAGGGTCCGCGCTTCCCGGACATGTCCGCGGCGTATGATCCCGGGCTGCGCCAGCTCGCGCGCGAGGTCGCTGTGGATCACAAGATCGTGCTGCGTGAAGGCGTGTACGTCGCGGTGCCCGGTCCCAATCTCGAGACGCGCGCCGAGTATCGGATGCTGCGGGCGCTGGGCGCCGATCTCGTCGGCATGAGCACCGTGCCCGAGGTGATCACCGCGGTGCATCAGGGCATGCGCGTGCTCGGCTTGTCGATCATCACGGATAACTGCCTGCCGGACGCCCTCGAGCCGACGTCGGTTGAGCAGATCATCGCCGTGGCGCGCGGCGCGGAGCCGAAGCTCGCCGCGGTCGTGCGCGGCGTGCTGGAGCGCCTCACCTGATGGCGTATCCGCCGTCCGACCTGACCCAGTCGATCGACGAGCTGGAAAAACATCTGCTCGCGACGTGGAAACACGAGCGGCTGTTCACCCGCGTCAGCGACGCCACGCGCTACGGTCCGCCGTTCATCTTCTTTGAGGGACCGCCGACCGCGAATGGCCGGCCCGGCATCCACCACGTCTTCTCGCGGACGCTCAAGGATCTGGTCTGTCGCTTTCACACGATGTTGGGGCAGGCGGTCACGCGCATCGCGGGGTGGGACACGCACGGGCTGCCCGTCGAGATCGAGGTCGAGAAGGCGCTCAAGATCAACGGCAAGCGCGAGATCGAAGCGTACGGCGTCGAGCGGTTCAACAAGCTCTGCCGCGAAAGCGTGTTCAAGTACAAGACCGATTGGGAAGCGCTGTCGGACCGCATCGCCTATTGGCTCGACTACGAACGCCCATACATCACCTACAGCAATAACTACATCGAGACCGTGTGGTGGTTGCTCAAGCGGCTGTACGAAAAGGCGCTGCTGTATCGCGGGCACAAAGTGCTGCCGTACTGCCCGCGCTGCGGCACGGCGCTCTCGTCGCATGAAGTGGCGCAAGGGTACGAGACCGTGCAGACCAACTCGGTCTACGTCGCGTTCCCGCTCCTCGGCAGAAAAGGCGACATCCCGCGCGAGCTCGTCATCTGGACGACGACGCCGTGGACCCTCGTGTCGAACGTGGCGGTAGCCGTGCACCCGGACCTGGAGTACGGCGAATACGCGCTCGCCGATCAGAACGGCAACACGGTCCACTACATCGCGGCCGTGGCGCGTGCCGGCGACGTGCACGTGCACGGCCGGCCGCTCGCCCAGGGTGAGCTGGTCAAGACGCACACGGGCCGCGCCCTGATCGGCAAGAAATACGCGCGGCCACTCGAGATCGTAGCGCTCCCTGCGGAAGGGCAGCGCGCCGTGGTGGTGGCCGGCTCGTTCGTCAGCGCCGACGAGGGGACGGGACTCGTGCACATGGCGCCGGCGTTCGGCGCCGATGACTATGCGGTGGGTCAGCAGAACGGGCTGGTGTTCGTGAATCCGGTCGCGCCCGACGGCACCTTCCGCGGCACGACCTGGCCCGAGATCGAGGGCAAGCTCGTCACCGACAAGGAAACCAACCGGCTGATCATCGAGCGCCTGAAGCAGGAGGGGCGCTGGCTCGAGACCAGGCCGTACTCGCACAGCTATCCGCACTGCTGGCGCTGCGATTCGCCGCTGATCTACTACGCCCGCAGCTCCTGGTTCGTGCGCACCACCGCCGTGAAGGCGCGAATGCTCGAGGTCAACGCGCACGTCGATTGGCATCCACCGGAGACCGGCAGCGGGCGCTTCGGCGAATGGCTCGAGAACAACGTCGACTGGGCGCTGTCACGCGACCGCTACTGGGGCACGCCGCTCAACGTGTGGGAGTGCGACGCCGCGCGGGGTGGAGACCATCGCGAAGTGATCGGCTCCTACGACGAGTTGGCGCAGCGCTGGGGCAAAGCGTTGCCGGCGGAGTTCGATCCGCACAAGCCGTACATCGATGCATACACGTGGCAATGCCGTGATTGTAGCGGGACGATGCGGCGCGTACCGGAGGTCATCGATGCCTGGTTCGACTCGGGGTCGATGCCCTACGCGCAGTGGCATTACCCGTTCGATCATCAGGCCGACTTCAAGGCCCACTTCCCGGCCGATTACATCTGCGAAGGGGTAGACCAGACGCGCGGCTGGTTCTACTCGCTGCTGGCGATCGGGGTCGGCGCATTCGACGCGCCGGTCTACAAGCACGTGATCGTGAATGACCTCTTGCTCGACGTACACGGTCAGAAGATGTCGAAGAGCCGCGGCAACGTCGCCGATCCGTGGAAGGTGATCGGCGAGCACGGAGCCGACGCGGTGCGGCTATACCTCCTCGGGCAGAGCCAGGTCTGGCTCCCCAAGCGGTTCGACGAGCGCCAGATCCCCGAGGTGGCCGGCGGCTTTCTGAACACGCTGCGCTCGACCTACGATTTCTTTCGCCGCTACGCGCAGGACTGGAATCCGCCCGCGGAAGCGGACGCGACGCCGCCGGCGGAGCGTCCCGCCGCCGACCGCTGGTTATTGGCGCGGCTCGACGAGGTGGTCACCGCGGTGAGGGACGCCTGGTCGGCCTATGATGTCACGGCGGGTGTCCGCGCGATCATGGACTTCGTCGGGGAGGACCTGTCGCGGTGGTACATCCGCCGCAACCGGCCGCGGTTCTGGGCGCCCGACCGGGCCACGGACCCGGTGGCGCTGGAAACGCTGCACGAAGCCATGGTCGCCTCCGTCCGTCTCCTCGCCCCGGCAGCCCCCTTCATCTCTGACTGGGTCCATCGGGCCTTGACGGGGACGTCGGTACATCTCGCCCCGTTCCCGAGCGACCGGGGGCACCGCGAACCTGAGCTGCTCGCGGCCATGAGCACCGTGCGGCGGCTGGCCTCGCTGGCCCGGGCGGCGCGGGAATCCCGTAACCTGCGGGTCCGCCAGCCCCTGGCCCGCATGCAGCTGGCCGTCCCGGCCGCTGCGCAGGGCCCGGCCTTGTCCGACCTGTTAGATATCTTGGCTGCCGAAGTCAACGTAAAAAACGTCCAGGTCGTGGCTTCCGATCATGACCTGGTGCGGCTCAGAGGGAAAGCCAATTTTCGGACCCTCGGAAAGCGCTACGGCAAGGAAACCCCGGCTGCCGCCGCCGCGGTTGGCGACCTGACTGCGGAGCAGTTACAGGCATTGGAGCAGGGGCAGGCTGTAAAAACCGGCGACTGGGAGTTTCAGCCGGAGGATGTGACCGTCACGCGCGAAGTCGCGAGCGAGTGGCTGGTCCAGGCCGATGGACCGTACGTCGTCGCGCTCGATCCCGAGCTGAACGAAGACCTGGTGCAAGAAGGGTTGGCGCGCGAAGTGGTGAACCGCGTGCAGCGTCTCCGCCGGGAGGCGGGTTACGAATACACCACGCGCATCGAGTTGAGCATCAGCGGCGCCGAGGATGTGGTCGCCGCGACTCGCGCGTTTCAGGGGTTCGTCGAAGGCGAGACGCTCGCGCGGCGCATGGTCATTGGGACGGCGCTCGACGAACCCGATTTGCAACGCGACGTAGACATCGAGGGACGGCGCACGACGATTGCGCTACGCCGTCACGACGGAAGAAAGGGCGGAACCAGATAATGCCGACTAAGTCAACCAAGGTAAAGGTAAAAGCCAAGGCCGCCGCCGGCGTCCTCAACAAGAAGCAGCTGGCCCATCTCGAGAAGCGGCTGCTCGAGGAACGCGCCCGCGTCATCAAGGAGCTCGGCCACTACGGTGAGTCGTTCAACTCGAGCCTGCAGGCGTCCGACGGCGACCTCTCGAGCTACTCCTTCCACATGGCCGATCAGGGCACCGATGCGATGGAGCGCGAGAAGGCGTTCCTGTTCGCCTCGCAGGAAGGGCGGTACCTGTGGCACGTGAACGAAGCGCTGCGCCGGCTGTACAGCGCGCCCGAGCGCTTCGGCCGCTGCGAGCAGTGCGGCGAGTCGATCGGGTTCGACCGCCTCGACGCTCTCCCCCATGCCCGCCTCTGCATCAAGTGCAAGGCCAAAGAGGAAGATGGTAAACGCCGCTGAGCGCCGGTTGTTCTGGGGAACGGCGGTTGCGGTCGTCGTTTCCGATCTCGTCACCAAGCTGATCGCCGAGTCGTTCTTGGCGCGGCGGCTGCCGCTGCAGGTGATCGGCGACGTCGTGCAGTTCCGCCTCGTCTACAACGAGGGCGCGGCGTTCGGCCTGCACGTCGGCGAGAACTCCCGTTGGATCTTCCTCGGCCTGGCGATCATCGCCCTGTTCGTGCTCGCGACGCTGGTGCGGGGCACACGTCCTGGCGACCGGTTCCGGTTGCTGGCGCTCGCGCTCGTCTGCGGTGGCGCGGTGGGTAACCTCATCGACCGGATCCGCAGCGCACAGGGCGTCGTCGACTTCGTGGACGTGGGCGTGGGCGCGTGGCGCTGGCCGACGTTCAACGTGGCCGATTCCGCGATCACGATCGGTGCGATCGCGCTCGGAGTCTCGCTGTGGCAGGAAGGCCGCGCGCAGCAACGGGCGAAGGAGGCGCGCGCCGCCGAACCTTGAACATCACGTTTTGTGTTGTGCGCACGACGGAACGCCTCGACCGTTTTCTCGCCGACCAGCTCGCCCTCTCTCGCACCCAAGCAGGACGTCTCATCGCCGACAAGCGCGTGACGGCGCGCGGCAAGCCGCTGCGCGCGTCCGCCTTGCTCGAACCGGGAACGGAAGTCGCGGTTGCGTTGCCCGACGCCGAGCCGCCACGCACGTACACGCCTCACCATGCCACTTTGAATTTCGTTTTTGAGGATGAGCACCTCGCGGTGCTCGACAAGCCGGCGGGCCTCGTCGTGCATCCCGGCCCCGGCCACTGGAACGACACGCTCGTCAACGTGCTCATGGGCCGGGGCACCGACTTATCAAGCGGGTCGACCGAGGGGCGCCCGGGCATCGTGCACCGCCTCGATCGCGACACATCGGGACTCCTGATCGTGGCGAAGAGCGATCTCGCGCACCGGCGGCTGGCCGGCGCGATCGAGCGGCGGCAGGTGCAGCGCGTCTACGCGGCGCTGGTGTGGGGCCATCTGCGCAAGCGTACAGTCGACATCGAAGCCCCGATCGCGCGCGATCCCAAGGAGCGCAAGCGGATGACCGTCGCGCAGGGCGGCCGGCACGCCGTCACGCACGCGAGCCTGGTGGCGCAATTTGCGCACACCGACCTGCTGCGCGTGCGCCTCGGCACTGGGCGGACGCATCAGATTCGCGTGCACCTCGCGCACGTCGGCTGCCCGATCGTCGGCGATCGCGAGTACGCGTTCGGCGGCAGCCGCCGCGTGACACCCTCGGCGCGCGTCGAAGCCGAGCGTCTCGAGGCGCTCGCGCCGCGGCAGCTGTTGCACGCGGCGGCGTTGTCGTTCGCGCATCCGGTGACGGGCGAGCCGCTGCGGCTCGTGTCGGAATGGCCGGAGGACTTGCGCCCCGCGCTCGCCGAGGCCGCCGGGGCAGGCGACGCAAATTTGCTTGCTCAGCGCAACCCCTTGCAGTATCTTGGCTTCTTCGCATCTGATGACTGAAGTCAGCCTCGTCTCCGCCCGCCTGCTGCTGTTCCGCGTGGGAACACTGGCGTGTGCAGCCGAGGTGGATCAAGTGCGGGAGATTCTCCCGCGTCTCCCAACGACGCGTATCCCGGGAGCGCCCCCGGTCGTGGCGGGGCTCGTGAATGTCCGCGGCACGCTGGTGACGGTCGTGGAAGGGTGGCGCGCGCTGGGGGCAGGCGGGGGGAGGAGCCAGCCACAGCCCGGTCTTCCCCACGCCACTCCTCCTGAGACCTCCCAGACAGCACCGCCCCCTCCCGACGCGCCGGAAGTTGCTGGTTCGACACTCATCTTCGAGCTCGAGCCCGGCGGTGAAGGGGGGGAAAAAGGGAACGGGAAGAAGCTGATCGGTTTTACGGTGGACGAGGTGACGGACATGGTGGCGGTGGGGGACACCACGCTGGAAGATCGCGGTGGTCTCCCCGGCGTCGATCCCACGCTGGTGCGCGCCGTGGGGCGCCGCAACGGCGAACAAGGAGTGGGGAGTCGGCTGTTCATCGTGCTGGACGTAGCGGCGCTGTTGGGCCCGATTCTGACTACTTAAGGAGCGAGCAGTGAGCCATACGGTTCTCGTCTGTGACGATGCCATCTTCATGCGCACGATGATCACTGACATCCTGGCGCAAGCCGGATTCGAGGTGGTCGGCGAGGCGGAGACCGGCACGCAGGCGGTCGAAAAATATCGGCAGCTCAAGCCTGACCTGGTCACAATGGACATCGTGATGCCGGACATGGGCGGCATCGACGCCGTTCGTGAGATCGTGAAACAGGACCCCGACGCGAAAATCCTGATGTGCAGCGCCATGGGCCAGCAGGCCCTCGTCGTCGAGGCGATTCAAGCCGGCGCCAAGGACTTCGTCGTCAAGCCGTTCCAGCCCTCGCGCGTCCTGGAAGCCGTCCAGCGGGTGCTCGGCTAGCTCATGGACCTCTCGCAGTACGCCGAGCTGTTCCTGGCCGAGAGCCGCGAGCACTTGAGCGCCTGCAATCAGTTGCTGCTCGAGTGGGAACGGAATCCGGCTGCCACCGAGCCGGTTGGCGGCCTGTTCCGCGCCGTCCATACGATCAAAGGCATGGCCGCAACGATGGGCTACGGCCGCGTCGCCGATCTCGCGCACCGCATGGAGAACTTGCTCGATCAACTGCGCCGCGGCGGCAAGGCTCCCACCGATGCGGTGATTCAGCTGCTGTTCCGCGCCACGGACGCACTCGAGAAGTCGGTAACGCTCGCGGTCGCGGGTCGCGAGCGCGAAGCGGATCTCACCGCCATTCTCGCCGACATCGATCGCCTGGGTACGAAAGAGCCCCCCGCCCCCCCCCCCGGTCGGCCCGAGGTCTCAGTCACGGGCGAGTTTCCCGTTGCCGCGGCTGCCTCGGGGCGCCTGGTCAATGTCCAGGTGCGTCCCGAAGCGCCCCTCAAGGGCGGCCGCGCGATGTTGGCCCTTCGCAAAGCCCAGGCGCTTGGGAAAGTTCACCGCGTGCAGCCGCCGGCGGCGGTTTTTGAGTCGGATGACTTCGATGGACACTCGGTCATCCGGGGCTCGCTCCGAGCGGGGGCGGAGGGGGGCGCCGCTCGCGTCACATCCGCGTCGACCTGCGCCGCCTCGACACGCTGATGGACTTGATCGGTGAGCTCGTCACCGAACGCGGCCGTCTCAACGAGCTGGCCGCGCGGTGGATGGGGCGGGGCGGGGATCCCGAGATCGACGAGGTCGCGATCCAGATCAACCGCCTGTCCGCCGATCTGCAGAACGAAATCATTCAGGCGCGGATGACACCGGTGTGGCAGGTGTTCGACCGGTTTCCGCGGCTCGTGCGCGACGTGGCGCGCGAGCTCGGCAAGCAGGTGTCGTTCCGCGTCGAGGGCAAGGAGATCGAGCTCGATCGCGAGATCCTGGATGAGCTGGGTGATCCGTTGGTGCACCTGCTGCGCAACTCGGTGGATCACGGGATCGAGCCACCGGCGGAGCGGAAGCGCCGGAAGAAGAACCCCGAAGGTGAGATCGTGCTGGCCGCGGTGCGGGAGCGGTCCAGCGTGGCGATCAGCATTTCGGACGATGGCCGCGGCATCGATCGCGCGAAAATCCTGGAGAAGGCGAAGCGCGAGGGGGTCGTGGGGCCCCACGTCGAATCGCTTTCGGACGACCAGCTGTTGCGCGTGTTGGCGCGCCCGGGATTCTCGACGGCGGAGTCGGTGACCAGCGTGTCGGGACGAGGCGTCGGCATCGACGTCGCGATGACGCGCATTCGCGCGCTCGGCGGCTCGATCGAAATCCGCACCGAGCCGGGGAGGGGCACCGCGTTCGTCCTGCGGCTGCCCGTCACGCTCGCGATCGTGCGCGCGTTGATCGCCGCCGTTGGGCACGAACGCTACGCACTGCCGCTCACGTACGTCGCCGAGACGGTGGAGTTCGGCACGACGCCGACGACGACCATGGAAGGCCGCGACGCGATCGTGCTGCGCGATCGCGTGGTGCCGTTGGTGGATCTGCGGAAGCTGCTGGGTACCAACGGCGGCGCTCCGCCGCCGCCGCCGCGCCGCCCGGTGATTGTCCTGGAAATGGGTGAGCGCAGAGCGGGTATCGTCGTCGATGGGATGTTGAGCCAGCAGGAGATTGTGGTGAAGGGCTTCGACGCGCCGCAGGGAACGCTGCCGGTGTTCAGCGGCGCCACGATCATGGGCGATGGAGTGCCTGCTTTGATTCTCGACGCCGCCGGACTCGTCTAGGGAGCTCGCATGGAAGACGTCCGTGATCTGAAAGCGCTGCAGCTCGACGCGCTGAGGGAAGTCGCCAACATCGGCGCGGGCCACGCTGCGACGGCGCTGTCACAGCTCACCCACCGGCGCATCATGATCTCAGTGCCCGAGATCAACATCGCGCGCCTCGAGGAGGTACCGGGACTGATCGGCGATGCGCAGGAAGTGGTCGCCGCCGTCCTCATGCACATGCTCGGCGACCTCACGGGGCGCACGCTGCTGCTCTTTCCCGAGCCGGTCGCCCGGCAGCTCTGCGACATGCTGCTCAAGCGCCCGCTCGGCACGACCAAAACGTTCGATACGATCGAGCAGTCGTGCCTCAAGGAGGCCGGCAACATCCTCTCGGGCGCCTACATGAACGCGCTCTCAGAGTTCATGGGCATGCTGCTGCTGCCGTCCGTCCCCAGCCTGGTCGTGGATCTCTCGGCCGCCGTCCTCACAACGACCTACCTGAATTTCGGGCACGACCGCGACTTCGTATTTTGCGTCGAGACGGAGTTCAACATCGATGCCCAGGACGGGCTGCGCGGCCATTTCCTGCTCTTGCCCGACCTGGCGTCACTCAAAGCGATCTTCGACGCCATCCGGCTGAGTTGAGCGGTGACGGCGCCTCAAGCGACGCCCCCCCCCCAGCCTCTCCCTCACTCCTCGCCGGCTCCCGTTTCCGAACGCGACCTCGCGATCCTGCGTTCGTTTGCGCGCCGGATCGATCCGTCGGACGCCGGCTCGCACAACAATCTCGGCGTGCTCTACTATCAGAAGGGTCTGGTGCCCGAGGCGATCGAGCAGTTCACGCGCGCCCTCGAGCTCGATCCTCGCATGCAGATCGCCCAGCGCAACCTCGAGATCGCCTACCACAACACCGGCTTCTACGACCGCCGCGTCGCGGAGCTGCAGGAGCGGCTCCGCGGCGCGCCCGACGAGCGCGATGCGCGCTGGGAGCTGGGCCGCACCTACGCCATCCTCGGCGCGTTCGCGGAAGCCGTCGCGGAATTCGAAGAGCTGCTGGCGCACAAGCCGAAAGACGTCGCTGCGATCATTCAGCTCGGGCTCGCCGAGAAGGCGCGCGGCCGGCTGGAGATCGCGACCGACTGGTTCCTGCGGGCGGTCGAGGACGAGCCGGATTCATCAGTCGTGCACTTCTACCTGGGCGAGGTCTACTACAACCGCGGGCTGAACGAGCCGGCGCTCACGGCGCTCGATCGCGCGGTCTCGCTCAATCCCGATAACGCCAACGCCCACTACCTGATGGCCTTCGTGCTGGGCGACATGGGCCGGCATCAGGACGCGCGCGCGGCGTCGAAACGCGCGATCCAGCTCAACCCGCCGCTCGCGCGCGCGCAGACGAACCTGTCGCTCGAGCGCTATCGCGCCGAGCGCCAATCGGCCGAGCACCGCCTGCGCGAGCAGCCCACGCCCCAAATCGCCGAGGGCAGCGAGCTCGCGCATTTCAACCTCGGGCTCGCGTTCCGGCAGAAGGGCTACTACGCAGAGGCGCTGCGCGAGTACCGGCTCGCGATCGAGCGCGGCGAAGACCGGCGTCTGGTGCGCCAGGCGATGGCCGAAGTCCATCTCCTCAAGCACGACTTCACCGATGCGCTCGAGATATACGAGTCATTGATCCACGAGGTCCCGGACTCGCCCAAGCTGTGGAACGAGCGCGGCGTCGTGCTGCACCAGGCGGGGCGGACGGCGGACGCGCTACAGTCCTACCGCCAGGCGACCGAAGTCGATCCCCGCTATGCGCTCGCGTGGAACAACGTCGGCGTCATGCTCGCCCACCAGAGCGACACCGAGGGCGCGATCGAAGCCTTGCGCAAAGCGCTGCAGCTCTCGCCGCAGTTCGTGGGCGCGCGACTGAACCTTGCGCTCCTGCTCACCCATCTGCGGCGCTTTCAGCTCTCGCTCGAAGCGTATCGCCAGGTGCTGGCCGACCAGCCCACGTCCGCCGCGGCGTGGAACGGCGTGGGGCTGGTGCTCGTGGAGCTGAAGCGCTTCCCTGATGCACGCAACGCGTTCGTGCGCGCCGTGGAAGCCGATCCGCAGAACGCCGGCGCGCATTACAACCTGAGCTTCACGCTGTCGAACCTGGGCGACTACGACGGCGCGCTGCGCGCGACCAAGCGCGCGCTCGAGCTCGATCCCTATTACGTGTCGCAGAAGTTCGCGCTCGCAATCGATCTCCAGTACGAGACCGTCGCGATCGGGATCGTTCCCGAGATCTCCGCCGACGTCGCGGCCGAGAGCCTCGGCGGCGAATTCGCGTTCGACCAGCGGCTGCTCGACAACATCTTCCACGAGCTGGAGCCGCCGGCCGCCGCGGCGCAGCCCGCGCCCGCCGGGCTGGCCAGGAAGGCAGAGGACCCGCTCGCACTGGCGCGCGATTACGAGAGCAAGGGGATGATGGATCTCGCCGTCGCGGAGGCGATGCGCGCGGTCCAGCGCGGCGCCGACCGCGGCCAGGCGGCCACGTTGACCGGCGACATCTACGCGCGCCGCGGGCTCCACGGCGAGGCCCTCGAGCGCTATCGCGAGGCGCGCACGCTCGACGCCGCGAACGCAGCCGCCGCGCTCGGCGAGGTGAAGAGCCTCTTGGCTGTCCATCGCGCGGCCGAGGCGCTCCCCGTCGCGGAGGCGCTGGTCGCGAACGCGCCCGAGCACGTCGAGGTGCTGGTTGCGGCCGCGAAAGCGCGGGCCGCAACGGGGGACGCGGCGGGCGCGCTGACGGCGCTGCGGCAGGCCCAGACGCGCGCCCCCGCCCGCGCCGATCTGCACAAGCTGCAGGGCGACATCGCGCTCAAGGTCGGCGACCGGCAGGGGGCGCGGGCGGCGTACCGCGCCGCGCTCGACCTGGACCAGGGCTTCGTGCAGGTCTGGCTGGACCTCGGCCGGCTGCACGAACACGACGAGGAGTGGATGGATGCGCAGCGCGCGTACGAAGCCGCGCTGGATGCGCTTCCGACTTTTCACGAGGCGGCGTTGGCGCTCGCCGACCTGCTGCGCCGCACCGGGAGCCTGCGCTCCGCCGTCGTGCGGCTCGCCGAAATGCTGGAGCAGGACCCGTACGACATGGATGCGCTGCTGCTCCTCGGTCGCACGCTACTCGACGATAAGCGCAATGCCGAAGCGCTCGAGGCATTCCGTCGCGCCCTCAAGTTCGATCCGGCGCACACGGGCGCGCTGTTCTATGCTGGCGCGACGCTCGCGCGGCTGCAGCGCTACGGCGAAGCCGTGGATGCCTGGGAACGCGTGACACGCATCGATCCCGGCGGGCCGTTCGCGCAGCGGGCGCGCATGCACGCGCGCACCGCGCTCGACCTGCAGCACATCTTCTCGACTCCGGACGCGGCGTAGCGCATGGTCATCGAAGGACCGCTTCGCGAGCTCGGCATCCACGACGTCTTCCAGCTCCTCGACTTGAGCCGGAAGACGGGCGCGCTGCGCGTCACGTCGGAGCTGCGCCACAACGAGGGCACAGTCTACTTCGACAATGGCGTCGTCGTATCGGCGGAGATCCGCTCCAACCCGCATCCGCTGGGCGCGCTGCTGCTGCGGACCGGCAAGATCACCGAGGCCGATTTCGACCGCGCGCGGGACATGCAGCAGCGCCAGGGCGACAAGCGGCGCCTGGGCGAAATCCTCGTCGCCCTCGGCGTGATCACGAAAGGCGAAGTCGAGCGCCAGGTGCGGTTCCAGATCGAAGAAGTCGTCTTCGAGGTGATGAGCTGGAACGAAGGCTACTTCTCGTTCGCCGAGCAGACGGAGAGCAAGGTCCCCACCGAGCTGACCGTCCGGATCCCGGTCGAAGCGCTGCTCATGGAGGGCGCGCGCCGCATCGACGAGTGGTCGCGTATCGAGAACCGGATTCCGCACGTCGGCGTCGTGCCGTCACTCGCGCCGCCACCGGAAGGCGGCGGCGGCGAGCTCGACCTGCTGCCGCCCGAATGGGAAGTGCTCGCGCTCATCGATGGCGAGCGCTCGGTGCGCGGGCTCGCGACGGAGCTCGGCCGCTCGGATTTCGAGGTTGCCAAGACGCTGTTCGGCCTGGAGAGCGCCGGCGTGATCGTGCTCGTCGATCCCGGCACCGCGAAACGCGGCCGGCCCAGCGCGGCCGGCGATATGGCGGAGCAGGTCGCCAAGGCGGAGCGCGCGCTCCAGGCGAAGGATCTCGACGCCGCGCGCGCCGCGGCCGAACAGGCCGGCAGCATGCAGCCGCACGATGCGACGATCCATCTCCTGCTCGGGCGGATTCACCTCGCCCAGGGCCACGCATCCGCGGCAGCGGAGGAGCTGCGGCGTGCGCTGCGGCTCGATCCACTCCTCGCGGCGGCGCACCGCCAGCTCGGATTCGCGCTCGTGTCGATGGGGCGGTTTGGCGAAGCCGTGCAGAGCTGGGATCAATGGGAGCGCCTGGCGCGAACGCCCGAAGAAGAGTCGCAACGGGCCGAGGTCCAGCGCGCGCGCGACGCCGCAAAGGTGTTCAGCCATGGATGAGATCCGGGCCCTGTCCGCCCAGCTCGCGCAGGACCCGCAGAGTCTGGTCTTCCTGCGGCTCGGCGAAGCGCTGCGGCGCAAAGGCCAGCTCGACGCGGCCATGCGCGTCGCGACGAACGGCCTGGAGCGGCATCCGCACCTGGCCGACGCGCACGATCTCTACGCCCGCATCCTGACCGACAAGCACGATTACGAGCATGCCTTTGACGAATGGGACATGGCCGTGCGGATCGCGCCACATCACACCGGCGCGCTGAAGGGGCTCGCCTTCCTCTATTTCAAGGTCGGCGACCTCGAGCAGGCCGAGGCGCACCTCGCGGCGGCGAAGCGAATCGAGCCCGACGACCCCACGCTCGAGCAGGCGTTCGAGATGATCCGCGGCGGCGCGACGGCTCCGGCTCCACAACCCGTCGCCGCCCCTTCGCCGCCGCCTCAATCGGCGCCGTCGCAATCGCCGACACTCGACGAGGCCCGCGTCTTCGCCGGCCTCGAGGGCGCCAACGAAGGCTTGTTGCTTATCGACGGCGCTGGCCGAGTCCTGGGTGGGGCCTTGAAGGATGGCGGAGGAAACGACGTCACCGACAGCGTCGCAGCCTACCTGGCCGGCGTGTCGCAGGAAGCGGCGCGGACCGCCAAACTGCTCGGCCTGGGCGCGTGGAATGGTCTCTCCGCGGAGGGCCAGCACGGCAACGTGCATCTCGCGCATCCGACGCCCGACGCGCTGCTCCTCGTCGTGCGGGAGCGGGGCGTGCCGCTCGGCCGCCTCGCGATTCTCGCGCAACGCGCGACGCTGATGGCGCGCCGCTGGCTGGAGCAGCAATGAACAAGGCGCTCGATTTGATCACGCGGGTGCGCGGGGTGCGCGGCGCGATGCTCGTGTCCGCGGAGGATGGGCTCGTGGTCGCCGAGCAGCTCATGGAAGGTATCAAGGGGGGGGCCGTCGCGGCGCTCGCCGCGAGCCTCGCCGGCCGGCTGCGCCGGGCGATGGAAGCGTCGGGTACGGGGCCGAGCGTCTTCTGGCATCTCCAGGCGGAGCAAGGTGCCTTGCTCGTCGTGCCGAGCGGCGAGACGGCGGGCAACCTCCTGGTCGTCGCCGTTGCGGAGCCGGACGTGAATATTGGGCTCGTGCGCCTCGAGCTGCTGCGCGCGGCGGAGTCGGGCACATGAGTCCGCACACGCGCGCCGTCGAGAACTGGACGCTGCAGCCCCTGACCGACTTCGTGCGTGAAGCGTCGGCGCGGCTGGTGCTCGTGCTCACCCCATCGGGACAGGTGCTGGCGCAGTCGGGATTCTCACGCGCGGTGGACGTGATGTCGGCCGCCGCCCTCGCCGCCGCGATCGTGGCGTCAACCGGTGAGCTGGCGCGTCAGCTCCGCCAGCCGCCGTTCGGCGCGCTGAGTCACCAGGGTCCGAAGACCGGCTTCTTCCTCGCGACATTCATGACCGAGCGTGGCACGCTCGCCGTGCTCGCCGTCTACGATCTCGACGTTTCATCGCTCGGCCTGGTGCAGTTATTCTATGAGCAACTTGCGGCGGACTTGAAGGCGGCGAGCCCCAAGGGCGCGGTACCGAAGCAGGTGCTGGCCGCGGACTTCGAGCGCGAGCTGACGGACAGCCTCAACACGCTGTTTGGGAGATAGCCGGTGTCCCTCGTCAACTTCACGACCCGCGAGATCACGTGCAAAATCGTCTACTACGGGCCAGGGCGGTCCGGCAAGACGACCAATCTCCATTACATCTACGGTCGGGTGCCGGAGACGCGACGCGGGCGCATGGTGTCGCTCGCCACGCAGACCGATCGCACGCTGTTCTTCGATTTCCTGCCCATCGATCTCGGCCAGATTTCGGGCTTTGCGACGCGGTTTCAGCTCTACACCGTGCCGGGGCAAGTCTACTACAACGCGACGCGGCGACTCGTGCTGCAGGGCGCTGATGGAGTCGTCTTCGTGGGCGACAGCCAGGCGCGCCAGCTCGACGAGAACATCGAAAGCCTGCAGAACCTCCAGAGCAACCTGCTGGAGCACGGCGTCGACGTGCGCACGATGCCGCTCGTGATGCAGTACAACAAGCAGGACTTGCCGCCCGAGCTGATCCTCACCCCGGCCGATCTCGATGACGCGCTCAACTTCCGCAGTGTCCCAAGCTTCGGAGCCGACGCACTGCACGGCAGGGGCGTGTTCGAGACGCTGAAGGCCGTGTCCGAGCTCGTGCTCAAGAAGCTCGCGGCGGGGAGCCCGGCGTCATGACGAGCGCGCTGAATCCCCGCTTCACCTTCGAGACGTTGGTGGTGGGCGCGGCCAATCGCCTGGCCGTGACGGCGGGCCGCACCGTCGCCGAGAATCCCGGCTCCGCGTACAACCCCCTCTTCATCTATAGTGGGTCGGGTCTGGGGAAGACCCACGTGCTCATGGCGATCGGCCACGCGGCCAAGGCGCTCGCCTCCCAGCTCAACATCGAATACCTGACGCTCGACGAGTACGTCGAGGCGTTTCACGCGGCGATCGCCGCGGGGCAGGGCGACGTGTTCCGCCGCCGCTTCCAAAACGTCGACGTGTTGCTCGTCGACGACGTTCAGTTTCTCACGAATCGCAAGGAGATGCAGACCGAGCTGCTGCGGCTCACGGAAGCGCTGCAGCAGTCCGGGCACCAGATCGTGCTCGCGAGCGATCGCCCGCCCGCCGAGATCGCCGACCTGGACGAACGGCTCATCTCGCGCTTCTCAGGTGGCCTCGTGGTGGACATAGGCATCCCGGATTACGAGACGCGGGTCGCGATCCTGCGCCGCAAGGCCGAGGAGCGCGGCAGCAAGTTCCAGCCCGGCGTGCTCGAAACCGTCGCGAAGGTCGAGTATCCGAACGTCCGCGAGCTGATGGGTGCGCTCAATCGCTTGATTGCCTTCCAGGCGGTCAACGACACGCCCATCAATGCCGAGACTGCCAGCAAGGTCCTCGGGATCCCGACATCGCCCTCTCCACGCGTCGCTGCTCCGAGCGTCGCCTCTCCCAGCGTCGCCGCACCAGACGAGTTCAGCCAGTTCCTGAGCGACGTGACGGTGAATGTTGGGAAGGCGGTGGAATCCTGGAGGGCTCGCGTCACCGAAGCGGTGATGCGGTGGGAAGGCGAAGGATACCGCACCGGGCGGCTCGAGAAGCTGCTCGATCAGGACACGCCGGCCGCCGTAGACGAAGCGATTGCCGCATACGTGCACGATGTGGAGCGGCTCAAGGAGCTCGAGGCGGAAGTCGCGGTGCTCGACCCGCAGGCCGCCGGCGAGAAAGTCTTTCACGACCCTGATCACATGGACGAGGCGGAAGCGGCGGCCGCGAAGGTGCGGGAAGGCGCCGCGCCGCCCCCCGCGCCATCGGCGGCGTTTCCCCTCGACAGCTATTTCGCCGGTCCCTCGAACGAGGTCGCGGTCAACGCGGCCCACGATGTGATCGGGAAACCGGGCAAGAAATACAATCCGCTCGTCATCGTGGGACGCGGCGGCGTCGGCAAGACCCACCTGCTCAATGCGATCGGCCTCGAGCTCGCGAAGAAGAAGAAGGCCGTCGTCGCCTGTCTCTCGACGCAGCAGTTCGTGGACGAGCTCATCGCGGCGATTGACGGCAATCGCGTCGATTGGTGGCGCGCGCGCTACCGGCGCGCGACCGCGCTGCTCCTCGACGACATCCAGCTCCTCGCCGGGAAAGAGCGGACGCAGGAGGAGCTGTTCAATCTCTTCAATCAGCTCGTCGACGCCGACCGGCAGCTCATTTTCACGGCTCCCGCGCACCCCAATACGCTCCAGGGGATCGAGGAGCGCATCGTGTCGCGGCTGGAAGGCGGCCTAGTCGTGGAGATTGGAGAGCCGGACAAGGAGCTGCGGCGGGGAATGCTCGAGCGCCTGCTCACGCAGCATCACGTGCCGGTGGAGCCGGTACTGCTCGATTATCTGGCGGACCGGCCGATCGATTCGGTGCGCAACCTGACCGGCATCGTGCAGCGCATCATCGAGGCCGCGGCGGCTCAGGATGCGCGCGTGACGGCGGGTCTGGCGCGCGAGGTGCTGGAGGGAGCGCCACCACCGCGGCGCACGGCGGGGCTGCGTACCAGCGGCATCGTGGTATCGAGCGCGGGCGGCGTGCGCAGCCGCGAAAAGATGGTCTGGGACTGGCCCACCGCGGCTGATCGCGTGATCGAGGACCTGCGCTAATGGCGATCAAAGGCTCGCTCAAGGAAGCCTCGCTGCCCGACGTGCTGCAGCTGCTCGCGTTGGGACAGAAGACCGGCTGCCTCTCGATCGCCGACCGCTCGAACTTCGGCTACATCTATTTCGACAAGGGCCGGATCTGCTACGCGTCGATCGTCAATCGCCGCGACCGGCTCGGCGACATCCTCGTGAAGCACGAGAAGATCAGCCAGGAGCAGCTCGATGCCGCGATTCACCGCCAGTCGAAAGAGCGCGACAAGAAGCTGGGCGAGATCCTGGTCATCCAGAACGTGCTCACGCAGCAAGAGCTCGAGCGCTACATGCGGATGCAGATCGAGGAGTCGGTTTACTACCTGTTCACCTGGACGCAGGGAACCTTCAACTTCGAAGCCGACGTCCGGCCCGAACAGCAGGACTTCCTCGTGTCGATCAACCCCGAGTCACTGCTGCTCGAAGGAGCGCGGCGCGTGGACGAGTGGGGGCTGATCGAAAAGAAGATCCCGTCGTTCGACCTGATCTTCCTCGTGGACCGCGACCGGCTCGCAATCAGCGACGCGAAGTTGACGGAGGTCCAGGACCGGCTGTTGCCGCTGCTCGATGGTTCGCGCGACGTCAATCAAGTGATCGAGGACTCCGGACTCGGCGAGTTCGAGGTCGGCAAGGCGCTGTATGGCCTCGTCACCGCGGGCTTCCTGCACCGCGCCGGCCGCACCGTCAGCGCCGAAGACGTCAAGATGACCGACGCGCGGGTGGAGGAGCACCGCAACCTCGGGATCGCCTTCTACAAGACCGGCATGCTCGACGAAGCGGCGCGCGAGTTCCGGCGCGTCGCGGAGCTGCGCAGCTCGGACGCCAACGCGCACTTCTTCATCGGCTTGGTTGCGCTCAAGCAGGCCCGCTGGCGTGAGGCGATGGAAGCGCTGCGGCTTGCCGCCGAGAAAGGCGGCTCGCGTCCGGCCGTCCTCCACAATCTCGGCCTCGCGTTCGAGCAGCTCGGCCGGTTGGAAGACGCCGAGGCGGCGTATGCGGAGGCGGCATCGCGCGCGAAGACCGACCCGCGCGTGTACCTGGCGTGGGGCATCGTCACGCTGAAGCAGGGCGACCATGCCGGCGCCGTCGGGCGGCTCGATCGCGCCAAAGAGCTGTTCGGGGCGAAGGCGCCGCCGATCTGGTTTTGGGCGCGCACGCTGGCCGCGGCGGCCTCCGGGGATTTCGAGACAGCCGAGCAGGTAGCCAACCAGGCCGTCGAAGCGCACCCCCAGCACGGCGTGTTGCGCAACAATCTCGCCGTGCTGCACGAGCTGGCGGGCGAGCTGGCGCGGGCCGAGGAGCTGGCGCGGGCGGCGTTGCACGACGAGCCCTCGCTGCCGCAGCTCTCCAAGAATCTCGGCGACCTCGCCTACCGCGGCTCCCGCTACGACGAGGCCTGGGAGCTGTACCAGCGCGCGATCGACCTGTCGCCCGAGCTGGGGGACGACGTCTACTTCAAGCTTGGCAACATCGCCTACAAGCGAAACGACCGTGAACAGGCGAGCGAGCTCTGGCGCCGCGCGCTGGAGCTGAACCCCAAACACGAGCTGGTCAAGGCGAATCTGGACACGCTGAGCAGCCTCTCGTGAGCGACGCTCCTCCGGAGCGAGCCTTCGAGGCGCTGTCGCAGAAGATCTCACGCGAGCGGGGCATGAGCTGCGGCTCGTACAAGGACAAATGCCTGAAGCGCCGCATTGCCGTGCGCATGCGGGCCCGCGGCGTCCACACCTACGAAGACTATGGCAAACTCCTCGACTCGGACCCGCACGAGTATCAAGAGCTGCTCGACGCGCTGACGATCAACGTCACCAAGTTCTACCGCAACCCCGAAACGTGGACCGCGCTCCGCCCCTATCTCGCGCAACTCTGGACGGCACGGCGCCGCCCGCTCCGGATCTGGTCGGCCGGATGCGCATCCGGCGAGGAACCCTATACGATCGCGGTATTGCTCGCCGCCGCCGACGCGCGGGGCTCGATCGATGCGACCGACATCGACCGCCTGAGTCTCGAACGCACGCGGCAGGCGAAGTATCCCGATACGGCGTTCACCGAGATGCCCGGGGAGCTGCGGCGCCACTACTTCCGGGACGGCCAGCCGGTGCCGGAAGTCCGCGAGCTGGTGCATGTCATCGCACATGATCTGACCCGCGAACAGCCACCGCAGGCGACGTACGATCTCATCGTCTGTCGCAACGTGGTGATCTACTTCGAGCGAGCGGCACAGGAGCGGCTCTTTCAAGTCTTTGTGGACGCCCTGGCACCCGGCGGCGTGCTGCTGCTCGGCAAGGTCGAAACGCTGTTCGGGCCGGCGCGCGAGCGCCTGAAGCTGATGGATCCGCGTGAACGGATCTATGTGAAGCCGTGAAGGAAGTGATCGTGAAAGTCGCGGACTGGGCAGCCGAGCAGGGCGACAGCGTCCTCGTCACGTTGGGCCTCGGCTCCTGCGTCGCCATCATGCTGCACGATCCGGCCACGCAGGCGGGCGCCATGGCACACGTGCTGCTGCCTTCGACCAGTCTCGTCCGCGACATCACAAACCGCGCGAAGTTTCCCGAAACCGCGGTCCCGATGCTCGTCGAGCGCCTCACCCGGTTTGGCGCGGACCCGCGGCGCATCGTCGCCAAATTGGCGGGCGGCGCGAGCATGTTCAGCCAGCTCGTCACACCCGGCACCATCCAGATGGGAGAACGCAACGTCCTGGCGTGCCGCAATGCGCTGCGGGCGGCAGCCATCCCGATCGTCCGGGAGTCCGTCGGCGGCGAGCGTGGCCGCAGCGTCCGGTTCCATCTCAAGGACGGCCGCGTGGAGATTCGGTCGGTGGGGGCGAACGTGGATGTCATCTGATCGGTCGAGCTCGTATCGGCCGACGGTCGTCGTCGCGGACGACAGCGCGCTCATGCGGCGCGTGCTGGCGGACGTGCTGGGAGGCGGGGATGCCAAGAACGGCGAGTTCCGCGTCGTCGCCACGGCGCGGGACGGGATCGACGCGCTCCGCAAGATCCACCAGCACAAGCCCGACGTCGTCACCCTCGACCTCGAGATGCCGCAGCTCGACGGCCTCGGCGCCATCGGGTACATCATGTCCGAATCGCCCCGGCCGATTGTCGTCGTCAGCGCGCACGCCGGCCCTGGCACGCAAGCGGCGATCCGCGCGCTCGAGCTGGGTGCGGTCGAGATCGTTGCCAAGCCTCCGTTGCCGGCCGAGGGGTTCGGACACCCACGCGCGGCGCTCGAGGCGCTCGCGCCGCAGCTCATCGCCGCCGTGCGCCGCGCGCTCGCGGCGGACGTGTCGCACGTCAGAGTCCTGGCGCGCCCGCCCGCGCCGGTCATCCATCCGCCCGAACTGGCGCTGCGCGGGCGCGCGCTGCTCGCCGTGGGCGTCGCCGCGTCCACCGGCGGCCCGCGCGCCCTCGCCGACGTGGTGCCGCGCCTCCCCACTGGTCGCGGCGCGGCGGTGCTCATCGTGCAGCACATGCCGCCGAAGTTCACGCGGAGTCTCGCAGAGCGGCTCGACTCGATGAGTCGGATGCGCGTCGTCGAGGCGGATGACGGCGCGCCGGTGGTGGCCGACACGGCGTACGTGGCCCCCGGCGATTATCATATGCGGGTGCGTACCACACCCGACGGACCGGTCATTGTGCTGGATCAATCCGCACCGCTGTGGGGGGTCCGCCCCGCCGCCGATCCGTTGTTTCGCTCCATCGCGGAGGTGTACGGTGCGCGGAGCGTGGGCGTCGTCCTCACCGGGATGGGGCGCGACGGCGCCGGCGGCCTGCGCGCGATCAAGGACGCGGGCGGCACCGGCTTCGCCCAGGACCGCGAGACCGCCGTGATCCACGGCATGCCCGGCGCCGCGGTACAGGCTGGCGGCGTGGATGACGTGCTGCCACTCGGTCAGATCGCCGATCGCGTCGCCGCCGAATTGATGCGGAAAGGATCGCGGCCGTGATTCGACACGCTAAAGCGTGCGCTCGGCAATGCGGTGTCCTTAAGGACAATGCCTCGCCGAGCCCATCCTTCAGGATGGGAATGGCGCAATGAAGGGTTATTTGCTCGTCCGCTCGGAGGGGAAAGCGTACGGGCTTCCGGTAGGCCACGTCCTCGAAGTGGGCGACGCGACGGAAGTCCTCGCCGTCCCGCGCAAGCTGCCCGCGGTCCGCGGACTCACCCCGCTGCGCGGCCGTCTGGTCCCGCTCATTCATTTGGGTGCGTTGCTGGCGGGTCGCGAGGCTCCGGTGCCTGACGCCTCTGGCGCGCGCACGGTCGTGCTCGTCGAGCTCGGTGCGAGCGGCCGGCAGGTGGCGTTCGAAGTGGATGACGCCGACGCCGTCGTGCGCGAGCAGCCGCTGCCCGTGCCGCGCGGCCAGTCGCTGCCATGGGCCGGGGGTGTGGCCGAACATGCGAGCGGCCTCGTGCCAATCCTCGATCTCGATGCGCTCGGTGACCGCATCACATGACCACGACATCGAGTGGCGGCGACGATGTCCAGCTGGTCACGTTCAAAGTGGGCGGCCAGGACTTCGCGTTCAACATCTTTCAGGTAGAGCGGATTCTGCGGTATGAAGCGCCGGCGCCGCTGCCCAAGGCGCCCGAGTTTCTCGAAGGGGTGCTGCGGTATCAGGGCAGCGCGGTCCCGCTCGTCGATCTGCGCAAGCGGCTCGGCACCGCTGCGCCGCTCCGCGAGGACACCCGCACCGTCATTCTCGAATTCGACGGCGGCAAGATCGGCGTGATCGTCGATGCGGTGACCGAAGTGATGCAGGTGGCGGCTCAGGCCGTGACGCCGCCGCCCGGCATCGTGCGCGGGCTTGCGGCCGAATACATCGCGGGCCTCGTGGTTCAGAATGGCCGGACGATCGTCGTGTTGAACACGAACAAGCTGCTCAATTCGAAGGAAAAACTGGCCCTGCAGGAAGCGACATGACGGGCGAATCACCGGTCGCGCTGTTGCGCCGGGAATACGATGCCATCGCGCGGCAGCTCGATGGCGCGACCGGGAATGCCGAGCGCGAGGCGGCGAAGCGCGAGATCATCGCCTACTTCAAGAAGGTTGATGGCATGCTCGGGGAGCTGACCCAACTGAAGGAAGAGATCCGTCAGCTCGTCGATCGCTACAAACAGATCACCGCCGACACCAAGCAGGCGTCCGCACCGGAATTCACCGGTGCCCGACCGGTGCTGCATGCCGATCACATCGGTGCGACCACGTTCATCGAAAAAGGCTGGAGCCTCATTTCGCTCGGCGATCATGCGGGCGCGATTCAGGCGCTCACCAAGGCGCTGCAGCTCTCGCCGGGCGAGACGCAGGCCGAATCGTTGCTGGGGTGGGCGCAGATGCTGCACGAGGACTACGACGACGCCCTCGGCACCTTTCAGAAGGTTTTGATGAAGGAGCCGGCGAACTCGCTCGCACGCATCAACGTCGGCTACATCTGCCTCAAGAAACGCATCTTCGGCGAGGCGATCGAGCACCTGTCCAAGGCCATCCGGCTGGACAACGACAAGAAGGCGACGTTGTACGCGCACTTCTATCTCGGGCTCGTGTACCTGCAGCGCGAGATGTACGAGGACGCGGAGACGTTTTTCGAAAAGACGATCAAGCTCGGTCCCAACCTGATCGAGGCGTATTACGAGCTGGGGCGCGCGCACTGGTTCGCGGGCGAGCAGGACAAGGCAAAAACCATTTGGCAGGACGGCTTCAAGGCGAACAAGTTCAATCCCTGGGGCAAGAAATGTCAGGAGACGCTGGATCTGGTCGCTAAGGGCGAGGAGCCGCTGCGGGAATAGCGCTGCTTGTCCTGCTGTTGCAGGCGCCGGTCGGCATCACCGTCGGTCAGGTGACCGCGATCGCATGGCCCGGCCAGGAAGCGCTTGCGACGGCGATCGCCGAGCAAGCGGACCAGGCCGGGACGTTTCCCGGGATCGGCGTGCTCCCCGCGCGCCCGATCCGCATCATCCTCGCCCCCAGCCGCGCGAAGTACGACTCGCTGACGCGCGGCCGCCTCCCGTTGTGGAGCGAGGGTGCGGCATTTCCGGACGCCGGAACCATCGTGCTATTGGCCGACCGGCCGACAGGCCGTCCGGCCGCCCTTCGTCATGAGCTCGCGCATCTCGCGCTGCGCTGGCATGTGCGCCGCCACGTGCCGCTCTGGTTCGAAGAGGGCTACGCCGCGGTTGCGGCGCAGGAGTGGGACCGGCTCGATGCATTGCGGTTGAATTGGCAGCTCGCGCGCGGTGTGCACATGAACCTCGACGACGTGGATCGCGCCTTGCGGGGAGCGCCAGGCGATGCCGAGACTGGCTATGCGCTGGCGACGACGGCGGTGCTGTTGCTGCAGCGGTGGGGCGGGGAGCGCGGACTCGAGCCCCTGATGGCGAACCTGCCCACCGCGGAGTCGTTCGACGCGGCGCTGCGCGCGACCTACCACCTCACCGAGGGCGACTTCGAGCTGCGCTGGCAGAAGGACGTCGGCTCGCGCTACGGCTGGATTTCGTGGCTGGCGGCAATGGGGTTTTTCTGGCTCGCGATCGGCGCCCTGCTCGTCGCGCTGGTGGTTTTACGCCGCAATCGGGACCGCCGGAAGCGGGCCGCGCTGGAAGAGGAGACGGCGGGATCACCGGATGGAAGCCAACTGCTTGACGAGCTTGAGATTAACGAATAGACTCCAGCCCCGAAATGCCAGACCAAACACTTGCCCGGTCGCGCCTCCGCTTTGGCCCGAAGAACTACATCATTCTTGGTGGTGCGCTCGTGTCGTTGGCGCTTGGGTACTGGCTGCTGTCGAAGGGATCCACGACGCTCGCGCCGGTGCTGCTGGTGCTGGGCTACTGCGTTTTGTTTCCGGTAGGCCTGGCCCTCTAGCACCTCCGCTCCCCCACATGGCACGGGCGAATAGCTCAGCGGTTCAGAGCGCCTGCCTTACACGCAGGATGTCGGGGGTTCGAATCCCTCTTCGCCCATTGGTGTAGCAGCCCGTAACGGAGGAACGAACACGGTGAGAGCGCTTCAAATCGCAGTGGCGTTGACGCTCGGTGTGGTGGCGACGGCCCGCGCGCAACAGCTGGCCGCGCCGCAACAGCCGACCGAGCGCATGCTGATCCTGCCCCTCATGTGGAGTGCGCCCGCCGACTCGGGTGGGGCCATCACGCTCTCCGACGCGATTCGCGACCGCGTAAACGCGCTCGTCAAGAGCAAAGTGCAGGTCGTGACCAAGGCGAAGCTGTGCGAGGCGCTGGGCCAGTCTGGATTTGCGTGCAACGGCCTGCTCGATGAGCAGCAGGCGAAGCAGCTCGCGCGGTTCCTGCAAGTGCACTCATACGTCCACGGCTCGTACGTGAAGCAGGGCACCACCCTGACCGCTGACGTGCAGATCTTCGATATCGGCTCCTCCGGGATCTCGGGCCGGTTCACGGCGACGAACGGGAATCCGGGAACGGCGGCGGCACTCGCCGAGATCGTCTCCCAGCGCATCGCCACGATGGTGCGCATCAGTGAGCCGGTTCGCGATTGCAATGACGAGCGGCGCAAGACACAGTTCGGGCGCGCGCGCGCGGCGGCCAACAAGGCGCTGCAGCTGGATTCCAACTCCACGGGCGCGTGGCTCTGCATCGCGACGATCTTCGAGGCGCAGCGCGCGCCGATAGACAGCGTCATCCGGGCGTCGCAGAACGCCTTGCGGGGCGACTCCTGCAACGCGACGGCATGGGAGAAGATCGCCAGCGGTTACCAGCAGAAGGGTGACACGGTGAAGGCCACGGAGGCGTACATCAGCCAGCTGTGCAGCGAGCCGCACAACGCCCAGAAGCGCCTCGGTGTCGCGCAGCTGCTGCGGCAGATGAAGAAGCCGGAACGCGCCGTGCAGGTGTTGGATGACGGCCTCAAGTTGACGCCCGGTGAAGCGCAGCTCCTCGAGTATAAGCTCACGATCTGCACCGAGGTCTCGAACTATCGCTGCGCGAGCGACGTGTGGGTCGCGAAGATCACAAAGGACACTGCGCTGGGCGGAGACACGACCTTCCTCAAGCCCGCGATCGGCGCGGCGCAGCAGGTGTCGGACACGCCGGCAATCGCCATCCTCACGGCCGCGGCGGTCCAGCACTTCCCGCGCAACCCGAGCTACATCAAGGCGCGCGCGGGCTACTTTGAGCTGGTCGGCCGTACCGATTCAGCCATTGCCTATTACAAGAAAGCGCTGGTGCTCGAGCCGAACGACGTCGCCACGAGTCTTCAGATCGCGAAGATGATCGTCGAGGCGGCGGTGTGGGATACGGCGGCCGCGAACCGTGTGCCCAAGTCCGATACGGCCGCTTTGAACCGGATGCGCGCGATCTTCGTGCAAAAAATCGATTCCGCCAAACCGTATCTGAGGCCGGGACTCGCATCGAGCGACTCGACCCAGCGGCTCGCGGCGTCGGTCATCATGCTGACCGCCGGCTCGAAGATCGCGCAGGCGGGTGCGTACCCCGCGGCATATCAATGGACTGACTCGCTGCTCTCGATTATCGGGTACCAACCTCGCAGCGCGACGGACTCCCTGGGACCGAAGCACCAGGTGCGGATCAACGCGAGCTTCTGGTATGGTCTCTCGTCCGTCCTGACGCTGAACGGTCCGTATCAAGACATGACGAAGGCGAAAGGGGCGGCGCGCTGTCCGCAAGCCCGCGTAGTGTTCGAACGCCTGACGCGGACCAAGAACGCGCTCTTGCTTGGCCGCCGAATCCACCCACCGACGGCGGACCAGATGTTGGGATTCGTGGCGCAGTACGAAAAGGCGAAGCCTTCGGTGCAGGCGGCATTCAAGTGCAGTCCGCCGCTGTAAGCGGGCGTTGAATTGACCTAACCCCCGGTCTATATTCCGGCGCTCCGCACAAGGGGCTTTGGGGCTGTAGCTCAGCTGGTTAGAGTGCCGGTCTGTCACACCGGAGGTCGCGGGTTCGAGCCCCGTCAGCCCCGCCTCAGTGCCTCGATTTCGTCGCTCCCCCACCCCCGCCCCTCGAAGGCGGGGGTTTTCTTATGTTTGGAGGTGCCCACGGCCGCTCCCGACGCCGCCTCGACCGCTTACCACACTCCGGTGTTGGCCGCGGTCGTCCAGGCCTGGGCCGAGGGGAGCACGCGCGTCGTCGATGCGACGCTGGGCGGGGGCGGCCATGCTGCGATTCTCTTACGCCTGGGAGCGCGGGTCTTCGGGATCGACCGTGATCCCGAAGCCATTGCCGCCGCCCGCCAACGGCTCGGCGCCGACCGCATCGAGTACCTCGAAGCGTCGTTTGCCGCTCCGGCGGCGCTCGCCGCGGTTCGTGAATTCCACCCCGACCGCATTCTGCTCGACCTCGGCGTCAGCTCGCATCAGATCGACACGCTCGAGCGCGGCTTCACGTTCCGGCCCGGCGCGCCACTCGACATGCGCATGGAGTTGAGTCGCCGCGGTGTGACGGCGCGGGATGTCCTGAATACGTGGACGGTCGAGCGGCTCGCGGCGGTTTTCAAGGACAACGCGGACGAGCGGCGTGGCCGGGCGCTGGCGAGAGAGGTCGTCCGCCGCCGGTTGAATGCGCCGTTCTCGGTGAGCGACGACTTCGTGAACGCGATCCGTGCGGTGCTGGGCCCCCCCCCACGGTCCGGCCCGCCGGATTTCGCGCGGCTGTTTCAGGCGCTGCGCATTGCCGTGAACGATGAGCTCGAATCCCTCGAGACCGCGTTGCCCGGGCTGCGCGACGCGCTCGTGCCGGGTGGTCGGCTCGGCGTCATCACGTATCACTCCGGCGAAGACCGCATCGTGAAGAACGCGTTTCGCGAATGGGGCCGCGACTGCATCTGCCCGCCACGTCAGCCCGTGTGCACGTGCCGGGGCAGGGCCCTGGGCCGCGTGCTCACCAAAAAGCCCCTGCGGCCCGACGCCGGCGAGATCGCGGCGAATCCGCGCGCCCGTTCGGCGCAGTTCCGCGCGTTCGAGACGGCCGGTGAAGTTTAAAGGCCGGCACTGGATCGCCTTCTGGCTCGTCGCGCTGCTCGCGGCGCTGTGGCTCGTCATTGCCCGTCAGACAGCCTCGCTCAACGCGGCCCGCGCGCTGGCGGACCTGCGTGAGGAGCGCGCCTCACTCGAGGGCCGGCGCGCCGACCTCGATCGGCGCGTCCGCACCGCCCAGAGCCGCGCCGTCCTGCTCCCACGGGCACAGAAGCTGGGCCTCCGCCTCCCGGCTGACACGGAGATCATTCTGATTCCAACCCCCTCAGCACCTTCAGAACCTCCACCATCCTCCACCAACCTCCACCAAGCTCCGGAACGGCCGCACTAGTGGCCAAACCGCTCGTTCGCCTGGCCGTGGTAGAAATCGGGATCGGTGCGGCGTTGCTCGCGCTCGTGCTGCGTGCCGGGCAGGTGCAGCTGCTCGAGGGGCGCCGGTACGCGGCCGCGGCCCGGGCACAGCGAACCGAGCGCGTCGTGCTCGACGCACGGCGCGGCACGCTGTCCGACCGGCATGGGCTGGGGCTGGCCCTCACGCAGGAGACGTATCACGTCGGCATCGCACCCAACGAGCTGCGCGACCCCCCGCGCGACGCCGCGATCATCGCCCGGCAGCTGCGGCTCGCGCGGAGCGACGTGGACCGCGGCCTGCGCCGCCGCTACGCCTGGTTTGCCGGTCCGTTCACCACCGCGGACGTGCAGCCGCTGCGGACGATGCGCGGCATCCATCTCGAGCCGTTGCTGCGGCGCTTCTATCCGTCACCGGATTTCGCCCGTGCCGTGATCGGAAGATTGGGGGACGATGGTCGAGGCTCGGGAGGCGGTGGCGGGGGGCTCGAGCGACTGCTCGACACGCTGCTCGCGGGAACGCCGGGTGCCGCCGTCGTTTTGAAAGACCGCGAGGGCCGCGAGTATGAGTCGCCGGCGCGCGTGATCGCCGAGCCGGTGCCCGGGAGCGACGTGGTGCTCACCATCGATGCCGAGCTGCAGGAGATCGCGCAGCGCGCGCTCGATGACGCGATCGACAACATGGAGGCGGACGGCGGCGACGTCGTGATGCTCGATCCCCGGGCGGGGGAAATTCTCGCGGTTGCGTCGCGGCGCGCGGACGGGAGCATGCGGCCCTCCGCGTTTACCGAAACGTTCGAGCCGGGATCGCTGGCCAAGATTTTTGCGGCGGCGGCGCTCATCAGCTTCGATCGCGTGCGGCCCGGCGAGCGCGTGTCGGGGGAAGGGGGGCGTTACCGCCTGCCCGATCGCGTGGTCACGGACGAACATCCGATGCCCTCACTCACCCTCGCGGACGCGATTCGCGTATCGAGCAACATCGCGCTGGTGAAATTCGCGACGCGGCTCCAGCCGGACGAGCAGTACGGGATGCTGCGCGCGTTCGGGCTCGGCGCGCCGACCGGCGTCGAATTTCCCGCCGAGTCGCCTGGGCGGCTGCGCCCGCCGCGCGAGTGGTCGCGGCCCAGCTCCGCCAGCCTCGCCATCGGATACGAGCTGGCCGTCACGCCGATTCAGCTTGCGGCCGCGTACGGGGCGATCGCGAATGACGGCGTGCTGCTCGAGCCGACGCTGATCCGCGAGATTCGCGGGCCGAACGGTGCGGTGCGCTACCGGCATCGCCCGCAGCCCGTGCGCCGCGTCGTGACGGCGGAGGTCGCCGCCAAATTGCGCGACCTGCTCCGTGGCGTCGTCGAGACGGGGGGAACCGGCGAACGGGCAGCCCTCGCCAATTTCCAGCTCGCTGCCAAGACCGGCACCGCGCGCCGGGTGGTCGAGGGCCGCTACGCGCCGGGCCAATACACCGCCTCGTTCGCAGCGCTGTTTCCCGCCGATGCGCCGCAGCTCGTCGTCGTGATGAAGATCGATAATCCGCAGAAGGGCAGCTATTTCGCCGCGCAGACGGCGGCGCCGGTCACGCGCTCGATGCTCGAGCAGGCGCTGGCGGCGCGCACCGTCGCCCTCGACCGGTCCCGGCTCGCGAATGTGGCGGCCACCACCGATCGCACGCCGCTCGACGAACCCGACGGCGTGGTGCCGTACGTGATTCAGTGGCCCTACGTGGCCGATTCCGCTCCGGCGCCGCCGGATCGAGTCATCCCCAACGTCGCCAAGCGTCCGCTGCGCGAGGGTGTCCGCACGCTGCACCAGCGCGGGTTCCGGGTCGTCATCAAGGGCTGGGGCGTCATTGACCACACCTGGCCCGCCGCCGGTGAGCATGCCGCCGCGGGGGCCACGATCACGGTGTTCGCCCAGGCCGAACCTTCATTATCGAGCAAATGAGCCGTTCGCTGCAGGAAGTGGTCGACGCGCTGGCGCGCGCCGGCGTCCTGATCGACGCGCCGAATTCGCAGGCGACCCCGCTGCCGCTGATCACCGGCCTGACCGCGGATGCGCGGCGGCTCGAGCGCGGGATGCTGTTTTGCGCCGTCCGGGGCGCGGTGCTCGACGGGCACACCTTCGTGGCGAATGCCGCGGCGCGGGGCGCGGCGGCCGCGCTCGTGGAGTCACGCCAGCCGGTTTCCATCCCGCAGGTCATCGTGCGCAACGGCCGGCGTGCCGCCGCGGTCGCGGCTGAGGCCTGGTACCGGCGGCCGGCGGCACGGTTGCAGATGATCGGCGTCACAGGAACCAACGGCAAGACCACGTCCGTCATTCTCGCGCGCCACGTGCTGGGCGCGCTCTGGCCGATGGGTGCGATCGGTACACTGGGTGCGTTCGATCCCACGGGTGCATCGGTCGAGAGCGAAGCAGGGAACCTCACGACGCCCGGACCCATCGATCTTCAGGCTACGCTCGCCACGCTGGTCGAACGCGGCGCCGCCGGCGTCGCGATGGAGGTTTCTTCCCACAGTCTCGATCAGGGCCGCGTCGAAGGCCTGGTCTTTCGCGCGGCGATCTTCACGAACCTGACCCGCGATCACCTCGACTACCACCAGACGTTCGACGCCTATTTCGCCGCCAAGGCCAGGCTGGTGGGCTATCTAGCCGATGCCGGGCTTGCAGTGATCAATGCGGACGATGCCGCGTGGGCCCGGCTGCCTCGGACACCGCGCCGGATCACGTTCTCGGCGACGGGACAGGCGGCGGACCTCACTGCGCGTGATGTCGTGCTCGATGCCCACGGTGCGCGCTTCACGTTGGTGACGACAAAGGGCAGCCACGCGGTGAGTTTGCCGCTGCTCGGCCAGTTCAACGTCGCCAATGCGTTGGGTGTGGCAGCCTGCGCCGTCGGGCTCGAGCTGGCCCCGCGTACCGTTGCCGAGCGGCTGGAGACCGCGCCGCAGGTGCCGGGACGCATGGAGCGCATTGCGATCGATCCCTGCGTCGTGTTGCGCGACTACGCGCACACGCCCGACGCATTGGAGCGCGCGCTCGAAACGGTCCGAGGCGTGACAGCGGCAGGCGGCCGCGTGATCGTGGTCTTTGGCGCCGGCGGCGATCGCGATCGCGGCAAGCGCGCGCCCATGGGAGAAATCGCCGTGCGGCTCGCCGACATCGCCATCGCGACGTCGGACAATCCGCGCACCGAGGATCCCGAGCGGATTCTGGATGATGTCGAAGCCGGCATGGCCGGCCGGCAGCACTATCGTATTACGGACCGGCGCGCGGCGATCGCGCAGGCCCTCGAGGTGGCGCGGCAGGGCGACACGATCGTGCTCGCCGGGAAGGGTCACGAGACCTACCAGGTCGTCGGGACGATCAAGGAGCCGTTTGACGAGCGCGAAGTCGTGCGCACACTCGGAGCCGCGTGATGGCCGGACGCACGGATGGCCTGACGACGGGCCGGGTCTGGACCAGTGACGAGATCGCGGTCGCGCTTGGGGTGCCGGCGCCTGCGAAGCTCACGTTCGACGCGATCTCAACGGACACCAGACACCTAGAACCGAACACCCTGTTTATCGCCCTCAAGGGCGAGAACTTCGACGCGCACAATTTTCTGGATAAGGCCAGGGCCGGCGGGGCGAGCGCCGCCGTCGTGCGACGTGGCACGCCGGCGGTCGATGGACTCCCCTTGTTCGAAGTCGAAGACACGCTCGCGGCGCTCGGCCTGATCGCGCGCGCGCGCCGGCGCATGTTCCCCGAGGGCACGCCGGTCGTCGCCATCACCGGATCGAGCGGCAAGACGAGCACCAAGGAGATGATTCGGGCCGCATTGAGCGCGCGCTACCGTGTCCACGCGACCGCTGCCAACCTCAACAATCTGATCGGCGTGCCGCTGACGATCCTCAGCGCCCCGGACGACACGGAGGCGCTCGTCGTCGAGGCCGGTGCGAGCGTGCCGGGCGAGATCGCGCGCTTGCGCGACATCATCGAGCCCACGATCGCCGTCATCACGAACATCGGGTACGCGCACGTCGAGGGCTTCGGCTCGCTGGAAGGTGTGATGGCCGAGAAGCTGTCGCTGCTGGATGGCGTGCCGGTCGCGGTCCTCGGCTCGGGCCCGGACGCGATGTGGCCCGAGGCGCGGCGCCGCACGCAGGTCATCCCCGCCGCGCTGCCCGGCAAGAGCGCCGACGACAGCTTGCTCGATCGCCACCTGGACAGGGCTGGGCGCCCACGCGTGAGTCTCGCTTCCGGGGAGAAGGTCACGCTGCCGGCGCTGGGCATTCATCAGCTCGAGAATGCCCGCATCGCGCTGGCCGTCGCGCAGCGGGCCGGGGTGGATCGCGACGCCGCGATCCACGCGCTCGCCGGCCTGCAGCTGCCGGAGGGGCGCGGGGACGTGCGGGAAATCGGCAGCATGGTGGTGATCGATGACACCTACAACGCCAACCCGGCCTCGCTCCGCCGGGCGGTGCAGACGGCGGATTGGCTGGCGCGGCGGCAGCGGCGGCCGTTGGTGGTCGTCGTGGGCACGATGTTGGAGTTAGGGCCGGAAAGTGCAAGATTGCACGCCGAAGCGGCGCGCGAAATCGCCCAGCGCAAGCCGGCCCTCGTCGCCGCCGTGGGCACGTTCGCGCGCGCGTTCGAATCGCTGCGCGAGGCGCTCGGCGGTCGTCTGATCACGGCGCCGGACGCCGACGCGCTGGGACCGAAGCTGAAATCGGCGCTGCGGGGCAACGAGCTCGTGCTTCTCAAAGCTTCACGCGGAGTCGCCTTGGAACGTGTCCTTAACTACCTGACCTGATGCTCTATCATTGGCTCGCGCCGCTCTCTCGCCAGCTCATCATTTTCAATCTTTTCAATTACATCACGTTCCGCGCCGCGGGCGCGACCGTGACGGCGTTGCTTCTGGCGTTCGTGGTCGGCCCCTGGGTCATTCGCAAGCTCCGCGAGCATCGCATCGGCCAGATCGTGCGCGCCGAAGGTCCGGCGAGTCACCAGGGCAAGCGCGGCACACCCACGATGGGCGGGCTCATCATTCTGCTTGCCACCGTGGTGCCGACGCTGCTCTGGGCACGGCTCGATAGCCGCTATGTGATCGTCACGGTGGTGGCGATGTTGTGGATGGGCCTGATCGGATTCCTCGACGACTACCTGAAGATCGTGCGCGGTCAATCCCAGGGACTCGTCGCGCGCTGGAAGCTCGTCGGACAGGTCTCCTTCGGGCTCGGACTGGGTGCCTACATCCTGCTGTTTCCGCTGACGACGAGCGTCGCGCCGTACGCGACGCAGCTGCCGCTGTTCAAGTACATCGTCTGGGTTCTGCCGTGGCCGATTTACCTCGCCTTCGTGACCTTCGTGACGACGGCGAGCTCGAATGCCGTGAACCTGACCGACGGGCTCGACGGCCTTGCCGCCGGGCTCACCGTGATCGCCGCCGGCGCGTTTGCGATCTTTTGCTATCTCTTCGGCCGCGTGGACGCCGCCCGCTATCTCGGCGTGCTCCATCTCCCCGGCGCAGGGGAGCTGACGATCTTCTGCGGGGCTCTGATGGGGGCGGCACTCGGCTTTCTCTGGTTCAATGCGTATCCTGCGCAGGTGTTCATGGGCGATACCGGCGCCCTGGCGATCGGCGGCGCGCTCGGCACCGTGGCCATCCTCCTCAAGACGGAATTCCTGCTCCTCATCGCCGGCGCGGTGTTCGCGGCGGAGACGGTGTCGGTCCTGATTCAGACGACAACCTACAAATACCGGAAGCGGAAGTACGGGAAGGAGTATGCCGACGCGCACAAGGTGTTTCGCATGGCACCGCTGCACCATCACTTCGAGAAGCTGGGCTGGGCCGAGCCGCAGGTCGTGATGCGGTTCTACATCCTGGGCGTGATGTGTGCGATGATCGCGCTGGCCACGCTCAAAGTGCGGTGATGGAGCGCCTCGTTGCGGACGCGTGGCGCCGGCCCGGCAGCGTGGTCGCGATCATCGGGCTCGGCAAAAGCGGCGTGGCGGCCGCGCGCCTGCTCGCGCGCGAGGGTGTGCGCGTCTACGCCAGCGATGCGTCCGCCCATCCCTACGCCGGCGCCGCCGCCGAGGCGCTGAAGAGCGTGCCGTGGGTGGACGTCGAAATCGGGCGCCACGATCTCACCAAGATTCGCCAGGCGGCCGGCGTCGTCGTTTCGCCGGGCGTGCCACCGGATGCCCCGGTGTTGACCGCCGCGCGGCACGCGGGTGTGGAGATCGTGTCCGAGCTCGATCTCGGATTTCGCGCGCTCGCCGTCTTGCACCCCGGCACGCGCAGCATCGCCATCACCGGCACGAACGGCAAGACGACAACCACGGCGCTGGTCGCGCACCTCTTGAGCTTCGCCGGGTTGCCCTCGACGACCGCGGGCAACATCGGCCGGCCGGTGACCGACCTCGCCATGGCGAACGAGAGCTACCAGTGGCTGAGTCTCGAGGTCTCGTCTTTCCAGCTGCACGACAGTCCCAATTTCGCCCCCGACGTCGGCATCCTGACGAATCTCGCGCCCGATCACCTCGACCGGTATCCGTCGGTGGACGCGTATTACGCCGACAAGCGGCTGCTCTTCCGCAACGCGAGCGGCGACAACACCTGGGTGCTCAATGGCGACGACAAGCTGGTGTTGGAGCACACGCGCGGCATCGCGGGTCGGATCGTCCTCTTCTCGCTCGTGAAGCCCACGGACGCGTGGTACGACGTGAGCAAGAGCACTCTGCGGTTGGGCGGAGAGGCCCTGATCAAGCGGGACGACCTGCACCTCTTGGGCGATCACAACGTCGCGAACGCGTTGGCGGCGGCGCTGGCAGTGCACGAGGCAGGCGTGCCCACGGTGTTGATCGGCGAAGGATTGCGGTCCTTCCGGGCCCTGCCGCACCGCCTCGAGCCGGTGCGAGAAGTGAAAGGCGTGCTCTGGATCAACGATTCCAAGGCGACCAACATCGCGGCGACCACCGTCGCCGTGATCGCGATGCAGCGGCCGTTTGTGCTGCTCCTGGGCGGCCGTCACAAGGGCCAACCGTATACGAGTCTCGCGCCGCTGCTCGCGGAGCGCTGTCGCCTGGTGATCGCCTACGGCGAGGCCGGGCCGCTCGTGGAGCAGGATCTCAAGAGCAAGGTGCCGCTCGAGCGCGGCAGCACCTTCGAGGACGTGCTGGCGCGGGCGCGTCTCGCGGCGCAGCCGGGAGATGCGGTACTGCTGTCACCGGCGTGCTCGAGCTACGACATGTTCAAGAACTACGAAGAGCGGGGGGCCATATTCCGGCGAATCGTCGAAGCGCTGTGATCTGGGAGGGACGGCTGCTCGCCGTCGTCACGGCGGTGCTGGTCGTGTTCGGGCTTGCCGCGGTCTACGGCGCGTCGAGCCTGGTCACTATCACCGGCGGGCAGGTGGGGTCCTCCTTTGCGCTGCGCCAGGCCGTCGGCGCGGGAGTCGGCGGGTTGCTCGCCGTCATCTTTGCGCGCACCGACTACCATCGGTGGCGCGAGTGGGCGTGGCCGCTGCTGGGCGTCACCGTGTTGTTGCTCCTGATTCCGCTGCTGCCGTTCACCCACCCTATCACGCCGACGATCAACGGCGCGCGGCGCTGGGTGAACCTCGGCGTGCTCACGTTGCAACCGTCGGAGCTGGCAAAGCTCGCCGTGGTGGTCTGGTGCGCGATGCTCGCCGCGAAAAAAGGCGAGCAGCTCAGGGAATTCAAACGCGGCGTGCTGCCCTTCGTCGTGATTCTCTTGCCGGTCACCGGTTTGATCTTCCTCGAGCCTCATCTCTCGATGGCGCTCCTCGTCGCGCTCCTCGCGGGCAGCGTGCTGTTCACGGCGGGGGCGCGCATCGGCCATTTCCTCGCGCTCGGCGTGGCGGCGGGCCCGCTGCTCTTCGGCGCCGTGGCCACGGCGCAGTACCGGCTCGCGCGCGTGCTCACGTTCCTGAATCCGGGCGCGGCGCCCACGGAGGCGACCTGGCAGGTGCAGCAGTCGCTCACCGGCATCGGCGCGGGACAGCTGCTCGGCGTGGGGTTTGGCCAGGGCCAACAGAAGCTCGGCTATCTGCCGTACGCGTATTCCGATTTCATTTACTCGACGATCGGCGAGGAATGGGGATTCCTGGGCGTGCTCGTGATCGCGCTGCTGTTCGGCACGTTCGTCTGGCTCGGCTTCCGCATCGCGCGGAACGCGCCGGACCCGTTCGGACAGCTGCTCGCGACGGGGATCACGGTGATGATCGGACTGAGCGCGGTGCTGCACATCGGCGTGAGCTTGGCCGTCATTCCTGCCACTGGAGTCACGCTGCCGTTCATGTCGTATGGGCGGTCGTCGCTCATCGTAGCGCTGGCCGCGACGGGAGTGCTGGCGAGCGTCGGGAGAGCGCGGCGTGTGTCATGAACGCGGAATGTGGAAGGTGGAACGCGGAACAGAAATGAAAGCCCTGCGTGTTCCGCGTTCCAGGTTCCGAGTTCCGCGTTCGTGAAGCTCCTCATCGCCGGCGGTGGCACCGGTGGGCATCTCATGCCGGCTCTCGCGCTGGCCCGCACCGCGAAGGAGCTCGGCCACGACGTCGTGCTCGTCGGCGCCGCCCGCGGCATCGAAGCGCAAATCCTCCCGAATCATCCCTTCCGGTTCCACTTGTTGCCGATGGAGCCGATCTACCGCCGCGCGTGGTGGCGCAATCTGCGCTGGCCGGCGATCGCGGTGCGCGCGTGGCGTACCGCCGGCCAGGTGCTCCGCGACGAAC
>WNGI01000245.1_pt1 | contig 59313 bp, 50 predicted proteins | sample 5400621 | NCBI WGS metagenome assembly WNGI01 (sample SAMN13153374, study PRJNA577476) | soil metagenome | isolation source: 20 cm soil or saprolite under Garry oak tree replicate 1 | place: USA:California | collected 2016-06-15 | reverse complement strand
AGCACCGCGGGTCATTCGGGTCGCGTCGAGGGCCTGACCGCGAGTCTTGCTCGGGCGGTCAACGAGATCGACACCGGCAAATATCGCGGCGTCCATCTGACCGACGACCAGCTCAAGGAGCTGCGCTATGCGTGTCTCCTGCATGACTTCGGCAAGGTCGGAGTGCGCGAGCACATCCTGATCAAGGCCAAAAAGCTCGTTCCAGGTCAGCTCGAGGTCATCCAGGCGCGCTTTGATTTCATCGAGCGGTCGGTGCAGGTCAAGTACGCCACCGAAAAGCTGGAGGCGATGAAGGCCGGCCGTAATGGGTCCGACCTGCAAGAGATCGACCACCGCCTCGAGCAAGAGCTGGAGCAGCTGAACCGATGGGTGCGGAGCATCGCCGCCGCCAACGAGCCGACGGTGATGCCCGAGGACAAGGCATCGGTGCTCGAGTTCCTTTCCCAGCAGACCTACCAGGACATGAGCGGCCATCCCCACCCGATGCTCGAGCCGCAAGAGTTTCGATTCCTCAGCATCCGCAAAGGCACGCTGGATCCCCAGGAGCGGCTCGAGATGGAATCACATGTCACCCACAGCTTCCACTTCCTGACCAAGATCCCGTGGACGCCTGTGATGAGGGGGATCCCGGAGATTGCATACGGTCATCACGAGAAGCTGGACGGCTCTGGCTATCCGCGCCGCTTGACCGGGGACCAGATCCCGCTGCAGGCCCGCATGATGACGATCTCCGACATTTACGACGCATTGACCGCACAGGACCGCCCCTACAAGCGGGCGGTGCCCTCGAGCACCGCGCTGGACATCCTTCATGAGGAGGCCGGACAGGGAAAGCTCGACAAGGACCTGCTCGACGTTTTTGTCATCAAAAAGATCTATCAGCCCGCCGGCGGGCGATGAGGATCAAGTTCTGGGGCACGCGGGGCACGCGACCCACGCCGGGACGCAGGACCCTGCGCTACGGCGGCAACACCACGTGCATCGAGGTCCGGGACAAGGAGGACAACCTGCTGGTGATCGACTCGGGGTCGGGGATCGCCGAGCTCGGCAGCACCTTCAGCCCGACCGAGCCGCTGCAGGCCCACCTGTTGATCACGCACACTCACCTCGACCACATCCAGGGGTTTCCGTTTTTTCTGCCGGCGTTCGTTCCCGGCACCCATCTGACGATCGTCGGGCCTGCTGGCTCGGCGAAATCGCTGCAGGCCGCGTTCGCCGACCAGACCGACCCCGCGTACTTTCCCGTCCGCTTGAGCCACATGCCGGCGGAGATGGAGTTCATCGAGCGCAATGAGGGCGAGACTTTCGAGGTTGGCGCATTGCGCATCACTCCGCACCTGTTGATGCATCCGATCCCAACCTTCGGCTACCGCATCGACGAGGGATCTTCGCGTTTCACGTTTGCCACCGACAATGAGATCGCGCTCTTCGCCAACGGCTCCAATGGGACGTTGAAAGAGTTCGCCAACTGGTGCCGGGACTCCGACCTGCTGGTGCATGACGCGCAGTACAGCGCGGAGGAGTACAAGACACATGCCGGCTTCGGTCACTCGACGTACGAGGAGGCGCTCTCTCTCGCGGAGCAGGCCGGGGTCAAAGAGCTTGCATTCTTCCACCACGACCCGCTGCACTCAGATGCTGATGTCGATGCGCTCATCGAGCAGGCGCTGGGCAATCACCGAGCCTCAGGCGGCGCGGATTTGAATTCATTCCCGGCCGCCGAGGAACAGGAGGTCGCGCTCTAGTCGTTAGTCTTTTCCGATCGTGACGGAAGAGACCGAGCTCGACCTACCGGCGGTCATGCGCGACCGCCGCGACAAGCTCGATCGGCTCCGCGTGCAGGGCATCGACCCGTACGCGCGCGGCTTCCAGCCTACTCACACCACGGAGGCGGCCAAAACGCTGCTTGGCGACGCTGAACGGACCGATCCGGTTTCGATGGCGGGACGTCTGATGGTGAAGAGGCTGCAGGGCGGACTGGTTTTCGCCGACCTGCAGGATGGGCACGGGCGCATCCAGCTAATGGCCAACCGCAACATCCTCGGCGAGGAAGAGTTCGCTCGATTTGCCGACCTGGACGGAGGCGATATCGTCGGGGTGACAGGCCCGATTTTTCGCACCAAACGGGGCGAGATCACGCTCGAAGTGCATTCGTTTCGGCTGCTGACGAAATCGCTGCGCCCGCTGCCCGAGAAATGGCATGGCTTGAAGGACGTGGAGATTCGCTACCGGCAGCGGTACGTGGACTTGATCGCCAATCCCCAGGTGCGCGCCGTTTTTCGAGCCCGTTCGAAGATCATCACCGCCGTTCGTGGCCTGCTCGATGAGCGTGGCTTCATCGATGTCGAGACCCCCGTGCTGCAGGAGATTCCCGGCGGCGGCCACGCGCGTCCTTTTCAGACGCACCACAATTCGCTCGACCGCGACGTGTTCCTCCGCATCGCGCTGGAGCTGCATCTGAAGCGGCTGCTGGTCGGCGGATTCGAGCGTGTGTATGAGATCGGCCGTGTCTTTCGCAACGAAGGACTCTCGCCGCGCCACAACCCGGAGTTCACCCTGCTCGAGTCCTATCAGGCCTACGCCGATTACGAGGACGTGATGCAGTTGGTCGAGGACCTGATCATGGTCTCGGCCATGGCGGCCGGCCGGCCGCTCGACACCTCGTACCAGGGCGAAGCCGTCAACCTCACGCCACCCTACCGCCGCGAGCGCATGGCCGACCTGGTGCTCGAATACACGGGCCGGCGTGCGGCGGGGGAGGAGCTCAACGATCTTTTCGAGGAGCATGTCGAGCCACGCCTGCGCCAACCCACGTTTGTGATCGATTACCCGGTCGAGATCTCGCCGCTGGCACGCCCGCGCGAGGACGATCCGCGGTTCGTGGAGCGGTTCGAGCTCATCATCCTCGGCCGCGAGTACGCCAACGCCTTCACCGAGCTGACCGATCCCATCGATCAGCGGGCCCGCTTCGAGGCGCAGGCGGCCATGAGGGCGGCCGGCAACGTCGAGGCCCATCCCATGGATGAGGACTTCCTGCGCGCGATCGAGTACGGGTTGCCGCCATGCGGCGGTCTTGGCATCGGCGTCGATCGCCTCGTCATGCTGCTCACGGATCAGCCCTCGATCCGCGACGTGATCCTCTTCCCGGTCATGAAGGCCGAGACCTAGTGCTCTCGCTCGATTTCATCCGCAAGAACTCCGACCTGGTGCGCCGCGCGGCAGAGCTCAAGGGCGAGCCTGCGCCGGTGGACGAGATCCTTCGACTGGACAAGCTGTGGCGCGGGCACCAGCGCAACGCGGAGACGATCAAGGCCGAGCAGAACGAGCTCTCCAAGCAGTTCGCGAAGACGCGAGACGAGGCGCTCAAAGAAAGGCTGCGCCAGATGGCGGACACCGCGAAAAGCGAGCTGGCGGTCGCGGAGGCGGTGAAACGCGAGCTCGACGACCTCCTGCTGCGCGTGCCAAACGTCTTTCACGGGTCGGTGCCGATAGGCGAGACAGAGGCGGAGAACGTCGTCGTCAGGGAGTGGGGGAGCAAGCCAGACCTCGGGTTTGCGCCGCGCACCCACTTCGACCTGGGCGAGGCCCTCGGCATCATGGATTTCGAGCGAGCCGCCCGTGTGTCGGGCTCGCGGTTTGCCTTTCTGATCGGCGAGGGCGCGCGGCTGGAGCGCGCGTTGGTGCAGTTCATGCTCGACGTCCACACGCTTGAGCACGGCTATGTCGAGGTGTGGCCGCCGATGCTGGTCAACTCTGCATCGATGGTCGGCACGGCCAACCTGCCGAAGTTTGCGGACGCCGCGTTCAGGGTCGAAGGTCGAGACCTGTGGCTGATCCCCACAGCAGAAGTCCCTGTGACGAACCTTCACCGCGAGGAGATCCTGGATGGGGACCGCCTGCCGCTGAAATACGTCGCCTACGCGCCGTCGTGGCGGACGGAGGCGGGCGCCGCTGGGAAGGACACACGCGGATTCATCCGGCTGCACCAGTTCTCCAAGGTGGAGCTCGTCAAGGTGACGAGCGCGGAGACGTCATTGGACGAATTCGAGCAGCTCACGCGCGACGCCGAAGACGTCTTGCAGCGCCTGGGGTTGCATTACCAGGTGATGGCGATGTGCACGGGGGACATGGGATTCGCGCAGTACAAGAAGTACGACCTCAACGCGTGGGCGCCAGGACTGGACCGATTCCTCGAGGTGTCGTCCTGCTCGACCTTCAACGACTTTCAAGCCATGCGGGCCAACATCCGATACCGACCGGGGCGTGGCACGCCGCCCAAATTCGCACACACGATCAACGGATCGGGCCTCGCGCTGCCGCGCACCATCGACGCGATCATCGAGACGTATCAGCGGTCTGACGGGATGATCCGCGTGCCTGATGTGCTGAAGCCCTACATGGGCGGGGTGGAGCTGATCGGGGCGCGATAATCGGTCTTGCCCTCGGAGGGGTGGCCGAGTCCGGTTTATGGCGGCGGTCTTGAAAACCGTTTGGGCCGCAAGGCTCACGGGGGTTCAAATCCCTCCCCCTCCGCCACGTGCTGAAAAATTTCGCGTCTCTGGATCCAAACGCATGTATTCCCATATCCGGATACGCTTTTTGGCGCCAAAGACGCCGTATCTTCGGGACTCCGTTCTTCAAACGATGAAACTCACAATTCCCGAACTGTCACTGGTCGTGCTGATCGGGCCCTCTGGCTGCGGCAAATCGACATTTGCGGCGAAGTACTTCCGCGCGACCGAGGTGATCTCATCGGATCATTGCCGGGCTCTTGTCGCGGATGACGAGAACGACATGGGGGCCACCCCGGCTGCCTTCCGGATCCTCCACTCGATCGCACGCGAAAGACTCCGTTCAGGGCGGATCGCTGTGGTCGATGCCACGAGCGCCCAGCCGGAATCTCGCAAACCATTGGTTGCCCTGGCCGCCAAGCAAGATTGCCTGCCGGTCGCCATCGTCTTCGACCTGCCTGAGGAGTTATGCGTGGCGCGAAACCGGGGTCGCGCGAATCGGAATCTGCCCGCGGGGGTTATCCGCCGGCAGCGCGATCAGATGAAGCGTTCGATGAATGGACTTCAGGGCGAGGGATTCCGCTTCGTCTACGTCCTCGATTCGGTGGAGGCAGTCGACAGCGCGGTCATCGAACGTCAGCCCCTCTCGCTCAACCGCGACCTTGGAGTGCTCGGCCTGGAAAGCGAACCGGTCGAGCCGGCGCCGTAACCATTTGCCTCCCCCGCCCAGTTCAACCAACTGGTGGCGGACGTCACCCCAACTCCGGTCGGCCAGTTGTCTGCGGACGGCCGTTGGCGTTGGTACGACTCACCTACCTCGCTGACCTGTCGAGCGATGCGACCCGCTAGGCCATAGAATCGCCGTCTTGGAATATCTGCAGTCCCCATCGACCAAGTTCCCGACCCGCGAGGATGCGGCATGGCTCGTGCTCGGCTTCGTTGTTTTTTGGGGAGCCACCGGGATTTTCGCGGTCTCGATGCTGCTCGACGGAGGGCGGGTCGCGTCGCCGCGCATTCTTCCGCTCGCGAGCCTTGTGATCGCCAGCGCGGTCATCCTCGAGTTCGGGCTTCGCCGTTTGCAGGCAAATCTCACCGGCAAAACGCTATCGCCGTGGCCGCGGGGCATCGTCAGCCTGCACACCATCAGCCAGGCGTTTTTGCCGTCGACGATGTCAGAGGCCGCGGATCGAATCGGTCTGAACGGAAAGGTCCTGGCCGCATTCGTCTATGTGCTCGTGGTCGCGGACCTGGTCTTGCTGGCTGTAGTCACAGGCTGATCGCATCCGGCTGCCAGGCACGCCGCCTTCAAGTTCGAGTGCTAGTAACTTCCTAGTTAGCGCCCATGTCACAAGTCGAAGGCGACGACGGCCGAGTGCTGGAAAACTTCATCGACGTCGCGGGACGGCTGCTCAACATCCCGGTCCAACGCAAAAAGCGGCTCGCCGTCCTGCGATGGATGGCCGAGGACTTTCAGCCCGGCCGCCTCTACCCGGAGGAGGAGGTGAATCGAATCATCTCCAGGCGGCATCCCGATTTCGCCGCGCTGCGCCGCTACCTGGTGGACGAGGAGCTGATGCAGCGCCGGCGCGGCGTGTATTGGCGAACGGGCAGCGTGGCGAATGTCGGCTACGATCCGCCCTCCTGGCCGGGATAGCCGCTGATCAACCGCCAGGTCATCCGGGTCAGCGATCTCTCCTCCGGCAGCCGCACACCAATGCCGATCAACTACGCAGGTGCGGCCTTGTCCGCCCCGACCCAGGTCCCGGTCGGCGAGCTGGACGTGCAACTGAGCGTCGAGGTCGACTTTGCGATCGTCTAGATGGCTGTGAACAAGGTGATCATTCCGCTGGCGATGAGGACCAAGCTCCAGCCGAGATCGAGGTTGAACCAGCCGCGGCGCAGGATGCGGACACCGATCTTCTCGTAAACGATCACCGAGACGATCCCCATCACAAGCAGCATCGCCGCGACATGGAGCGACGCCGCCGCGACGGCCTGGAGTGAGATCTCGCGCAGGCTGTGATATGCGGCGTAGACGGGCAGCCCCAGCAGCACCGGCGCCAGCATCAAGCCGGCGCCGTGCGCCGATGACATCAGAAACGACCAAGCGGCCAGGCCCCCCGGACCGACTCGCATTCCGAAGCCGCCCGGATGCGAGCGAGGTCGCGCCAGCTTGTAAACACCGAAGCTGACCAGCACGAGCGCCGCGATCAACCGCACGACGAACGGCGGCAGGAACTGCTGGGTGAGCGACACGGCGACGACGACGATGACGATCGAGGCCTCATGGCCGATGGCGATCGGCAGCAGCGAACCCAGCACCGCGCGTCGATTTTTCTCCTGCAGTCCACGCGCGACGGCGAACAGCCATCCCATGCCCGGGTTTACGCCGTGGTAGGCCCCGAGCAGCACGAGCGCTGCCCAGGGCCACAAGGCGCCGGTCACGAGTAGCAGTAGGAGTCGGACGAGGCGTCGCCGCCTTCGAGGTGAACCTGATGAGTGCGCTGCTCAAACGTCGTGAAGAAACCCTTGTCAAGACCCAAGCCACCTTCCGGCTTGGCGTCGATCAGCGTCGCCCAGCTCGTGATCCCCTCTGGGTAGAACTGCTCATCCCAGCTCGCGTACAAGGAGTTGGTGAGGTATGCGCGCTTGCCGTCCCGGCTGAGCTCGACCATTTGCGGGCCGCCGTTTAGCGGACCGCTCGTTGGATGCGCAGCCTTACGAACAATTCCCCCGAGGTGCACGCTGCCCGTCTTTTTGGGCTTGAACGGATCGCTGACGTCGAACTGCAAGAACTCGCCCGTGCCCCAGGCGGAGACGTACAGCCAGCGGTCGTCGAGCGAAAGGTTGATATCGCTGACCAGCGGCGGCACGGCCTTGAAGCCTTTGAGCAGCGGCGGCAAGACGTCCGGGTCTGCCGGTTCGGCCGGGATGTCGATCACCTTCTCCACCTTGTAGGTGGAGCCGTCGAGATACCAGGTCCAGATGGATGAGCTGAGGTCTTTCAGGCTGACCACCACGCCGACGAAGCCAAAGGCCTTGCTCGGGTCGTGCGCTGGACGTAGCTCGAGCACCATCTGGTGCTCCTTGCCTAGGTCGATCTCTTGACGGTGGCGTCGCTTGGGGAGGTCCCAGATGTGGATCCGGTGGCCGTACTCCCCGGCCAGCAACAGCTCGGGATTGACTCCACCTTCAACCATCTTGGGAGTTCCCCATTCGCTGGTGATGGCGGTGTCGTAGCCGAGATGCCACCAGAAGTCGTACGCAAATTTCTGCGGGCCGCGGTCGAGCTCCCACCGGCCCTTCACCGCGAAAGTGTCGTGGTCGATGACAAAGACACCGCCCGGGACATCCCCGTCCGGGTTGCCCAGGGCGCTCACGTAGATGCCATCCGGGCCGCAATGGATGGTGTGCGGACGGCTGTAGCCGGCCCGGTCGGCGATCTCCTTGGCCTCGATCGTGTGTACGAGCTTGGGGTGCTTCGGGTCGGGCTTGACGTCGAAGATGTAGATGCGCGAGGAGCGGAGGCCGGGCACGAGCAAGTAGCGCCGCTCGAGGTGTGGATGCGCGGCGTAGGGACACAGGGCCGAGCTGCACACGTTCCAGCCGAAGTGGTGGAACTCGTCGCCGACATTGGGCGCCTCGACCCGCCCGATCTGCTTGCCGAAGCCCTTGGACTTCGGGTCGACGTCGAGGGTGACGAGGCCATCGGGTTCTTTTCGCGTCGGGTCGAAAGTGACCATGTAGGCCAGGGTTTCGACCGGCGCCTCGGCCGCCAAGCGCGGCGAAGGGTAAAAGCTCTGGTCCGGTCTGAGTAGGGTGGTAGCCAATCTGCTGCTCCTTTCAGGCGCCTACAGGCGCGGGCTTGCGAGGGAAAGGACAGGTCGCCTAACGGCCGGGATCCTCGGCCCGGGATCTAGCGACCTAGCAGGTACAGAAGCAGGTTGGCGCTTCGATCAGGCGATGGGCGGGAAAGCACAGGTCGCTGGGCATAGCTTTCGCCGAGTCTAACTCTGTTTCGCGGCCAGTGACTTATCGTGCAGCCGGACATGATGCTGAAGATTTATCCCGACCGGCGTTGGCCGGCGTTTCTGCGCGTGCTGGCCGACACCGTCGTCTCCGTCTGGGCCGTGCTCTGGGCATACCTGGGCTTCCTGATCTACCAGACGGTGATGGGCCTGGAGGTGATCGCCGACGGCATCAGGAATACTGGCAGCACCTTCAACCAGTGGATCGCGGCCTTCCGGCAGGCGGTTCCAGGTGGGATTCCGATTCTGACCAAGTTCTTGCAGGACACCGCGGACACATTGCGCCATTATTCGGGGGACCAGCTGGTCGCCGCCGGTCAGAACATCCATGACGCGATCCTCCGGGTCGCGATCGTGCTGGCGCTGCTGGTGGCGGTGCCGCCGATCCTCCTCGTGCTCGTTCCGTACGGCGGCTGGCGGTGGCGTGACATGAGGGAGACCGGCGCGGCCCTGGCTTTCGTGCGGATCGCTTCGATCACGGGACGGGCGGATGCAGCGCGGGCGGTGCTCGCTTACCGCGCGATTTCGAGCCTGAGCTTCCGCCAGCTCATGTCGGCGAGCGCGGACCCGGTCGGCGACCTGGTCGAGCACCGCTACGAGCGGCTGGCCAGCGAGATGCTGAAACGGGCAGGCCTGGACCCGACCCGGCTGGCGCCGCCGGAGCTTCCCGAGCTCCCGCCGCATCGCGACGGCTGACGCTGGCTATCGTTGTTGACCATGTGCCGAAGCATCAAGACCCTCCGCCATGCTGACGTCGTCGCCACCGACGACGAGATCCGCGCCGCCGCTCGCCAGTTCGTCCGCAAGGTAAGCGGGTTCCGAGAGCCGTCGGGGCGGCACGCCGCCGCGTTCGAGGGTGCGGTGGACGAGATCGCGCTCGTGTCGCAGCGGCTGCTCGACAGCATCGCGGGCAACCTGGCAGGGGCTGGCCACCGGGTCTCCTCTTAACAGCCTGGCTTGACGGCGTCAGTACGCTGAAGTGAGGTTTGGCCGGTGGGGGAGGACCGGAACCGGAAGGGAGGGACCCCGCAGGGGTCTGCCCTTTTTTAGAGCTGACAGCCCCGGCAGAAGTTGAGCGGCTCGCGGTTGGAGCCGAGCTGGCTGATCCGGTGCCCGCACCGCGGACAGGTCTTGCCGCCCTTCATATGCACCGCCATGAAGGTCCGGTCCTGCTTCGACTCCTCGTAGTTCGGGTTGGCGAGGATCGCTTCCACCGCGCGTGAGAGCACGAGCGGAATCGCAACGTACAGCGCCTCCTCCTCATCCGGCTTGAGGGAAGCGCGCCGGCGCAGGGGCAGCAACCTGGCCTCGAACAGGATCTCGTCCGAATAGGCGTTGCCGATGCCGGCCAGGAACTCCTGGTTGCGCAGCAGGTCCTTCAGCTCGTCGCGGAAGCGCCGCAGTCGCTTGCGAAAGACGTCCAGGCCCATCTCGCCGACTGAGTCCGCTTCCGGCCCCTGTAGGTCCCACGCGGGAACCTCGCGCGAGCAGTCGGCCACCCAGTAGATGCGGCCCATGTCCCGAAAATCGAGGTAGCGGAGCTCTTGCTTGCCCTCAACACGCAGGGTGAAGACCTCCGTCGCCGGCACCGCGGTGTCTCCACCGGCGATCTGGAATCGGCCTCCCAGCATCGGGTTGATCACCAGCCACCGCGGGGCGCCGCCGCCTCCAAGCTCGGTGGCGAAGACCATGTGTTTGCCACGCCGGGTCAGCGAGGTGATCCGCCTGGCGGGCAGCTCCAGGGCAAAGTTGTCCACCGGATAGCGGAGGAGATGTGCCTTCTTGGGATTGACCGTGGCGGCCGTGATGAGCTTGCCCTCGACCCGAGGGCCGATGCGGATCCGCAGTGCCTCCAACTCGGGCAGCTCTGGCATGGAGCCAAGATACGGACAATCTGTTTGGTGCCCGAAAAGCCTTGGGATAACTGTCTACGTGAGACAGGAAAGGTTCACCGAAAAGGCGCTCGAGGCTCTGCAGGAGGCTGCCGAGCTCGCGCGCGAAACCGGCAACCAGGCGGTCGAGCCACAGCATCTGCTGCTTGCGCTCGTGCGCCAGGACGAAGGCGTCGCTCGCACCCTGCTGGAGCGGGCTGGCGCGTCCGTGGAGGCGCTGCAGCCCGCGCTCGTGTCTGCCATCGAACGATTCCCCAAGGTCAGTGGTGGTGCTCAGCCCTATCTGAGCGAGGCGCTGAGCAAGCACCTCGAGCAGGCCGAGCGCGAAGCCGAGCGGCTCAAGGACGAGTACATCTCGACCGAGCATCTCCTGCTCGCGCTCACCGACCAGGCGATCCTCAAGGACGCCGGCGCGACCCACGAAACGCTGCTCCGCGCCCTGCGCCAGGTGAGGGGAACCCAGCGGGTCACCGACCCCAACCCCGAATCCAAGTACCAGGCCCTCGACAAGTACGGCCGCGACCTCACCAAGCTCGCCAAGGAAGGCAAGCTCGACCCTGTGATCGGCCGCGACGAGGAGATTCGGCGTGTGATCCAGGTCCTGTCTCGCCGGACCAAGAACAATCCCGTCCTGATCGGCGAGCCCGGCGTGGGCAAGACTGCGATTGCTGAAGGCCTGGCCCAGCGCATCGCCCAGGGCGACGTGCCCGAGGGTCTGAAGGGCAAGCGTGCGATCGCTCTCGACCTCGGCGCGCTCGTCGCCGGCACCAAGTTTCGCGGCGAGTTCGAGGACCGGCTCAAGGCCGTTCTGAAGGAGATCGAAGGCTCCGACGGGCAGGTGATCCTGTTCATCGACGAGCTGCACACCCTGGTCGGCGCGGGCGCCGCCGAAGGCGCCATCGACGCCGCCAACCTGCTCAAGCCCGCGCTCGCGCGCGGCGAGCTGCGCGCCATCGGCGCGACGACACTCGACGAATACCGCAAGCACATCGAAAAGGACGCGGCGCTCGAGCGGCGTTTCCAGCCGGTGTTCGTCGACCAGCCTTCGGTCGAAGACACGATCAGCATCCTCCGCGGTCTACGCGAGCGATATGAGGTCCACCATGGGGTGCGGATCAAGGACGCGGCGATCGTCGCCGCGGCCGTGCTCTCCAACCGGTACATAACCGACCGGTTCCTCCCCGACAAGGCGATCGACCTCATTGACGAGGCAGCGGCCCGCCTTCGCACCGAGATCGACTCGATGCCGGCCGAGCTGGACGAGCTCGAGCGGCAAATTCGCCAGCTCGAGATCGAGCGCCAGGCGCTGAAAAAGGAAACGGACCGGGCTTCAAAGGAACGCCTGGCGGGGCTCGAGAAGCAGCTCGCCGGGCTGAACGAGAGGCGCACCGGTCTGCGCTCGCGCTGGAACCAGGAGAAGGACGTCATCGCCAAGATTCGCGCGCTCAAGGCCAAGCTCGAGGAGGTTCGCGCCGACGCCGAGCGCGCCGAGCGTGCAGCCGACTTCGCCAAGGCGGCCGAGCTTCGCTACGGCAAGGCAGTTGAGATCGAAAAGCAGCTGAACGAGACGAACGCGCGGCTTGCGCAGCTGCAGGGGGGCCATCCACTGCTGAAGGAAGAGGTCAGTGAGGAGGACATCGCCCAGATCGTGGCCAAGTGGACCGGCATCCCGGTCTCCAAGCTGATGGAGGGCGAGGTCGCCAAGCTCATACAGATGGAAGAGCGCCTGCACGACCGGGTCATCGGCCAGGACGAGGCGGTAACCGCCGTGGCGAACGCTGTCCGCCGGTCGCGCTCGGGCCTTGCCGATCCGAACCGGCCCGTCGGCTCATTCATCTTTCTCGGCCCGACCGGGGTCGGAAAGACCGAGCTCGCGCGCGCGCTGGCCGAGTTCTTGTTCGACGACGAGCAGGCCCTGATCCGGCTCGACATGTCCGAGTACCAGGAGAAGCACACCGTCGCTCGAATGCTTGGCGCTCCGCCTGGCTACATCGGCTATGACGAAGGCGGGCAGCTGACGGAAGCGGTGCGGCGGCGGCCCTATTCGGTCGTGCTGTTCGACGAGATCGAGAAGGCGCACCCGGACGTGTTCAACGTCCTGCTCCAGATCCTCGACGACGGGCGGCTCACCGATGGCCAGGGGCGCACGGTCGACTTCCGAAACACCGTGCTGATCATGACCTCCAACCTCGGCGGTCAGCTGATCCAGGAGATGTCGAACCGTTCCTTCGAGGAGGTGCGCGAGGCGGTCTTGGCCGTGCTGCGCGACCACTTCCGGCCCGAGTTCCTGAACCGCGTCGACGACATCATCGTGTTCAAGGCGCTGACGCAGGAGCAGCTGGGCGCGATCGTCGACATCCAGCTTCAGCGCCTGCAGAAGAGGCTCGACGAGCGCAAGATCACACTCGTTGTCACCGACCGGGCGCGCGGGTTGCTGATCGAGCGCGGCTGGGATCCGGTGTACGGCGCGCGCCCTCTCAAGCGGGCGATTCAGCGAATGGTTCAGGACCCGCTGGCGATGATGCTGCTCGGGGGCACGTTCACCGACGGTGATGTGGTCGAGGTCGACGCCCGAGGCGGCGAGCTGACCTTCGAGAAGGCCAAGGCGGGGGCCGCGGAAACAGTCGCCTAACTAGGGCAGATCGTTCCGGCGGCAGGAACCGTCAGGTCGATGAGGTAAGCATCCTCGGCAGCATGCGCGCACGGGCTCGCGTCATACGACGTGTGCCCGTTGCCCCTTCGCGTGAGCAACACCGAGCCCGCGATCTGTTGGTTTACCGACTTCGCGTCGGCGTAAGGCGTGGCCGGGTCGTTGGTGCCACCGACCAGAAGAATGGGCGGCGCTCCCTCGACCGTAAGAGGTCCCTGTGCGCTTTTGGGTTTGACCGGCCAGAGGCCGCACTGCAGATTGCCGTACTGGCTCCAGGGCCCGAAAAACGGGGAGGCTTTCGTAAACGCGGGACCGAGCTTGTCGTAACTCGCGATATCGGACGGCGCCGGAAAATCGAGGCAGTACGTCGAGTGGTAAGCACCGTTGAAGAGGTTCTTGTAGGAGCCATCTGAGTTTCTTTGGTTGTAGAGGTCAGCGATCAGCAAGAGGATCCGGCCATCACCTCGATCCGCCGCGGTGAGTCCCTGATCGAGGGGCCGCCACAGGCTCTGGCTGTACAGAGCCTGGAGCACACCGGTCATCGCCAGAGCACGTGTCAGCTGTCGAGTACCGACCTTCAACGAGGTTGTGTCGAGCCGGCTCATCAAAGCCGTCAGCTTGGTTCCAGGATCCCCGCTCTGGCCATAGAGACAGCTTGACCTTGCTTTGCAATCGGCCAGGAATGCTTGCAGGTTTTGCTCAAAACCAACCACCTGCGCAAGAAGGCTGTCGTTGGCCGACACCTTCGGATTCACGACTCCATCCAGTGACAGCGCGCGCACATGAGTGGGGAAGAGGTGCGCGTACCACTGGCCGATGTAGGTCCCGTAGGAGAACCCCAGGTATGTGAGCTTGGCGTCGCCCACCACGGCGCGGATCTGGTCCATGTCCTTTGCCGTGCTCGCTGAATCCATGAAGGGCAAGAGGTCTCCGCTGCGGCTCTGGCAGCCGGCTGCGAAATCCTTGTCGGCCTGGATCGCGTCCGCTTTCTCCTGCGGGTCGTCGAGCACGGAGTCGATCGAGAGATACGCGTCCTCCTGCGGCCCGTCAACGCACGTCACGGGTGTGCTGCCGGCCACTCCACGCGGGTCCCAGGCGACGAGGTCGAAACGTTGGTTGAGATTGCCAAGCGACGAGAGATCCGCGCGCAGGTATTCGATGCCGGATTCGCCGGGGCCGCCTGGGTTCACGAGCAATGAACCGATGCGAGTGGCGTGGTTCCTGGCCTGAATGCGGATGAGCGCGAGCGCGATCTTGCGGGCTTCGGGGCGCGAGTAATCGAGGGGCACCTGCAGCGTTCCGCACTGGAATCCGCCCCCGCAGTCGGTCCAGGCGATGTTGCCCGGGCTTGGAGTGGGGGTCGGGCTGTGTGTCGCATTCGGGGTGCTGCGGGTGCACGCGACAAGAAACAGCGTGACGAGCACCATGACCTTTGCAACGCGACCCGTCACCTATCGCAGTCTAACGACCCGTCTCGGACGCAAGGCTTTAGAGACGTTGCCTCAGATTGACGTCCTGTGCCTTCAGGCTGCCCCAGTGAGGACCGCGTTGCGGAAGTAGCCGTTGACCCCGTTCACGGACGGCGGAGCTCCCCTCATTCTCCTTGCCAAACCGCGATCGCAGTAACAGTTCGCCCACATTCCCGTTCGAGTAGGCGAATAGATGACTACGGCACCGGTGGGTCGGGAACTCCAAGTCCTGCGGCTGGCCGTCGGGGTCATTCTGGCCGGCTTGATGTTGGTCAGCTGCGGTACGTCACCCCAGAAACAGGGTGGGACGGTGGCCAGCGCGCCGGCCTCGCCATCCGGGACTGCTGGCCCCAGTCCATCCGGAGCCAGCCTCTCAGCCTGCAGCAGCGGTGGGTCAAGTCCGGCACCCCGCCCGACATTCCCTTCTCCAGCGCTGACCGCCTCGCCGTCAAGCACTTCAGGAACCATTACCGGAAGCGCCGGCTGGCCGCCCAGTGGGGTCGCTCCTCAGCTGATTTATGCAATCAGCACAGCCGGCGCTTCTCGCGGCGCCTACTCCACAGAGACCGTCGCGGGCCAATTTTCATACACGATCAAGGGGGTCGCTGCCGGCGAGTACTACGTGTACTCGGCAGTCCGTCCACTGGTCTGCAAGGGTCAGGGAAGTGTGGTTGGCGCCACCTACTCTGAATTTGCGACTTGCGGAAGCCCGTCGTGCTCTCATGCGCCGTTGCCGGTGATCGTCAAAGCCGGTGCAACGACAGACCGAATCGATCCAGCCGATTGGTACACACCCGACAAGACAGTGCCTGCGCCCCCGATTGAGATTGTCATGTCCGATCCGCCGCTCCCATCCGCTGGTCAGAACTACGCGTCGGCTCGCGAGGCAGCGCTGTCGACCGCCAGGGCGCATGCGGCGGCGGTAATTGTGGACAGCATGGCCACGTGCCCCGTCAATCGAGCCTGCATATCCCTAGGCACCGAGCACAATGGAACGCAGTCCGCGTATTTCGATGGTGAGGGCGGCTCGAACGCGGATGTGCTCGCCTGCATGACCTACGTCGTCCACGACGCCGCGGGTTGGCGCGGGGCACGTTCGCAGTGCCCGGCGGTCTTTCCGGCTGTCGGGAAGAGCGGCATGGTCTGGCTCGGCGGCGCTACCGCCAGCTGCGGCGCCAACGTGCGTTCGGCCCCGGGCCCACTGGGCAAAGTGGTCGCCTGCCTGCAGCACCACACGGGTGTCAGCATTGACGGCGGTCCGGCCTATGCACCCATGTCATCAACTGACGGCATTTGGTGGCACCTCGCAGGCCAAGGCTGGATGGCCGACGACTTCCTGATCTTCCCGGAGATTTGTGGCTGTGACTAAGCGTCTGGCCTATAACGGCCAACCTCGTTTTGTCGAAGACGCATCGCGGAGGACGTCGAAGATCCCGTGGAGCATGCGGAGCTGAGACCAGGGTCGGCTCCGTTCCTCCCGAAAGGACGCGGGAAGGGAGGGATTCGAACCCTCGAGGGAGCTTTACACCCCCTACCCGCTTAGCAGGCGGGTGCTTTCGGCCACTCAGCCACCTCCCCGGCAAACGGGGCCGTCGCTCGATTCTATTCGACCCCAGCCTCTCTCCATACTTAGCATCCGATGGAAGCTCCGGGCGGACCAGGCGCGCCGCCGATGTGGGGGCCTGGACGCAAGATGGGGTTCGGCGCGGCCCCCGGTTCCAGGAGCAAAGTCTGGTACACGGTTGCAGACGGCAACCTCAGCGAGGTCTTCTTCCCCTTCCTCGACCACGTAGCGCTGCATGAGCTGCGTTTCTTCGTCTCCGCCGCTGGTGCGCCGCCGGTCGACGACTCAGGCGACGGGCAGCACAGCATCAGCTGGATCAGCCCTGGCGTGCCTGCATTCCGCGTGGAGACCACCCACCACGAGTACCGGCTGACCAAAGATTTTTTCTCCGACCCTGAGGAGAACGCGGTGCTGATCGCGGCGACGTTCACCCCGGAGCTTCCCGACCTGCGCCTCTACATGCAAGCCTCGGCGCACTGGGAACCTGGCACCGACGGCAATTTCGGCAGCGTCATCGATACGCACCCGCCCGCACTCCTGCTCCAACAGCAAGACATCTGGATCTGCGTGGTCGGTCCCTTCAGCCGCGCCAACGTCGGCTACTTCCGAAGTTCGGACGTGCACATCGACCTCACCGACGCCGATGGCCACCTCACCTACACATACGACCGCGCAGGGCCGGGAAACGTGTCTGCCGGCGCCGAGATCGGAATTCGCGCCGGCGCCTTTCAGCTCGCGATCGGTTTCGCCCACTCGCGCGCCGACGCCGAGGAGGTCGCCCGCACTGCCCTGCAAAAGGGCGCAGGGGCCGTGCGCCAGGCGTTCGAGCGCGCGTGGCGGGCGCAGCCCGAGATTCCGCCGGCCCTGGGCAAGGTCAGCGGCGATGACGGGATGCTGGCTCGCGCGTCGTTCGCCTTCCTGCATTGCCTGGAGGACAAGTCGCATGCGGGCGCTTTCATTGCCGCTCCCGCGGCGCCCTGGGGGGAGACCAACCACGACGGCAATCACGTCTATCACCTGGTGTGGCCTCGAGACCTGTGCCGGATCGCGACTGCCCTGCTCGACGCCGGCGACAGCGATGCCGCCCTCCGTGCATTTCGACATCTGCAGTCGCAGCAGCGGACCGATGGCGGTTGGCATCAGAACTGGACCCTGGACGGCACGCCGCACTGGCAGTCGACCGAGCTGGACCAGATCGCGCTGCCCATCCTGCTTGCCTGGCGGCTCGGCGTCGCGGGCTGCCTCGACCACGATCCCTACCCGATCATGGTTCGGCCTGCGGCGCAGTTCATCATCCGGGAAGGACCACTGACCACCCTCGATCGCTGGGAAGATGCCGGAGGCCTGTCGCCGTCGACGCTTGCGGCGTGTATTGCGGCCTTGATAGTGGCCGCGGAGTTCGCGCACGACGCCGGCGAGCATGTCGCCGCGAATCATCTGCGCGCGGTCGCCGACTACTGGAACGACCGCGTCGAGGCCTGGTGCTCGTTACCCTCGGGCCAGTACATCCGCCTTGGATCGGACCCTGACCGGCGGCCAACGGAAGGCTCGACCGCTCCGGAATTTCTCGAGCTGGTGCGCTATGGCCTGCGCCGCCCGAAAGACGACCGAGTTCTACGCAGCCTGCAGGGCGTCGACACCTCGCTCAAGGTGAGCCTTCCGGCGGGGCCGAGCTGGCGGCGCTACGTGAGCGACCAGTACGGAGAGCATGAGGACGGTGCGCCATGGGACGGCAGCGGGCGAGGTCGCGCCTGGCCGGTACTGACCGGCGAGCGGGCCCGGCACTTCTTTTCGATGGGACTTCCTGCGGCCGAGCTGGTGCGGACACTGGAAGGATTTGCCGGCCAGGGGTTGGCGCTGGCCGAGCAGTTGTGGGATGGGCCTGACATTCCGAGCCACGGCCTGCAGTTCGGACGGCCGAACGGTTCGGCTTGCCCGCTCGGGTGGGCGCACGCGGAATATCTGGAGCTGCTGGTGACGATCGCCCTGGCAGGCTTCCCGGACATCATCATGCCGGCGCGCCGCCGCTACACGGAGGGGACGGCGCTGGAGCCCGCGTTCATGTGGTCGCACAGGCACCAGATCGCGCGCATCGCGGCCGGTCGCCACCTTCGCGTGCAGCTGCCCCGGCCGGGCGCGGTGCACTACACGTTCGACAATTGGAAATCGCACGAGGAAATCGACGCCGTCGACACGACGCTTGGGCTGTGGGTGGCGGAAGTCCCATGCCACAAGCTGCCGTCAGGGACGGAGTTTTCCTTTGTAATACTCGCCAACGAATCCTTTGTGCCACACGGCGTAGCTGACGATCCCCGGCTCCTCGACCAGGATCTCCTGCTCGAGCCGGTAGATCACCTGCTCCCACCCGCCGGTCTCGATCTCGTCGTCGAGCACGACCACGCAGTAGGGATGCGGCTCGCCCCAGACCATCACGACCTCGCCGCGACGCTCATCGTCGGTGTTGACGATCGACCACGCCTCCGCCGCCTGGCCGCGGCTGCTGCGCACCAGGCGCAGCGGCGCCCAGAAGCGCTCGGCCGACTCGCGCTCGGCCTTGTCGTGCTCTGCCTGCGCCTCCTGAAACGCGCTCCACATGCGCAGCAGGTGGTTGCGAAAGCGGTGATAGGTCGGCAGCAGCTTGGGCTGCTGCTTGGGAGAGCCGATGAGCTTCTCGAAGGCGTGCTCGAACGCCGCCTCGACCCGCTCTTGTCGGTCCGAAACCTCCGGCGCCCAGCCCTCGTCTTCAGAGAGTCGCATGCTCTCGTTGAGCACGACCTCGAAGTCCAGCCAGTCGTCGCCGAACTCGGGCACGAACACCGACTCGACCAGGTCTGCAAGTCGGTGTTCCTCGAGCAGCGCCGGAGTCACCTTGCCGCGCGCTTCCGGCCAGCCCTTCCAGCCCATGACGTTGTGGATCCAGTAGTCGAAGACGGTGACCGCGTACTGCAGCGCGGCGGGGGAGCTCCAGATGCCTGTCGGCCAGGTTTTCTTGCCGGTGCGGACCTTGTTGTAAAGGGAGATGACCTGCTCTTCGTCGAGGTATTCAGTTTCCATGGGCCCTCCCACTATAGGAATAACCGCCAAAGCACCCTGGGTATAGTCCTTAGGGATGACTCAGCCCCGAAACTTCACCCCGGACCAGGTCGCGCGCTACGCCCGCCACCTGATCCTGCCCGAGGTCGGCGGCGCCGGCCAGCGCAAGCTCCTGAACTCCAGCGTCCTGCTCCTGGGCGCCGGAGGCCTGGGTTCGCCGGCGGCGATGTACCTGGCGGCGGCCGGCGTGGGCAAGATCGGAATCGTCGACTTCGACGTCGTCGACGCCTCCAACCTGCAGCGCCAGCTGCTGCACGGCCACAACGACATCGGCCGGCCCAAGGTCGAATCGGCGGCCGAGACGCTCCGCAACCTGAACCCGGACGTCGAGGTCGTGGCAATCAACGAGCACCTCAACTCGGAGACCGCGATGCGGATCTTCGCCCCCTACGACGTCATCGTCGACGGGACCGACAACTTTCCGACCCGGTACCTCGCGAACGACGCCGCGCACTTCCTGGCCAAGCCGCTGGTGCATGGGAGCATCTTCCGGTTCGAAGGCCGCCTGGCCCTGTTCGACTCGGCCCGGGGCACTGGCTGCTACCGGTGCCTGTTCCCTGAGCCCCCGCCGCCTGGCAGCGTCCAGAGCTGCGCCGAAGCCGGGGTGTTCGGCGTGCTGCCGGGCATCATCGGCAGCATGATGGCCTTCGAGACGATCAAGTACCTGCTCGACATCGGCCGGCCGATGGTCGGTCGCTACCTTCTTTTCGAAGGCGAGGACATGAGCTTCCGCGAGCTGAAGCTGCGCCCGAACAAAGCTTGCCCCTTGTGCGGAGAGAACCCGACGGTCGACTCGCTGATCGACTACGAGGCCTGGTGCGGCACCCCCGCGATGGAGCCTTCCGAAGCCCGCGCGAGCTAATCTCGCTGGAGTGATGATCCAGCTCGATGCGTTCGACGCGAATCGGTTGAAGACAGCACGCGAGATCGTGCGCGGGCTGGGTTCGGTGCTGGTCGCGTACTCGGGCGGAGTCGACTCCACCCTTCTGCTGAAGCTCGCCATGGACGAGCTGGGCGAGGGGGCCGTGGCGGTTCTCGCCAGTTCGCCCGCTTACCCGGAGTCAGAGCAGCAGGAGGCGAGGTCCCTCGCCGGCTCGATGGGCGCACGCCTGGTCGAGGTCAACACCAACGAGGTCGAGCTCGAGGCATACGCCCGCAACAATCCGGACCGCTGCTTTCACTGCAAAGAGGAGCTTTTCGACACGCTCGCGCCAGTGCAGGGAAGGCTTGGTCTTGCGCACCTTGCCTACGGCGCGACCGCGGACGACGCCGGTGAACACCGGCCCGGACACGCCTCTGCCGTCCGGCGCGGGGTCCGCTTCCCATTGCTGGAAGCCGGCATGCCGAAATCGGAGATTCGCGCCGCCGCGCGGACCCTGGGACTCGCCAACTGGAACAAGCCGTCCTTCGCCTGCCTGTCATCGCGCATCCCGCACGGGACGCCGGTCACCGTGGCAGCGCTGCGCCAGATCGAAGCGGCGGAGACCGCGCTCAAGTCGCTGGGTTTCCGCCAGGTGCGTGTGCGGCATCACGGCGACGTGGCCAGGATCGAGGTCGATGGCGCAGAGATCTCGCGGCTGATCGACGAGCGCGAACGCGTGACCGCGGCCGTACGCAAGGCCGGCTACAAGTTCGTCTCGGCGGACCTCGAGGGTTACTCGACCGGAAGCCTGAACCGCACCTGGAGAAAGGGCAGCTGATAGCCCCACCGGGGCGGCCCCTCCGGCGCTGCGCGCCACCTCCCGATAAATGGGGAGGAGTCCCCTCCCCATGAATGGGGAGGAAGTCGTCTTGAGCCTCGATGAGGGCACGACCGGGGCCACCGCCGTCGCCGTCGGAATGGACGGCGAGGTTCGCGGCAAGGGGTACGAAGAGATCACCCAGCACTACCCGCGTCCCGGCTGGGTTGAACACGATCCCGCGGAGATCTGGTCCGCCGTGCAGGTCAGTGCGCGCCGTGCCCTGGAGGCCGCGAACGCACAGTCTCGCGAGGTGCGCGCGATCGGGATCACCAATCAGCGCGAGACGCTGGTGCTGTGGGACCGCAAGACGTTGCAACCGATCGCGCCGGCAATCGTCTGGCAGGACCGCCGCACCGCCGACCAATGCGCGCGGCTGCGTGAAGCGGGTCACGAACAGCGAGTGCGTGAAACGACCGGCCTGGTCCTCGATCCGTACTTCACCGCCACCAAGCTCGCATGGGCGATCAACAACGTGGCCGGCGTGGCCGATGCCGCCGCGGGCACGGTCGACTCCTGGCTCATCGCGCGCCTGTCGGCCGGCCGCGACCACGTGACGGATGCCTCCAACGCCTCCCGCACGCTCCTGTTCGACATCGGCCGCGGCGCATGGAGCGACGAGATGGCCGAGCTGTTCGGCGTGTCCCTGGGCAACCTGCCTCGGGTCGTCGACTCGAGCGGGCGAATCTCGGCCACCGCCGGCGACGCTCTCGACGGTGTTGCCGCCCCCATCACCGGCATCGCCGGCGATCAGCAGGCGGCGTTGTTCGGCCAGGCGTGCATCGCGGACGGGATGGCGAAGAACACGTACGGCACCGGCTCATTCGTGCTCATGCAAACGGGCGGCCGTCGCGTCGATTCGGCGTCCGGCATGCTGACCACGGTTGCGTGGCGGCGCGAAGGCAAGCTGAGCTACGCGCTCGAAGGCGCCATCTTCGTCACCGGCGCGGCGCTGCAATGGCTGCGTGACGGTCTCGGCATCATCGGGAGCGCGAGTGAAGCAGGGCCGCTGGCTGCCTCGATTCCTGACACCGGCGGCGTGTTCCTTGTGCCTGCGTTTGTCGGCCTCGGCGCGCCACGTTGGGACCCCTACGCGCGCGGCACGATCGTCGGCCTGACGCGCGGCACCGGCCGCGCCCACATCGTGCGTGCTGCGGTCGAGGCGATGGCGTATCAGACACGGGACGTCGTCGAGGCCATGCAGCAAGACACCGGACAGCGCCTGACCGAGCTGCGGGTCGATGGGGGCGCGGCGGTGATGGATGTGCTTTGCCAGCTGCAGGCCGACCTGCTCGGCATCCCGGTGCGGCGGCCCCGCCACACCGAGACGACCGCGCTGGGCGCGGCCTTCCTGGCCGGGCTCGGCGCGGGTCTGTGGTCGGATGCCGACCTGACACAGCTCTGGAAGCTCGATCGGGAGTTCGAGCCCAGGATGTCCCGCGACGAAGCGGACGCCTTGCAGTCGCGCTGGCACCGCGCGGTAGAACGGAGTCTGGCGTGGGAGACACCGGATAATCAGTAGTCCCGTGAGCACCGCATCGCCTTCTCGTCCCGCCCGGCACCAAAACCTCTACGCCCATCACCTGTGGTTGCAGCAGCGCTTTTTCGCCGGCTTGCTGCTGCTGGCCGGCGTGGTGGCCACCGGCGTGGCGATCTATCAAGGCCAGCTGTTCTCGCCCGCGTTTGCGGTGTGGCTCGTCTACATCCCTACCGGCTTGCTGCTGGGCGGAGCGATCCTCCTCTACCGGCGGCGCAGCAATCTGCAGGTCCTGGACGAGGGCGTGAAGATTTCGAACATGTTCTCGGGCGTCGTGATCGACTACGACTCGATCAAGTCGGTCAGGGCGCTTCCCCTGCGGCAGCATTTCCAGGATCGCCGGAGCCGGATGATCGCCCCGATCATGAAGCAGCACATCGACAAACCCGCGGTCTTCATCAAGGTCCGCGGCGACGAATCCCAGCTCGCCGCCATCAAAAAGCGCCTCGGCCTGTTCAGATCGCGCCTGATGGATGAGGACACCATCGCCATCCCCGTGCCCGACGCCGACGCGGCGGTTTGGGAGATCAACTCTCACCTGCCTGAGCGCCTGGGACAGAACCAGGGGGGAGCCAAGCGGCGCAAACGACGCCGGTGATGCCATCCCGCGGCGAGGAGCCGCAGGAGGCGCAAGCGCGGCAGATCAGGGAAAGAAAGTACTTCGACCGCTGGGACCTGGCCGCCGTCCTCGCGCTGACCATCGTTGCATTCGTTCTTCGTTTCTTCAGCCCGACCCTGCCCGACTTCTTCGTCCATCCGTTCCAGGGGCCGTGGATCACGGATTGCGTGAAGAGCACGCCGATCGACCCTCAAGGCGACCTGGGCACGCTCTGCGGCCTCGCCTATCCCTTCAACAGGGGCGCCCCCGATGCGAACGGCCAGTTTTCCCCGCCAAACGGTCAGGTCTTCGATGAGGTCTATTTCCCAGTCGACGCCTATGACGACGTCAAGGGAATCGAGCAGTGCCAGAGGACCACGGCGAACTGCCGCTACAACTACTTCGATCCCGAGCCCCCACTGGCGAAAGAGATCATCGCCGCGGGGGAGTGGGGCTACGGCTGGTACCGCGCCACCTTCCAGAGCGCGCGCGGCGACTACATCGACCTCGGCTTCAACACCTTCGGGTGGCGCATCGCCGCCTGCATCTTCGGGGTCCTGTGCATTCCGATGATGTATCTCCTCGCGAGGCGTCTGTGGCCGAACCGGCTTTTTGCGATCGCCGCCGCGACACTGGTGTGCTTCGACGGTATGTTCTTCATCCAGTCGCGCATCGGGATGATCGACATCTTTCCGATCTTTTTCATCCTGGCGTCGTACTTCCTCTTCCTGGTACACATCCAGAGCCGTTCGTTCAACGCGTCGATGCTGTCGCTGGTCGCGCTGGGGATTGTGCTCGGGATCGGCATCGCGGCGAAGTGGATCGTGCTCGCCGCCTGGGCGAGCATCGTCTTCGTGATGCTCTTGCGCATCATCCTGCGAAGCCTCAACTTCGAGTTCGGGCCGTTAGGCTGGCCATTCCTGTCCTGGCGCCGCGGTGAAGGGCCGGTGATCTCGAACGTGTTTTGGCCCACCTATCTGGCGGTGGCGATCATCGCGCTCGTGATCATCCCGCTTGGGATCTACGTCCTCGCCTGGTATCCGTTCTTCCTGCGCGGCCAGTTCCAGAGCCTGGCCGATCTCATCAACTATCAGGTCCAGTCGTTCGACTATCACCGCAACCTGAAGGCGACGCATCCATTCGGGTCGCCGGCCTGGTCGTGGCCGTTCCTGGCGAGGCCGGTCCTCTACTACGCCGAATACAGCAAGCTCGGCACTGATGTCTTCACCGGGCAGCCGCTGATCGCGCGGATGTCAAACCTCGGCAATCCCTGGATCTGGTGGACGAGCCTGCCCTGCGTGGCCGTTCTGCCGTACTTCATCATTCGCCATCGCAGCTTCACGGCGACAGTCATCCTGCTGGGTTTCATCACCCAGTACCTGCCGTGGTTTCCGATCACCCGGGTCCTGTTCATGTACCACATGTTCGGCGGGCTGATTTTCATGGTCCTCGCGCTCGCGTTCGTACTCACGCGCGTCGCTGAAAAACTCCGTCCCCCAAACCGTGAGCTGCTCGTCGCCGCCCACCTCGCCATGGCGGTGGTGTTCTTCGCCTACTTCTACCCGGTGTGGACGGGGTTGCCGATCTCGCAGCCTGCGTACTTTGCCAGCCCCGGCACACCGATCTGGGGGCCGAAGATCTGGCTGGTGAACTGCCGGAACCTTCCGCCCTCGGAGCCCCAGATCTTCTGTTGGAACTAGCCGCCGCAGTCTTTCTGGCCGCGTGCGCCGTCGCGGGTTTTGGCATCACTTACCTCTCTGGCGTCGAGCTCAACCTCGAGGAGCGGATCGTGTTCGGCGTCGTGCTCGGCGCGATGGCCGTTGCGGCAGCGAGCTTCGTGCCGTCGTTGCTCGTGCGCGACGTCACGGTGGTCACGGTGCTGCTGGGCCTTGCGATCGGCCTGGCCGCGGGCGCCTTCGGACTTTTCGCCCGCCGCGTCGAGCTCGCGGCCAACTGGAGCGACGCGCGCCGGCGCTGGGTGGCGCCCCTTCGCACTGCCGGCCACCCATGGCCTTTGCTCGCGGTCGTTCTCGTATGTGGTGTGTGGACGATCCACTTCCTGCACCAGGCGTACGTCTACACACCAGCCGGCCTGTACGCGGGCTATGTCAATGTCTGGGGCGACTGGGCGGCTCATCTGAGCTTCACCGGCTCGTTCGCCTACGGTCACAACTTTCCGCCCGAGTACCCGGTCGACGCGGGCCACCGCCTTGGCTACCCGTTCATGATCGACTTCCTCGCCGCGCAGCTGGTTCCCGTCGGGCTGTCGTTGACCGAGGCCGTCACCGCGACCAGCGGCATGCTGGGCCTCGTGTTTCCAGCGGTGCTCTACCTGGCCGCTTTGCGGTTCACCGCCGGTCGCGCCGCCTCCGCGATCGCGGTATTCGTATTCCTGCTCAGCGGCGGCCTTGGCTTTGTCCACTTCTTCGCCGACGTCCTGCGTGGCGGGCTGGGCGTGATCGCGCATCTACCGCGCGAGTACACGCTCAATCGCGACCTCAACCTGCAGTGGCTGAACCCGGTCCTCGCCTATCTCGTGCCGCAGCGTTCGACGCTCTTCGGATTCAGCCTCGCCCTGATCCTGCTGCTCGTGCTGTGGATCGCGCTCCGCCAGGGGCTGGGCTGGCGTCCCTTTTTGTTCGCCGGTCTGGTCGCCGGCCTGACGCCGGTGTTCCACGTCCACGCTTACGGCACCGTCATCGCGCTGCCGGCGCTGTGGGCGGTGTTCAACCGGCGGGTCCAGTGGCTCGGATTTTTCGTCCCGGCGCTCGTGATTGGCGTCCCCATCCTCGTGTGGATGTGGCCCCCGGCCAACACGAGCATGTGCGGAGATCTGGCATCGGTCGACGGCTACTGTATCCAGCCGGGGTGGCTGTCATTCACAGACTGGCAGCGCAACGGCGTGTGGATGTTTCCCCTGGATTTTCTGGCGTTCTGGATCTGGAACACGTCACTCCTGCTTCCACTGGTGATCGCGGGCCACGCGCTGGTGCGCTGGTTTCCAACCGCATTCCCGACCTGGTTCGCGCCTATGTGGCTTTGGTTCGTGGTCCCCAACGTCATCGTGCTGCAGCCGTGGGTTTGGGACAACACGAAGTTCTTTGTCTTCTGGGCGCTGCTGGGCAGCGTCGTCGCGGCCGGCGTGCTGGCGGGAATGCTGATGCGTGGGCCGGCCACAGCGATCGTCGCCGTTACGGTGATGGTTCTCCTCGGCCTATCCGGCGCTCTCGATCTCGCGAGGGCATCGGATTTCAGCAAGAGCAATGTGCAGTTCACCGACGCAGGCGGGCTCAAGGTCGCGGACTGGGTCCGGCACAACACGAGCCCAACCGCGATCTTCGCTGTCGCCGACGAGCACAACTCGCCAATTCCCAGCCTTGCTGGACGCCGCGAGCTGGTCGGCTATCCGGGCTGGCTCTGGACCTATGGACTTGCGGACTACGTACAGAAAATCGACGACGACAACAAGATCCTGAAAGGCGACCCTTCAGCGCTCGACCTGGCACTGAAGTACGGCGTCGACTACGTGATGATCGGCCCGCAGGAGATCCCGCGCGGGGGGAGCCGCGCCTACTGGGACGAGCACGGCACGCTCGTCTACGACGACGGCGGCTACGCTGTCTACCGGGTCAATCCGCCAAGCGCGGCTGCCTAGGGCGCGGGGATGCCGATCGGCGGACGGTCGGCGCCAGGCGGCTTGGCCGCCGGCGTTTCATTGTTGGATCCGAGCGCGTCCTCGACGCGGCGGGCCAGACGCTTCATCTCGCGGTCGCCGCGGTCGAGCCTGTTGACGATCTGCAGCAGGATCTCGTCCTGGTGCATCAGGTGATTCATCAAAGCCTTGAGCTCCTCTTCGGCCTTGACGTTCAGCTCGAAGTCCTGCTGCGAGCGTAGGCGGTCGCGGTCGGCGAGGCGGTTGAGTGCCATGAGCACGACGGAGACCCAGACCGCTGCCTCCAGGCTGAGGATGAAGTTCAGGAACGCGAACGGATAGACGTCCCAGGGATGGATCAGGTTGAGGGCGTTGAGCCCGATCCAGACCACCATGATCCCGACCTGGACCAGAACGAAGATCCAGCTCCCGACCAGGCGGGCGAAGTCGTCGGCGACACGGTCGGCGAAGGTCAGGCGGCGCTCGACTTCGCGGTTGATGTCACGAACCGGAGGGTGGTCGTGCTGATGCTTGATCAGGTCGCGGGCGATGTCTTCGATTTCTCGGGCGATGGACATTTGGGGTTTTTCCTCGAGGGTTGCTGCGATGAATTCAGCTCGTAGCACCATAGCTTGGCGCAAAAGCCCCACGGCTGGCTACAGAAAGTAAGGAAATCTCTCCTACGTGGTTTTGACGGCGCGCCACATGAGAAAGAGGGGCAGACGGCGCCACCGCTCGTCGTCGTCGGCGACCGCAGGCTCCCGCAACGCCTGGACCATCAAGCCGGCTCCCTCCAGTGCTCGGAAATAGGCTTCCATCGGGTACGCCCAACCTGAGAAGTCCATGCTCAGGCCGTCGCGATGATTGGGCTCGAGCTGGAGCCAGCGTCGCGGCCCGAGGTAAGTTCCCTCGATCAGGAACGGGGCGTTGGCGTCGGGCGACTCAAAGCGCCCGGCGTCAGCGATCGGATGCGTGACGCACGCGCACAGCACGCCACCGGGGCGGAGCACCCGAGCGGCCTCGTGCAAGGCGGCGTCCATGTCGTCGACGTCCATCAAGGAGTTATAAAAGACGGCCAGGTCGAATGACCCGTCGGCGAACGGGAGGGCAGCGGAATCGCCTCGCAGGTAGTCATTGCCTGCGTCCGCATCGCGGGCCAGCCGGATGAGCGTGGTGACAGGGTCGACGGCGACCACCCGGTGGCCTAGTCTGGCGAGGTCTCGCGTGACGCGGCCTTCGCCGCAGCCGACTTCGAGGGTGCGGCCGTGGGGCGCCGGCACGAGCTCGAAGAAGCCTGGCGAGTATTTCCAGTAAGCGTCGAAGTCAGGTGTTCGCGCCCAGGCGGCCCAGTTCGCCGCCTGTTCCTCCCAATGCTCGCGGGACATGACCGCACATCATGCGGCGTCAGCGATAGTCGTGCGAGCGCTGGGCGGGTCTTGGGACTCCATTCAAGGCCTCGATATGGCTGGCCAGTACCGAATGGACGCCATCCTGGCGCTGCATCACCCCGTCGATGATCAAGATGGGCTGGCGGTTGGCGACCTGGCGGTAGCGGTCGTAGACGTCTGGCTTGATCGTCACGTTGACCTGGCCGTACTCGTCCTCGAGGGTGAAGAAGCGGATCTTCTTGGCCGTGCTCGGCGCCTGGCGGGTGATGACGAGCCCAGCGACGCGGACCGGCCTGTTGTTGCCGATCGCCGTGAGCTTGTTGCTTTCGATCGCGCCCATTGCGCTCAGGCGGTCGCGACAGAAGTGGATGAGGTGATGGCCAGTCGAGAGGTCGGAGATCCGGTACTCGAGCTGGTTGGCATCGAAGGCATCGATGTTGGGCAGCACGGGGGCTGTGGCGTTGAGCCGCAGCTCCGATTGTTTTTCGATGCCTCGTCGTAGGCCCTTGCCGTGCCACCTCTCCTGCCAGCCCCAGAGCAGCTCGCGCCTGGGTTGGCCGAGCGTGTCGAAGGCGCCGACCATGACGAGGTTGCGGACCGCGCGCGGACCAATTGCGCCGCCGCGGAGGCGGCCGAGGAAATCATCGAAGGACCTGTAGGGCCCGCCGTGGTCACGCTCGGCCACGATCGCCTTGCGACCTTCCTCCCCGAGGTCGCGGACGTAGTTAAAGCCGATGCGCATGGCGAGGCCCGACTCGAGTCGTTCCGGAAGACAGCGGATGTCGGAGCGATTGATGTCGACCGGCAGCGCCGTCATGCCGTGGCGCTTCATGTCTTCGACCAGCACGCTCGGGTGGTAGAAGCCCATCGGCTGGTTGTTCAGCAGCCCGCAGCCGAACTCGACCTGGTGGTGCAGCTTCATCCACGCTGTCTCGTAAGAAGTGCGGGCAAAAGCAGCCGCGTGCGACCGGCAGAACCCGTAAACAGCGAAGCCTTGCACCGCCGCGAACAGCTGGTCGGCCACCTCGCGTGGCACGTCGTTGGCCAGGCAGCCGCCGATGAACTCATCCTCGAGCGATGACATCTCAACCCGGTTGAGGTGACGGGTCATGGCGCGGCGGAAACCATCGGCGCGTCCGGGTTTCATCCCGGCGACGTACATCGCGATCTCGATGATCTGCTCCTGGTAGAGGATCACGCCCAGCGTGTCCTTGAGGATGGGTTCGAGCAGCGGATGCGGATACGTGACCTGCTCGCGTCCCTGTTTGCGGCGGATGTACGGATGGACGGCGTTGCCCTGGATCGGGCCCGGCCGGATGATCGCCACCTCGACCACCAGGTCGTTGAAGGTCCGGGGACGGGTTCGCGGCAGAGTTTGCATCTGCGCCCGCGACTCGATCTGGAAAACGCCGATGGTGTCCGCCTCGCCGCACATCTCGAAAACCTGTGGGTCGTCGAGCATGAGCTGGTCCAGGTCGGGACGGGTGCCGGTGGTGTCCTTGATCAGCTCCAGGGCTTCGGCCACGACCGACAGCGTGCGCAAGCCGAGCATGTCCATCTTGATCAGACCGAGATCTTCGACGTCGTCCTTGTTGAACTGGACGACACGTCGTCCCTCCATTGCCGCCGGCTCCACCGGCGCGATATCGACCAGCGGCTCGCCGGTGACGAGCATGCCGCCGTTGTGGATCGACAGGTGGCGGGGAAACTCGATGACCTCGCGGCATAGCTCGAGGAACTGCTGCCAGCTCTGCGGCCGCATATCCGGTGGCGGAACGGCGTCCATCATCGAGTCCTCGACGTCTTCGGTGAACCAGCGATCGACGCCCTTGGCCAGGCGGTCGAGCAGCTCCGCTGAAAATCCGAGAGCCTTGCCGACCTGCCGGATCGCCATCCGCGGCTGGAAGGTGACCACGTTGCACACCATCCCGGTCCGCTCCCAGCCGTATTTGTCATAGATGTACTGGATCACCTGCTCGCGATGCGCGGTGGAGAAATCGATGTCGATGTCAGGCGTGCTCGTCATCTCCTCGTGCAGGAAGCGTTCGAAGAGCAGGTTGTGCGCGATCGGGTCAACGCGTGTGATGCCGAGCACGTAGGCGACGATTGAATCAGCGGCGGAGCCCCGGCCTTGCCCCGGCACGCCGTGGTCGCGCGCAAATTGCATGAGGTCCCAGTTGATCAGGAAGAACTCGGCGAGGCCGGTCTTCTCGATCACCTCCAGCTCGCGCTGCAGGCGCTTGGCGACTTCTGGAGTGATTGGCCTGTAACGCTCCCGGACGCCCTCGAAGCAGAGCTTGTAGAGATATGAGAAGGGCGTCTCGCCGTTCGGCACCGGATAGCCGGGAAACCTGACCTTGCGAAAGTCGAGGTCGACGTCGCACTCCTGCGCGATCTCCCAGGGCGTGGCCAGCGCCTCGGCGAATTCCTTGAAGAGAGGCCGCATCTCGGCGCCGCCCTTGAGGTGGTGCTCGGAGTTGGGGAAGAGGTGAGGGCGCGCCTCTTCGAGAGTCGCCCGATGGCGGATGGCGACCAGCACGTCGTGCAGCCGGCGGCGTCCGGGGAGGTGGTAGTGGACCTGATTGGTGGCGACCAAGCGGGCGCCGCAGCGCTTCGCCATCGCCGCCCGCCCTTCGAGCACCCAAGGATCCTCGGGCTGCAGGTGGTGGTGGAGCTCGCTGAAGACGTTCTGCTTGCCCAGCGCCTCCTGGAGCCCGCGCAAGCGTGACTCGCCGTCGGTTGCGCTCAGGTAGAAGAGGTCGCCGCGATGCTCGGCGGCTTTGGCAAGTGTTGTCCGCGCCTCGCCCTTCGGCTGGTCGGCGTGCGCGTGGCTGAGGAGCCGGCAGAGGTTCGAGTATCCGCTGAGATTGCGGGCGATGAGGATCAGCTCCTCGCCGTCCACCTCGAGCGCGCTGCCGATGATCGGTTTGACGCCTAGCTTGCGGCACGCCTGGAGGTGGCGCACGGCGCCGTAGACGCCGCCGTGGTCGGTAATGGCAAGCGCCGGCATCTCGAGCTCAGCCGCGCGCATCGCCAGCTCGTAGGGATGTGAGCCGCCGTCGAGAAAGGAGAAGTTGGAGTGGCTGTGGAGCTCGACGTACGGCGCTTCAGTCATACACCCGCTCGATGAACCATTCGTTGCGCGAAAGGTCGTGATAGAGCTCGCACAGCAAGGAGTTGTTGAGGACGGCCTTCCAGTACTCGCGGACGACCGGTTTGTTCCACCATGACGTCTCGACCTTCCAGCGGGCGATGGGGTCGATCGACCCGGTGAGCGCACCGGAGATGGACTCGGGCGCGCCGCCCGGGCCGAGGGTGACATCGATCGCGGCGGGCGGCGTGAGGAGCCGAGTCATGCCAGCTCCCCTCCGGCCCGGCCCCTCCGGCGCTGCGCGCCACCTCCCCATGAATGGGGAGGAGCCACCTCCCCATGAATGGAGTGGGGAAGTTTCCAGACCACGTCGTCGCCGAAGCGTTCCTGCAGACGCTCCATCGCGGCGATGACTTCATCGCTCGAACCGTCGCCGCCCGCCCACAGCCTCAGCTGACGCCGTCCCGCCCCTTCGAGGACAGGCAGCTCGATCCACAGCTCCGCGATCGGCGCACGAGGCTTCCATTCCTTGATCCATGACCCGACGAGCCCGAACAACTCGGCGGTGCTGCTGAGCGGATGCCGGACGATGGTCTCTCGCTGATCGGATTCGGTGGACTCGAAGACGAGCCGCACCCTCACGTGCTTCGCCCCAGCGCCGCGCAGCCCTAGCTCATCGGCGAGGTCACCGCACAACGCGCGGGCGACGAAGAGCAGTGCCTCACGATCCCCGACCGGCTCTCCGAACTGCCGGTGCGCGCTCGTGAAGAGTGGCGGGCGCCAGGCCTCGAGCGGATCGGGCTCGAGGCCGCGCGCGAGCAGCACAGCATGACGCCCCTCGTGACCGAGCTGGCTCTCGAGCTCACGTGGCCCCATCGCCGCCACCGCGCCGAGAGTGCGCAAGCCGAGCAGGTCCAGTCGCTCTTGCTGCTCTGCGTCTAGTGGCAGCTCGCGAGAGGGAAGAGGGGCCAGGAATTCACGCGCATCAGCGATCCGCAGCAACCGGCCTGGTCTCGCCCGCGACGCCGCGATACGGGCGGAGAAAGGACCCGGCGCAAGGCCGAGGCGGGGTTCGCGGCCGATTGCCTTCAACAACCGATGCCGCGCGGCGCGGATCGATTCGCCAGGTTTCATGACACCGCTCAGGTCGAGCCAGGCGATGCCCTCATCCCGCACCTCGACTATCGGCGCGAGGTCGTAGAGCGCGGCAGAGACCAGCTCGCGGATGCGAACCACCGCTTCTTCGTCGGGCAGGACGAAGGTCGCTTGAGGACACAGGTGCTCCGCCTGGCGAAGAGCCATGCCCGGAAGAACCCCTGAGGCCTGCGCCTCTTCGGACGCCGCGACGACGTGCTCGTCCCATCGCCCGACGATCACCGGGATCCCGTACAGGTCCGGTCGCCGCGCAAGCTCGAGGTGTGCGGTCAGACCACAGCAGACGCGCATGATTCCAACTCGCCGGCATGGATCGGTTTCTCTGTGACCAGCTGCGGGTAATCAGTGAGCGGTCGGGTACCCAACGGGTAGCGAATCTCGAGCTCTGTCTCGCCCAGAGGCGGAGCGACGCGGTTTTTCACGCAGCGCGCCGACGTTCTGAGACCGACGAGCAAGCCGCGTTCCCAGATCCAATCCCTGCGTGAGAACCCGAGGCTGAAGCTGGAGGCATGGGCCAGAGCTCGGCTCGGTGTATCGATCACTCCCACGATCACCGTGCCCGAGCGGTTGGCGCCGGACTCGAGGGGTCCGAGCCAGTGCTCGGGAATCTCGCATGTCAACAAGAGAAAGCCGGCGCCTGCCCTCGCGAGCGTGGCCGCCGCCTCGCCGGCGATTTCAGGAGCCGGCGCGCGGACGACTGTCAGCGCGCCGAGCTCAGGGGAGAAGGAAGTCAACGCCAAGGGGTCGAATCCGCCGCCGTCGATCACCAGCGCGTGCGCGAACTCGCGAGTCGCGCCGGCCAGAAGCGCCAAGGCGAGCGTGAGCTTGCCGCTCGTGCCGCTGCCGGTGAACAGCGCCAGGCGGCCGCGGGGCAAGCCACCGATCCCGGTGAGGTGATCGACTGCTGTTCCACTCAACCACGGTTGCGGCGGCGGCAGCTCGGCCGCCCTCGTCAGCGCCTGGCTGCCGAAGCGGACTCGAATCGAATCGATCGCGACTTCAAGCTTCTGTGCCTGCATCTTTCATGGGGCCTCGGAGAAAGACGCAGGGGAGAAGTGGAGGCAACCTAGACTTTATCGAACACTTGTTCGGGAGTCAAGAGGTAGTCCTGCCTTCCTTATATGTCTAACTGGCGTTGCTTTGGCGGCCGGGTTCATCCCGGCCGCGACTATGTCTCTCAAGCCACCCAGAGCAGGCCTGCGGCGGAGCCGCACGTCCTTACTGGGGCCCCTTACGGGGACCTTTTTATAACTAGCGTTGCTTTGGCGGCCGGGTTCATCCCGGGCGCGACTATGTCTCTCAAGCCACCCCGCGTTGCTTCGAGTGACTTTAGAAAAATCCCAACCGTATACCGGAAAGAGAGCAGCCCCTGCGGCGGAGCCGCACGGGCGATGAGAGGGAACCATCTGGGTTCCCTCTCATATCAAAAAAAGGGCCGGGACTCCACAGAGCCCCGGCGCGTAACGGACTTACGAAACGATTGAAGAGAAGTGCCTTACTTCTTCTTCGAGGTCTTCTTGGCGGCCTTCTTAGCCGGCTTCTTAGCGGCCTTCTTCTTTGCCATCATGCATTACCTCCTTCTCCAAAAGATATGGACCCGATAGGTTCCATCGGTCTGGCGGGTTCCATGTGGTGGTGAGACGTGGACAGGATCTCTCCTACACGTACCTCCTCTGTAACCCCACGGGTTGCGCCACGGACCCTCATTGATAAGGATTCCGAGACGTTGGCGGTTGTCGAAAATGGTCGCCTTTCTCGCGTCGGGTCCGTTGCCTCTGTGGTGGCAACCACGAGCAGCATCGCCATACAAGGTGTTGTGATACTCGATGAACCCCTCTCACGTCAATGGTTCGAGAAATTTTTTTTCGAGAGGCCTTGTGGAAATTTCTGCTGATGTCGCGCTGATGACGACCATCATCGACCTCTGCATCGACCTCTAAGAGACTGCGACGATACGCATCATGCGAGTCGTCCTCGGTCATGGAGCATCAGGCAACGCGGCGTCGATGAAACCCTATGTGGTCGGTTTCAATCGACGTGGAATCGATGCCATCGCGGTCGATCTTCCACGTGGAAGTGCGGAGAAGGCAGTGCCTGTCTTCATCAAGACCTCAGGTCGCGGACTCGAGGTCATCGGTGGTGGCCAATCCTTCGGTGGAAGGGTCGCGAGCATGGCCGCGGTCGAGGCGGACTTCGGTGGCCTCGTGCTTTTTTCCTATCCGCTGCACCGTCCAGGCTTCCCGGATCAGCTCCGCACCGATCACTGGTCTCAGATTCGCTGCCCGACCCTATTTCTGAGCGGCGATCGCGACCCCTTCGCCCGCATCGACCTCTTGAGAGAGAAGATCAAGCTCATCCCGGACGCGCGGCTCGAGGTCTTCAAGGGCCAGGGGCACGGACTCCTGGCGGTTCTCGACCAGGCGCTCGACGTCGCGACCGATTTCATAGGCAAACACGTGAAGTGACAGCCAGCCAGCACATGGTCCAGGCCAACGGCCTGCGCTTTCGGACGATGGTCGATGGCCCTGCGAGCGGCGACATGTTCATCCTCCTTCACGGCTTTCCTGAAGGCGCCGAGTCATGGTCCAAACAGGTGGATGCACTGGCCCAGGCTGGAGCGCTGGCGGTGGCCCCGGACATGCGTGGCTACGGATTGAGTGATGCCCCGGGTCGCGTTGAGGACTACCGCCTCGAAACCCTTGTCAAGGACGTCGCCGGGATCATCCAAGCGTTTGGCCGATCCAGCGCTCATGTCGCCGGCCACGACTGGGGGGCGATGGTGGCATGGTTCTTCGCCGGCCGCCATCCCGAGATGACAAAGACCCTCACGGTGCTCTCGGTCGGACATCCCGTCGCGCTGGCTGAAGCGGCCGCCCACGATGAGGACCAGAAAGAACGATCGCGATACATCGGTCTCTTCCTGGTCGAAGGAAAGGCCGAGAGTGTGTTGTCCGAGGACGACCACAGGCGGCTGCGCCGAATGCTTGGCAGCGCGATGCCTCCCTCCATCGTCGAACACTTCGTCCGATCTTTGTCGAAGCCTGGGCGGCTCACGGCAGGCCTCAACTACTACCGCGCGAACCTCTCGCGCGAACGCGCTTGGACCGACCTGCGCCGCGATCTGAAGGTCGTCGCGCCGACCGTCATGTTGTGGGGCGACCAGGATCCGGCGCTGGGGCGCTGGCAAGCTGAGAGCACGATGAATTACGTGACCGGCGACTACCGACTCGAAGTTCTCGAGGGGGCTGGACACTGGCTCCAGTTCGAGCGTCCCGCCGAGGTGACCCGCTCGCTGGTAAAAGCCATCACCCAGTAAGCTTTCACGATGCTCCGGCCGGGTGAATCAGAGAGGCGGGGCGGGCTGCGCCGCCTCGATGACATTCTCGAGAGCCTCGAACAACTCAACCTTCATGACAAGACCGACCTGCCGGACCACGTGGCAGAAGCGCTCGTGATGCTCGGCATCGAGCAACCGCACTCGATCCCGATCCCACAGCTCATAGAGCGCGTGTGGGCGATGCAGCAGCCGTATCTGATCACCATCGTCGTCGAGCGCCGCCGGCGCAGGCGCCGCAAGGTCTCGACCGAGCCCACGCTGCCCGACCAACCGCACTGAAACAAATCCCCACGAACTCAGAGGCTTCGCCGTGAGTTCGCGGGGGCCCCTGGCCAGCGGCGAGTGGCTCGAGGTCTTCTCGCGCATCGGTGACGGCGTTCGGCGCGCCGTGCAGCCAATTACGGGCACCGAGGCCGGCCGCGCGCCGCTGAGCGTCGGCGCCGGCGGCGACACCACGCTGGAGCTCGACCGAGCCGCGGAGGCTGTTGTCTTCGCTGAGCTGGCGGGGCTTGGCGAGCGTGGTGAGAAGTTCTCGGTGCTCTCCGAAGAGGCCGGCCGCCGCGACTTCGGCGCCGAGTACCCGCTCGTCCTCGTCGACCCTGTGGACGGCAGCCTCAACGCCAAGCAAGGGCTCCCTCTGTTCGGTGTCATGCTCGCCGTCCTCGACGGTCCCGTTGTCGAAGACACGTACGCGGGCCTCGTCCTCAACATCAGCACAGGCGAGGAATGGAAGGCGATTCGCAAGCAGGGTGTGTGGCGCGCGGGCAAGCCGCTGACCGTCATGAAGAGATCCGGGCGCGACCGGATCGAGCTCCTTGGCCTGGAGAGCACGCCCCGAGCGCTCAAGCTCGCCCAGCCTCTCGTCGAGCGTGCGGCCAAGATCCGCATACTGGGTTCGATGGCCCTGTCGATCGCGCTGACAAGCGCGGGAGGCTTCGACGTCTTCTGCGCGCCGATCCCGGTCCGGGTCTTTGACATGGCGGCGAGCCTCCTCCTTCTCGCCGAAGCAGGCGGCGTCGCGACCACGCTGCACGGCGAACCGCTGGCGAAGGTGCGATGCGATCTCGAAAGCCGCTCCACCCTGCTGTGCGCTCCAACCCGTGAGCTGCATACAGAGGCGCTGAACATTCTGGGTACGGCGCGTTGAACCTGGACCCGGCTCGATCGGTCTTTGTGATCCTCAGCTTCGAGGGCCCCGACGTTTACAGCCAGGCTGGAGGTCTGGGTGTGCGGGTGAAAGGCCTCTCTCGCTCGCTGGCCCGAATGGGTTACTCGACGTATGTCTATTTCTGTGGCGACCCGGACCTTCCTGGTGAGGAAGACCTGGAGGACGGACGGCTGCACCTAAGGCGTTGGTGCCAGTGGATCTCAGCCCTGCACCGAGGCGGCGTCTACGACGGCGAGGAGGGCAAGATCCGGGACTGGAACTACAGCCTGCCGTCGAGCTTGGTCGACACCGTGATCGGACCGGCGATCGCCGATGACAAGCAAGTGGTCATCCTGGGCGAGGAGTGGCACACGTCGTGGTCGATGAAGCTCATCTCGGATTCGCTTTACTACCGCGGGCTTCGCAATCGCGTCGTCATGCTCTGGAACGCCAACAATACTTACGGCTTCAACCGCATCGATTGGCCCGCGCTGAACCTCGCGACCACCGTGACCACGGTCAGCCGCTACATGAAGTTCAGGATGTGGGAGTCGGGGCAGAACCCGATCGTGATCCCCAACGGCATTCCTCGCGAGTCGATCGTCGATCCCGACCCGCACACGATCACCGAGCTGTCCTCGGCCGCGGGCGCCGAGCACTTCTGGTTCAAGATCGGCCGCTTCGACCCCGACAAGCGCTGGTTGATGGCCATCTCCGCCGCCGCCCTGCTCAAGCGAGTGGGCCACAGCGTGAAGCTCCTCATGCGGGGAGGCCGTGAAGCGCACGGCGCCGAGGTCGTCAGCCACGCCGTGCATCAGGGTCTTGTCGTACGGCATGCGGCTGCGCCGAACGATCCGTCGGGACTTGCCGCCCTGATGCGGGAATCGAAGGACGCGGATGTGATCAACCTCACGACCTTCCTCAGTGATTCGGCGGTCCGCGCAATGTATTCGGCTTCCGACGCGGTGCTGGCCAACTCCGGTCACGAGCCGTTCGGGCTGGTCGGGCTCGAGGTCATGGCCGCGGGCGGCACTGCGGTCACAGGGTCCACAGGTGAGGACTACGCAGAGGCGTATCGCAACGCGGTGGTCCTCGAGACGGACGATCCGATCGAGATCGTGACCGAGCTCTCAGTGCTCAAGCAGAGACCGCGGCTGGCGGCCGAGATCCGTAAGCGCGGCCGAACCACTGCGCGCGACTACGTATGGGATAAGGTGATCGACCAGCTGCTGCTTCGGGTCGATTTTGCAGCCGCCCGGCAGGAGGTCAGCATCCCGGCCACGCCGCCCGTGAAGCGGCCGCTGCGGCGCGCTCCGCGAACGACAGCGAAGCGTTCGGTCGAGGCACCGTCGCTCTCTAAACTTCACCCGAGCGCTTGAGGAAATGAAGCCACTCCACGTTGCCTTCATCTGGCACATGCACCAGCCGTACTACAAGGACGACCTCACGAGCACTTACCTCCTGCCGTGGGTGCGGCTGCGCTCGGCCAAGGACTATTACAAGATGCCGGCGCTGCTCGACGGCTACCCCAACGTGCGGGCGACCTTCAACCTCGTTCCATCGCTGCTGGCCCAGATCGAGGACTACGGCAAGGAGGAGTCGGTCGATCTCTTCCTCAACCTGAGCAAGCGCGCTGCGGGTGATCTCTCGGCCGAGGAGCGCGACTTCGTCCTCCGCTGGATGCGTGAGTCGCCGCGGGCACTGCGCGTCCAGCAATCGCCGCGATACCTGGAGCTGGCTTCGCGCTCGCCCGACGCGCAATACACGACCGCCGATATCCGCGACCTCCAGGTGTGGTTCAACCTGGCGTGGTGCGATCCCGTCTGGGTCGAGAACGACCGGCGCCTCGCCGAGCTCAAGCGCAAAGACCGGGACTTCAACGAGGAGGACAAGGGGATCCTCTTCGAGGCACAGCTCGAGCGCATCCGGAGCGTGATCCCGAAATACCGCGAGCTCGCCGACCGCGGGCAGGCCGAGCTTACTTTCTCGCCTTACTACCATCCGATCCTGCCGCTGATATGCCACGTCGACTCGGCGCGCAGCGCCAACCCCCAGATCCAGCTCCCCGAGCGCCATTTCTCGCATCGCGAGGACGCGGAACGCCAGATCGAGCTTGGCACGGGATTATTCGAGCGCATGCTCGGCCGCAAGCCAAAAGGCATGTGGCCTTCGGAGATGGCCGTCGGCGAGGCGGTGATCGGCCTGGCCGAGAAAGCAAAGCTCGATTGGATGATCAGCGATGAGGAGGTGCTGGCCCGCTCGCTCGAGGGCCAGTTCAACCGCGACGAGCACCTGTACCAACCCAAGCGTGTCGCGCGTGAAGGTGGCACCGTTTCGATGGTGTTCCGCGACTCACAGCTCTCGAACGTGATCGGCTTCGACTACCAGCGGATGTCATCCATCGACGCGGCGCGTGATCTGATCGCGCGCCTCCGGCGGATTCGCGATATCCAGGGGGACCGGGAGTTTCTCGCGGTCATCGCCCTGGACGGCGAGAACGCGTGGGAGTTCTACCCGCGCGACGGCCACGACTTCCTCAACGCCCTGTACACCGAGCTCGACTCGAGCTCCGATATCGTGACCACGACCGTATCCGACTTTCTCGCTCAGTACCCCTCCCAGCAGCTGCTCCACCACCTGCACACCGGTAGCTGGATCGGCGCAAGCCTCGACACGTGGATCGGCGACCCCGAGCACAACGTCGCGTGGGACCTGCTGGCGGAAACGCGCGACTGGCTCGACGCGCAGTCGCAGCAGCGGCCGAAAGAATCGCAGTCCGCGGCCCTCGCCTGGCGCGAGATCCTAATCACCGAGGGCAGCGACTGGTTCTGGTGGTTCAGCCGCAAGCACGACTCGGGCATGGACCCGATCTGGGACAACCAGTTTCGCCTGCACCTGCGCAATGTCTACAAGCTGATGGGCGCTCGCGCGCCGGCTCGGCTGTTCCAACCGATCATCAAGCGCGCGCCGACACCTGAGCGAGGCGTGCCGGCGGCTTTGATCAGTCCCCAGACGCGTCAGGACCCGGTCTGGGCCCAGGCCGGTTACTACCTCGTCGGCTCAGGGTTTGGGGCCCTGCACCGTCCGGCGGGTGTGGTCGAGCGCGTCTATTACGGGTACGACGAAAGCAAGATGTATTTCCGGATCGACTCTCCTCGCTCGGGTCACGAGCTCGAGTCCCAGAAGATCGAGCTCTGGCTTTACTGCGCGGGGGCGCCGGCGCTGGACGGCGACAGCGATATGGAGCTTCCGCTGCCCAAGACAGCGATCGCCGAGCTTGGTTTCGAGCCGGCTTACGTGGTCCGGATCACGCCGCGGGCGCAGGGCGGCAAGGTCACGGTGGCGAAGGTCGTCGAACCGCTGACGAGGGCAACCTCGGAGACGAGCTGGGACGTCGAGGATCCATTCTCCGTCGCGGTTCCCTTCCCACAGGTCGGCAAGCGCCCGGGAGATGCGTTCGAGGTGGCGTTGATCGTCAGCCGAGAGGGCCGCGACATGGAGGTGGTGCCGCCGTCGGGCGCCCTCGGCCTGCGCGTCCCCGGCCAGGCGGCGCAGATAGAGGTGCCGCACTCGGAGCACCTCAAGGTCCTGGTCGCGACCGCGGAGCTGGCGCCGTTCGCAAAGCTCGGCGGCGTGTCTGACGTGGCCGCCTCCCTGTCCAAGGAGTTGCGCCGCCTGGGCCACGACGTGCGCGTCGTCCTGCCCCGCTATCGGCAGGTCGACATTGGGCGCTACGGCCTGCGACCCGTCGTAACCGACCTCCAGGTGCCCCTGGGGGGCGACAAGCTGGCGGCGACCATCTTCGAAGGCCGGCTCGGCGAGATGGTCGTCTATTTCGTCGACTGCCCGCAGCTCTACGACCGCGACGGGATGTTCGGCTTCGGGGACGACGACGCGAGGTCGGTCTACTTCTGCCGCGCCGTGCTCGAGATGATGCCCGCCCTGGATTTCTTCCCCGATGTGGTTCACGTCCACGACTGGTACGCGGCCCTGATCCCCAACATGCTTGACCGTGTCTACGACCGCGATCCGTACAGCGAGATCGCGACGACCCTGACCATTCACAACCTGTCGGCGCAGGGCGTGTTCGGTTTTGGCGCCCTGGTTCTCGCGGGCCTGCAGGAGTGGGGACTGATCCGGCTGGGCATCCCGGGCCTCGACAACGTCGTCAACTTCCTGGGCCGCGGCATCCACTTCGCGGACGTCGTGAACACTGTCAGCGAGCGCTACGCCAAGGAGATCCAGACGCCGGAGTTTGGCGAGGGCCTCGATGAGCTGCTGCGCCGCAACACCCACAAGCTGCACGGGATCTTGAACGGGATCGACTACGAGACCTTTGATCCCGAGCGCGACCCCAACATCCAGCACCACTACTCGGCGGAGGCGCCCCAGAACAAAGTCCTGTGCCGGGCCGCACTGCGCGCGGAACTGGGTCTCGAGGACGTCAGCCGGCCTCTCTGCGCCATCGTTTCGCGCTTCTACGACGTCAAGGGCTTCGACCTCATCGAGCAGGCGATGCCCGAGCTCGTCCAGCTAGGCCTGCAGGTCGTGGTCATCGGCACCGGCGACCGGCGCTACGAAGACATGTTCAGGCGCTGGGCCTCAGAGCTCCCGCGCCAGGTCGCGGTCGTCATCGGCTTCGACGCGGCGATGGCGCAGCGCATCTATGCGGGCGCCGACATGCTGTGGATGCCCTCGCGCTTCGAGCCCGGCGGACTGGCGCCGCTGATCGCACTCCGATACGGGACGGTCCCGGTGGTCCGAGCGACGGGTGGTCTCGCCGACAGCATCCGCGACTACGACCCGGTCGCGCAGAAGGGCAACGGATTCCGGTTTGGACCCTACGACCCCTGGCAGTTCTTCGCCGCGGTGGTGCGGGCGGCCGAAAACTTCAGGCACCCGACCGAATGGGCGTGGCTCGTTCAGCATGCGATGAAAGAAGACGTCTCCTGGTCGCGGTCGGCGCTGAAATACGTGCAGCTCTACGTGGCCGCGGTCGCCGCGCGCCGCGAGAGACGCGGCCTGACCACCGCCGTACCCACTTCACCCGCCCCAGTCGGGAAGTAAGACCAGAGCGACCTACCTGAGTCCCCTCTCATACCGTCACCCAACATCGCCTTGGCGGCCGGACTTGCTCCGGCCGCATCCCGCATTGCACAAGCGTCTCCCAGGCATTGCCTCGAGTGACTACTTAGAAAAAGTCCCAACCGTATACCGGAAAGAGAGCAGCGCCTGCGGCGAAGCCGCATGCGCGATGAGAGGGAACCATCTGGGTTCCCTCTCATACCGTTACCCGCCCCAGTCTGGGAGCAGCCGGAGCTGTTCGACGCGGCGGGCGCCTGGGGCGTACGCCGTGTCGAAGTAATCGATCACCATCCGTCGGGCCCCGAACTGAGTCACCACGTTGCGGATCGACGCCTTCATCATCTCCACCCAGCGACGCGGGATGCCTGACTCGTCACGGTCATAGAAGGCGGGCACCACCTCGCGCTCCAGGAGTCGAAATAGTCCCTCCGCCTCAGCCACGTCGTCGATGTCCTGGCGGTCGAGGGTTGCGCCCGACGGGATGGCCCAGCCCAGCTCCGGCCGGTACGCCTCATCCCACCAGCCGTCCAGGATGCTCACGTTGAGGGCTCCGTTCGCGCCTGCTTTCATGCCGCTCGTGCCGCTCGCCTCGAGGAACCGCCGCGGATTGTTGAGCCACACGTCCGCGCCCTGCACCAGGTGCCGGGCCAAGGTGATGTCGTAGTCCTTGAGGAAGACGACGCGGGGCTCCTCCCGGGACAGGCCGACGATGCCCGCGACGATGTCTTTGCCGGGTTGGTCGGCCGGGTGGGCCTTACCGGCGAACAGGATCTGCACCGGCCGCTTCGCGTTGCGGAGCAGCTTGTTCAGGCGCGGCCGGTCTCGAAGCAGGAGGTTCGCCCGCTTGTACGGAGCGAATCGACGGCCGAAGCCGATCGTGAGCGCGTTCAGATCTAGCTCCCGGGGCGTCTCCGCTCGCTCGTCCGAAAGTACGAAGAGCCTTCGCTTCAGCTCGCCATGGATCGCCCACAGCTCGTGCGCGGGAATTTCGTCAATGGCGTGCCACCTCCCGTCGGAAGGGTCGAGGTCCCACCAGTCCGGACCGACAAAGCGGCCCAACAGGCCGGCGATCTCCGAGGCGACCCACGTCGGCATGTGGACGCCGTTGGTCACGGAGCCGATCGGAACCTGGTTCTCGGGCAACCCGCGCCAAGCGTCCTTCCATATCCGCCTCGACACCGCTCCGTGTAGCCGGCTGACCCCGACCGACTGGTCGGCGAGGCGCAGCGCCGCGTAGGTCGTGCACAACCTCTCCCGGGGATCGCCGGGCCGCTGTCGGCCCAGGTCCATGAAACGGTCGAACGAGATGCCCACCTGGCTCAGGTAAGGACCAAGCTGGTCCCAGACCAGGCCGGCGTCGAAGTAGTCGCTGCCCGCCGCGATCGGCGTGTGTGTGGTGAAGACGATGCCCGCCCGAGCGACGAGCCGGGCCTCTTCGAGCGTCATCTGCCGTGACGCGCGCAGCTCGCGGATGCGCTCGATCGCGCAGAGAAAGCTGTGGCCTTCGTTCAGGTGGAAGACACCCGAATCGATGCCCAGTGCGCGCAGCGCACGAACACCGCCGACGCCGAGCACGATCTCCTGCCGCAGCCGGCGATCCGGTTCAGGCACGTAGAGGCGGTCGGTGATGTTGCGGAGGTCGTTTGGGTTCGATTCGAGGTCGGTGTCCAGGAGGAACAGCGGCACCCGGCCGACCTGGGCCCGCCAGACCGCGATGCGGACGTTGCGCGTGCCGATCGGCGCCTCGACCTCGACCCCTTCGACCTTGCGCACGGGCAGCTCGGAGCCGCGGTTCTCGAAGTAGACCTCGAACTGCCGGCCGCCGCCATCGATGTCCTGCCGCCCAAAGCCCTGCCGGTACAGGAGACCCACCGCGACCAGCGGAAGCCCTAAATCGCTCGTCGCCTTGAGATGGTCGCCGGCGAGGACGCCGAGCCCGCCCGAATAGATGGGCAGGCATTCCGAAAGCCCGAACTCGAGCGAAAAGTAAGCCACCGCGAGCGGCGCCTTTGCGTCCATGAACCGCGGATGGCGCTCGTAGTACTGGCGATAGGCCGCCCGCGCGCCGTCGAATGCCTGGCGAACGTCCTCACGTTCGCAGGCGCGCTGCACGCCGTCCTCACCGAGCTGCGAGAGCAGCAGCACGGGGTTCTCGCGCGTCGATTTCCAGAGTTCGGGGTCGAGGGCGCGGAAGAGGGCTTCGATGCGGGGCTGCCAGGTCCAGAGCAGGTCGTAAGCGAATTGCTTGAGTTCCTCTACCACCGAATTAAGATCGTATTGGGTTGGGGAAGTGAAGGCGGTTGTGATGGCTGGGGGCGAAGGCTCTCGTCTCCGGCCGCTCACCAGCAGCATGCCCAAGCCGCTCGTGCCTGTCGCGGGCCGGCCGATCATGGAGCACATCCTTCTTCACCTGCGCCGCCATCAGCTGCGCGACGTGGTGGCGACGGTGCAGTACATGGGCGCCTCGATCCGCAACTACTTCGGTGACGGATCCGAGCAGGGCGTCGCGCTCACCTACTCGGTCGAGGACTCACCTCTCGGCACCGCCGGTTCGGTCATGCTCGCTCGCCAGCAGCTGAACGAAACCTTTGTCGTCATCTCCGGCGATTCGCTGACCGACATCGACCTTGGAGCGGCGGCGCGCTTCCATCGCGAGCGCAAAGCCATCGCCACCATCGTCCTCAAGCCGGTGCCAAACCCGCTCGAGTACGGCGTCGTGGTCGTCGACGAGGGAGGAGCCGTCCAGCGCTTCATCGAAAAGCCGAGCTGGGGCGAGGTCATCTCCGACCTGGCCAACACGGGCATCTACATCCTGGACCCCGCGGTCTTCGAGTTCTTCCGGACAGGCGAGGTCACCGACTGGTCCGGTGACGTGTTCCCGAAGCTGCTCAAGGAAGGCGAGCACGTCTTTGGTTGGATCGCCGACGGCTACTGGGAAGACGTAGGCAGCCACGCCGCGTACGTCAAAGCGAACTTTGACTGCCTCGAGGGCAGGGTCAGCGTGCAGCTGCCAGGCGACCGCGTCGGCGACTCGACGTGGATTCACCCCGAAGCCGAGGTGTTTCCCGGCGCCCGCGTCGATGGTCCCGCCTTGATCGGGCCCGGCGCCAAGGTGCGCGCCGGCGCGTGGGTCAACGGCCCCGCGGTGGTCGGCGCTTACACCACGGTCGACTCGGGCGTGAAGATCTCGAACTCCATCATCTGGGATCACAGCTACATCGGGCTGAACTCCCGCCTTCGCGGCGCGGTCGTGTGCCGCTCCGTGACGGTCAAGAACGGATGCCTGCTCGAGGAAGGCAGCGTCATCGGCAGCGACGTGACCATCGGCTCGGGCTCGACCGTCAACGCGAACGTGCGGATCTGGCCGAACAAAGAGGTCGAGCCTGGAGCCGTCGTCCACGAGTCGATCATCTGGGCCGGCTCGTGGAAGCGAGGACTCTTCAGCTCTTATGGCCTCACGGGGCTGATCAACATCGAGATCACACCCGAGTTCGCCTCGCGCCTTGGCGCCGCGATCGGCGCCCTGACCACCAAGGGGACCGAGATCGCGTTCTCGCGCGACTACACGCGATCGGCTCGAATGATCGGCCGCGCCCTCATGTCAGGCATGATCTCGTCGGGCACCAACGTCATCGACCTCTCGGTGCTGCCGGCCCCGATCGGCCGTTATTGGTCGCGCCACAACCACATGTCGGCTGTGCACGTGCAGACGTCGCCGGTCGATCCCCGCTCGGCCGACGTCCGCATCTTCGACGACCATGGCCTCGACGTCGACAAGCGAAGCGAGCGCAAGCTCGAGGGACTCTTCTTTCGCGAGGATATCCGCCGCGTCTCGCATTACGAGATGGGCCGGATCACGCGGCGCGACCAGCAGACGGAGCGCTATCTGGAGGACCTGATCGCGAAGCTCGACCTCGAGTCTGTGCGGGGAGCGGCGTTCAAGGTCGTGATCGACTACAACAACGGCGCCGCGGCGATGGTGCTGCCGCAGATTCTTCGTGAGCTGAACTGCGCGGTGATTCCCCTGAATGCGGCTCCGGCCGAGATCGTCATGGAACAGGACGACCCCACCTTTCAGGCCCACCTTCAGGAGATCGGGGTGATCACCTCGGCCGTGAAGGCCAAGCTCGGCGTCTTCATCGACTCGCCGGGCGAACGCTGTTTCATCGTCGACGAGACGGGCACCGTGCTGAGCCACGATGCGGCCTTTGCCGTGCTCACGCGCCTTGCTTTGACCAGCAAGCCGGGCATGGTGTTGGGACCGGCGTCCGCATCGCTGGCGTTCTCGATGATCGCCGAGCAGCTCGGGAGCAGATTTGTGCCGACCAAGATCACTCCGGGAGCGGTCCTCAGGGCCGCCCAGCATGCCGAGACGGTGCTCGCCTCCGACAGCGTCGGCGGTTACTGCTGGCCCGACTTTGCGGTGTCATTCGACTCCATCTTCACGATCGCGCGGGTGCTCGAGCTGCTGGCCAAGACCGGCATGACGCTCGGCTCGCTGCGCTCGCGGATCCCTGAGGTGGCTCACCGCACCGCGGTCGAGTTCTGCCCGTGGGAGGTCAAAGGCCGCGTGATGCGCACGATGATGGAAAGGCACCTGAAGGACCGCGTCGACCTCACAGACGGCGTCAAGGTGTTCGTCGACGACGGATGGGTGTTGGTGGCGCCCGACGCCGACCGGCCCGAGTACTACGTCATCGCGTCGACGACGGATGCGGGGCACTCGGACCGGCTGGTCGAGGAGTACTCGCAGCTCGTGCGGTCGGTGGTCGCCGAGGCGGCGCCGCAGGCAGAAGCCGTCGTCGAAACCTAGAATCGATACTCTTCCGAGCGGGCGTAGCTCACCTGGTAGAGCGCAACCTTCCCAAGGTTGAGGTAGCCGGTTCGAGGCCGGTCGCCCGCTCCATGTCCTCCCCTCGAGTGCGCCGCCAGCTTGGTGCGGGGCACCCCTGGCGAGCTATTCTCCAGCGACCGATGAGCATCTTCTTCCGCGCCATGTATCGGCTCGGCGTCACGCCCTGGGATTCGGGTGCAACGCCGCCGGAGCTCAAGGAGCTCATCGAAGGCCGGCAAGCCCGAACCCCCGGCAAGGCGCTCGACCTCGGCTGTGGCACCGGGACCAACGTCCTCTACATGGCCCAGCATGGCTGGCAGGTGACCGGCATCGACTTCGTGCCCAGGGCCATCGCCGCGGCCAGGCGCAAGGCCGAGGCCGCGAACATTTCGCCTCAACTCCTGCTCGGTGACGTGACCCGCCTCGACGACCTCGGTGTCGGTGATGGCTTCAGCCTGGTCTTTGACCTCGGATGCCTGCACTCGATTCCCGAGGGGCGACGCGATGCCTACGCGGCTGGGGTGACCAAGGCGGCGGCGCAGGGGGCCGACTTTCTCGTCTGGGGCTTCTATACCAAGCCGAATTTCTTCATCAACGCGAGGGTGACCCGGGATGAGCTCGAACGGCGTTTCGGCGGCTCGTGGGACCTGGTGCGGGTGTGGGGCGGCGAGCAGCCGGAACGGTTCCCTGGGCGCTGGTATCACCTGCGCCGACGATAAGTCCGCCAGCACACGCAGTTCAGCGGATACGAGAAGGCCAGGCAGCCTGACCAGACGACCGGCAGGTGCCACTTCGCAGGAGAGCGCTGCTGGCAGGATTTCCAGGGCTATGGAAAGCGGCGCGTCGGAAGCCGCCCGGGCCGCAAACGAGATCCTGAGCGACTACAAGGCCGGGATACCGACCTAGCCGGAGCCCTGAACCCGCTCCGGCATCCGCAGCGACATCGCGCCCCAGGCCATGGCGCCGGCGGCGAGGATGCCCGGCGCAAAGGCGAGCACGGCCAGGCCCGTCGCGTCCCACAGCCCTCCCGCGATCAGCGGGATCACGAACGCGGTGGCGTATTGCAGCGTGAAGATCGCGGCGCTCATCCTCGCCACGTCGCCGGCGGGCGCCAGACGGGGCGGAAGGCTGAGCACCACCACGAAGGCGAGCGCGGTTGAGAACCCGAGCACAAAGGCCCAGCCGACGACACCCGCGCCCGGCGTCAAGACGATGCCGATCTGTCCCGCGGCCATGACCACGGCAGCACCGATGAAGCCGGCGCGGCCCGTCAGCAGCTGAGGCCACAAGGCCACCGCCGGCGCAGTCAGCAGCTGAGATCCGTTGAGCACGGCGAGGGTGGGGGAGATGAGGTTGTGACGCCCCGTCTGGTCGAGAAAGTCCGGGATGAAGGCATTGGCGCCGAAGTACGCCGCCGAGGCCATGCCCATGACGAGACCGATCCGGATCGCCTGGCCCTGACGCCAGTCGGGCCACCACCGACGGTGGACCTCGGAGCCGGCCCTTCGCGACGGCGCCGCCGCCCCGATCGCGATCCCGCTCAGCAAAACCAGCAGCGACCATGCCGCCAGCGCCCATCGCCAGTCGCCGTGCGCGAGCGGCAGGACACCCACCGGAGTGGTGAGCGCGGTCGGCAGGGTCTCGCCGATCAGGATTCCGTTGCTGTAAACCGCGGTCGCGATCGCGATGCGGCGCGGGAACCATTCCCTCACCAAAGATGGAAAGGCCGGCTGCGTCACCGCGACGCCCACACCCATCAGGAAAGTCGCGCTGAATAGCACGGGAACGCTCGGGCCATAGCCGCGTACCGCGCCGAACAGGGCCACAGCTCCCAATCCGATGAGCAGCGCTCCCCGCGCGCCGAGCTTGGCGATCAGCAGCGATCCGGGCACGGAGGCGATCGCCAGGATCAGCACCGGGCCTGAGACGAGGGCGCCGACCGCTTTCTCGTCGAGGTTCAGCTCGCGGTGGATCAGAGGGATGAGCGGAGGAACCGCAAGCATGGTCAGCCGCAAGTCGATGCCGCCGAGCCACAGCAGCAGCAGCCGTACCCAGTCGGCGCGCGTCAGCCTCAAGGCATCGCGCTGCTAGCGAGCATACTGGTCGCCATGGCCGGGCTTTTGATCGTCACCGCCGCGGGACCGGAGGACCCCACCCGCGCAAGCGTGCCCTTCCACATCGCGGTCAACGGCGCCAAACCGACCGGCATAGAGGTCGCCGTCGCGCTCGCGGGCGATGCGGCGGAGCTCGTCAAGCCCGACGTTATCGCCAACGTGTTGGGACTGGGCGTGCCGCCGCTTCGCGAGCTGCTCGACAAATGCATCGACCAGGACGTCCGCGTCTACGTTTGAAAAGGCTGCGCTGAGGCCCGTGGGGTCTTGCCGGAGATGCTCTCCCCGAACGCGAGGTACATCACGCCGCCCGACCTGGTGCGGCTGACCATGGAGGCAGACAAAGTCCTCAGCTTCTAGGCCTGGATCGATCAGCTGCGCGTAGCGCCGATCGCGGCTAGAGCACTCGGGTTCTCGAGCGAGGACAGGTCTCCAGGGTCCTTGCCGATGTAGACCGACTTGACGACCCGGCGCAGGATCTTCGCGTTGCGCGTGCGCGGCAGGTCGCCGACGAAGTGCACCGTCTTCGGACGCAGCGGCTTGCCGAGCGCGCTTGCGACCAGATCCTGCAGCTCGGTCGCCAGCTGATCGCTGGGCTCCTGGCCGGGCCGCAGGATGACGAAACACACGAGCGCCTCGCCTTTGAGCTCGTCGGGGACGCCGATCGCCGCCGCCTCGGCGACGGCCGAGCTGCCGACCAGCACCGACTCCACCTCAGCCGGTCCGAGCCTCTTGCCGGCGATCTTGATCGTGTCGTCGGAGCGCCCGAGCACATACCAAAGGTCGTCTTCGGGATCCACATAGGCCCAGTCGCCGTGGACCCAAACGTCGTCGAAGCGGCTCCAATACGTATCGAGGTACCGCTCGCGGTCGCCCCAGAAGCCGCGCGTCATCCCAGGCCACGGATTCCGGATCGCGAGCTCGCCGACCTCGCCGCGCACGGATCGACCATCGGCGTCGAGCACGTCCGCGGCCATACCGGGGATGGGGCCCGCGAACGAGCAGGCGCGCAGGTGGGTGATCACGTTGCCGCACAGGATTCCGCCCGAGACCTCGGTGCCGCCGGTGTAGTTGATCACCGGTATGCGACCGCCTCCGATGTTCTTGAAGAACCAGTGGAAGGGCTCCGGGTTCCAGGGCTCTCCGGTGCCGCCGAGGATCCGCAGGCTGGAGAGGTCGTGGTGCGCCGGGACCTCGTCACCATGCGTCATCAAGCCGCGCACCAGCGTCGGTGAAACACCCAGCACTGTCACCCCGTGCTGCTCCACGATCCGCCACAGGCGGTTCGCCGCGGGATAATCCGGCGTGCCTTCGTAAAGGACCATGGTCGCACCGAGCACGAGGGTGCCGAAGATGAGCCACGGGCCCATCATCCAGCCGATGTCCGTGAACCAGAACACGACGTCATCGGGCCCGATGTCGAAGCCGTGTGCCATGTCCTGCGCGGCTTTGACTGGAAACCCGCCATGCACGTGGAGGGTGCCCTTGGGTTTGCCCGTGGTGCCTGATGTGTAGATGATCATCAGCGGGTCTTCTGGGTCGAGCTCCTGGGTGCGCGCACGATCGAGCTCATCCTCGAGCAGCACCTCCCACACCTGGTCGCGGCCGTGGGTCCATGGAATCTCGCGCACGACGCGGCGGTGCACGATGACCTTCTTGACCGACGGGCAGCTGACCAGTGCGCGGTCGGCAGTCTCCTTCATCGGGATGACGTGGCCGCGGCGGTAGAAACCGTCGGCGCAGATGAGCACCTTGGCCTCGCCGTCGCGCAGCCGGGTGGCGATCGCCTCGGCGCCGTAACCCGAGAACAAGGGGATGATCACGGCGCCGATCTTTGCCGCCGCCAGGACCGAGATCGCTACCTCCGGGCACATCGGCATGAAGATCCCGATCCGGTCGCCCTGCTTGATCCCAAGCCTGTGCAGCGCGCCCGCCAGTCGCGACACCTGCTGGTCCAGCTCCCCGTAGCTGAGCTTGCGGACGTCGCCGGGCTCGCCCTCCCAGATGATCGCGGTCTTGTCGCGAAACTCGCCGTCGCGATGCCGGTCGAGGCAGCTCTGGACGATGTTCATCCGCGCTCCGACCCACCATTTCGCCCAGGGCTTGCCATGCGACAGGTCCACGACCTGCTCGTACTCGCGGTAGAAAGCGATGTCGATATCCTTGACGGCCGCGTCCCAGAACCACTCGATGTCGTCGTCGGCGCGCTTGAGCAGCTCATCGAATGTCTCGATCCCGTGCCGGTCCATGAATCGCTTGAGCCGGCTCCGTTCGATGACCTCGCTGCTGGGTTCCCAGATCACATCGCCGATGACAACGGGTTGCACTAGGTTGTAATTGTCACCGGAAGACGATGCGCGAGCTGCCTGACGACTTTGCGGACAGCCTGACCCGAGTCCTGGATCCGAACCAGAGCGACGCCGCGGCCGAGATCATCGAGGCCGCGACTATGCTCGACGACATCGGCCTGCGGCACTTCCTTCAGCTTTTCGCCGCTCGGGTCCGCGCCTCGGACGCTCCGATCAGGGCCGACGAGCTGAGACAGTTCCTACAGCGCGCTGCACGGGCCGAGCGCTGAGCCTTTCTTTGATCCGCTGGGCGTCCTGCAGCAGCAGCCAGTAGTTGTTCCACGCGGCCTCTGCGACCGCCAGCGCGAGGTGGGGTTTTGCGCGCACGCGGGCCGCGCGCACCGCCTGCTGCTGGGCGTAGCACCACCGGTCCCACGCGCGCTCCACGGTCGACTCGACCAGCTCGATCCAGTCCGCATCCTCGTCGCTGCTCGTTGGCGGTGGCAGCGTGAGCACCTTCCACTTCCTGTCCTCGCGTACAAGAGTGATCAGGGGCTGACCGCTCGGGCGGCCGTGGTGGCGGTTGGGGCGTGGGTTCTTCGGGTTCGCCGCCATCAGGCGCTGCTGGACCGCGAAGACCAGGTCGTGTGCGGCATCGAGCGTTGCCGGCGGCAGGGGTGGGTTTCTGCGGCCGAGCCGGATCTGAAGGGCGCGGATCGCCTCGCGCAGGTGCGGCGGCGCCTCGTTCGCGTCGTGCAGGCGAAGCATCTCGACGTCTTCGAGGAGGAGGTCGGAGTGAGCCAGCAGGACACGGCGGTGTAGGTCGGCGGCTGGTTCAGCCCCATACCCCAGCTTCGTGGGGTCCTTCCAGGCAGGAGGGGAAGAGTTGACGGCCATTGCGGGCACGATGGAACCCGGCCGTCACGGCGTCAAGCGGGGATTTACAAGTCAGGCAATTCCAAGTAGCCGTCTGCCATTGCCCACAAGCACCTTCTCGAGCACAGGCTCCGGGATGTCGAGGCCCTGCAGCTCGTCGAGACAGCGCTGGGGCTGGATGAACGGGTAGTCGCTGCCGAATACGAACTGATCCTGCAGTCGGCCCTTCATATCGCGCATCACCTCGGTCGGGATGTAACGGGGCGCCCAGCCCGAGATGTCGATGTTGATGTTGGTCTTATGTAATGCCATCGCCAGCAGCTCCAGATGCCATGGGTAACCGAAGTGCGCGGCGATGATCTTGAGGTCCGGAAATGCGGCCGCCGGGGCGTCGAGCCAGATCGGCCGGGCGAAGTCGATCCTGATCCCCTGACCGCCAGGCTGGCCGGCTCCGATGCCGCTGGTCCCGGTGTGAAACAGCACGATCAGCCCGAGCTCCTGGCACCGTTCGTAAAGCGGCCAGTGCTTCTCTTCGTTCGGAGCAAAGGCCTGCAGCGAGGGATGCAGCTTCACGCCCTTCAAGCCCATCTCGGCGATGCGGTCGAGCTCTTCGACAGCCCGGTCGCCCTTCAACGGGTCGACGCTGCCGAACCCGATGAAGTTCTTCGGGTATTCGCGGCACGCCTGCGCAACGAGGTCGTTTGGAACTCGGGGGCGTCCAGTCGCTGTTTCCGCATCCCACGCCAGCAGGACGGCGACGATATCCAAGGCGTCGTACTCATGCGCCAGCTCGTCGATCGTCTTGCGTGCGACTTTCGAGCGGAAATATGACTCCGCAGCCTCGACGTAACCCTTCATCGAAACGTCGAGCCACTCGGGGGTCGGCAGGTGAACGTGAAAGTCGATTGCCTTCACAGGGGACACTTATCGTGATGGAAGCCACATTGCTTGTGCTCGCAGGTGGGGAGAGCCGGCGCATGGGCCGGCCGAAACCCTGGATCGAGGTGGGGGATACCGTTCTCCTGCGATACGTGGTGGAACGCTTGGCCCCAGCGTTTTCCGAGGTGATGGTTTCCTTCGGCGAACCGGAACAGATGGAGCAGCTGGTCCCGTACCGAGTCGTCTTCGACCGCAAACGATCGGCGGGACCGCTTGCCGGGCTCGAGGCAGGCCTGGAGGCCGCGCGCAACGACGCGCTCTTCGCCGTCGCCTGCGATATGCCATACGTCACCCAGGCGGCGGCCGAGCTTGCGGTGGCGGCGGCGCGAAACTGCGACGCGGCCATACCTCGCCACGACGGATTGTTCGAGCCAGTGTGCGGCGCGTATCGCAAGACCGCGCTGCCGGCCATCGTCCGCGCGCTCGACGCCGGCAACTACACCGCTCATGACGTGATCGAGAACTTGGACGTGACGTGGCTCGAGGGTCTTGATCCTGCACAGTTCGAAAGCCTCAACACGCCTGCCGATCTCGAGCGATTCCATGCCGCCCTTTCGGCGCAGCGATAATTGATCCACACGCTTTGAAGATCGTCGTCACCGTCAAGCAAGTACCAGATCCGAACTCCAACCTCACCCTCGAGGGAGACAACACCATCTCCCGCGAGAAGGAAGTCGTTCTCGACCCCGGCGACGAGTGTGGGGTCGAAGAGGGCCTGCAGCTGAAAGAGGCGCACGGCGGCGAGGTGATCCTGCTCTCGATGGGTCCCGAGCGGGCCAAGGACGCCATTCGCAAGGGACTTTCGATGGGCGCCGACCGTGGCGTGCTTGTCACCGATGCGGATCTGATTGGCGCCGACGCCCTGCTCACCGCACGCGTGCTGGCCGCTGCGATCAAGCAGGAAGGGCCCGACCTCGTGATCTGCGCGACCGAGTCCTACGACGGCAGCACCGGCATGGTGCCGCCGATGCTCGCGGAGATGCTCGGCTTTCCACAGCTGACGTTCGCCAAGAAGGTCGAGGTCGACGGCTCGACGGTGAAGGTCCACCGCCAGACGGCCGACGGTTACCAGGTCGTTGAGGCGTCGACCCCCGCGCTGATCACGGTCACCGCCGCGATCGCTGAGCCGCGCTACGCGTCGCTCAAAGGCATCATGGCGGCGCGCTCCAAGGAGATCAAGCAGGTGACGGCCGCCGACCTTGGAGTCGAGAAAGGCGAGCCCGCCGAATCGATCGAGAGCGTCGTCGACGCCGAGACGCGCAAGGCGGGCGAGGTGATCGAAGACGACGGCAACGCGGTGGACAAGATCGTCCAGGTGCTCGCCGCGGCCAAGGTGATTTAGGTGGCGAGCATTCTCGTCTATGCCGAGCTGAACGAGGGCAAGGTCGCGACGACCTCGCTCGAGTTGATGGCCAAGGCACGGGAGCTTGGCGATGTATACGCGGTTGCCCTCGGGTCGGGGGCCAAGGCGGCGGCGGCAGTTTTGGGCAAGCACGGCGCGAAGGCGGTGCACGTCAACGAGGACGCTGCCTTCGACGACTACATCGCCGAACCGGCTACGGAGGCCCTGGCGTCGCTCCACGAGAAGGAGAAGCCTGATTTGATCCTGTTCGGTTTTACCTCCGACTCGCGCGAAGTCGCTGGCCGGCTGGCGGCGCGCCTTGGCTCCGGACTGATCTCGAACGCTAGCGATGTGGTGGCGAAGGACGGCGGATTCGTGGCCAAAGTTCCGTACTTCGGCGGCGCCAAGGTCGCCTCGATGAAGGCCAACGGCAAGCCCGCGATCGTCCTGATACGCCCCAAATCCTTCGAGGTGTCCGAGAAGGGCGGGTCGGCCGAGATCAAGCAGCTCGACGTCGCGTTGGCGGACGGTTCGAAGCGCGCCCACATCACCGAGCGCGTGGTCGAAGCCTCGGAAAAGGTCAAGCTCGAGGAGGCCAGGGTCGTCATCAGCGGTGGTCGCGGCATGGGCGGACCACAAAACTTCCCGCTGCTCGAAGACCTCGCGAGCGCCCTCGGCGGAGCTGTCGGAGCGAGCCGCGCCGTCGTCGACGCGGGATGGGTTCCTTACTCGATGCAGGTCGGCCAGACCGGCAAGTCGGTGCGGCCGGGCGTGTACATCGCGGTCGGAATCTCGGGTGCGATGCAGCACACGGTCGGCATGAAGACTTCGAAAGTCATCATCGCCATCAACAAGGACGCCGAGGCTCCGATCATGAAGATGGCCGACCTTGGAGTGGTCGGGGACGCGCTCAAGATCGTGCCCGCGCTGACCGCGGCGGTCAAAGCCAAAAAGAACGGATAGGGCCGAAGCTCAACAGTTGCTCGACGAGCGCATCGAGCGCCGGCGAGCCCGCGATTTCGGCGCCGCGGACGTGATTCGTGAAAGACTCCGAGGCGGGGGATGGGACGTCGTCGACACCCCAACCGGCAGCGAGCTGCAGGCGATCAAGGCGCAGTCGAGCGGCGAGCCAAAGCCAAAGTCGCGTGGCGTCACGTTGCTGACGGTCGTCCATGGATGGAAGCCGGACGCCGAGCGCTGGCTGTTCTCGGCCTTCAGTCACACCAAAGCCGACTTCGAAGCGCTGGTGGTCGACAACTCTGGCGACCCCGGGATCGCCGGCTGGCTCCAGAATCGGATTGCCGAGCGCCTCCGAGTCGTCACGCTCAAGGCGCCGCTGGGGTTCTCGGCCGCTGTGAACGCCGGCATCGATGCGGCCGCGGGCGATATCGTCGTCCTCTTCGATCCGAGTTCGAAGCCACCCAGGGTCCGGAGGTTGACGCCATCGAGGGTTACTGCATGGCCTTCCGGCGCGCTGATGCGATCGCGATCGACGGGTTCGATCCCAGGTTTCGGTTCTACCGCATCGCCGACGTCGAGTTCAGCTTCCGATTGCGCGACCGCGGCGGCCGGGCCGTCGCGCTGGCCGGGTTGCCCCTCGAGAAGCATGAGCACCGATTGTGGGAGTCCACCGAGCCGCGGGAGCGGGATCGGCTGTCGAAACGCAATATGTACCGCTTCCTCGACCGGTGGCGGGATCGGAAAGACCTTTTGGTCGGCCAATAGAATCACCGGGGTGGGTGACGACTACAACAAGCTGGTCGGCGAGCTCCTGAGCAGGCGCAAGAGAAACCTCGCCATGGGGGGCGAGGAAAAGGTCGCCAGGCAGCACCAGCGCGGCAAGCTGACCGTCCGCGAGCGCATCGATTTGCTGTTCGACCCCGGCACATTCGTCGAGCTCGGTCTGCTTGCGAACCAGCAGCCGGCAACGTCCCCACTTGCTGGGGAGGTCGGCCCGGCCAGTTCACCGGCCCGGCCGGAAGGGGCCGAACCAACGCCCGCCGACGGAGTCGTCACCGGCCACGGCGACATCGACGGCCGCCAGGTCTGGGTCATCGCGTACGACTTCACCGTGATGGCGGGCTCGATGGGCGCGGTCGGCGAGCAGTTCAAAGCGACCCGCGTGCGCGACCTGGCATTGCGCTACCGCAAGCCCATCGTCTGGCTGCTCGACTCGGCCGGGGCTCGCATCCAGGAGGCGGCGGGTTCGAAATTCGCCGGCACGGGCTGGCTGTTCGCCGACCAGGTCGTGATGTCCGGAGTCATCCCTCAGGTGGCGGCGATGCTTGGGCCTTGCGCGGCGGGCACCGCATACATCCCGGGTCTTGCCGATTTTGTGCCCATGGTCAAGGGAACCTCCTCGATGTCACTCGGCGGGGCCCGACTGGTCAAGGCGGCGACCGGCGAAGACGTGACCGACCACGATATGGGCGGCTCGCAGGTGCATTGCTATGAGTCCGGCGTCGGCGACAACGAGGTCGAAGACGACATGGAGTGCCTCGCCACGGTGCGCCGCTTTCTCTCCTATCTGCCGTCAAGCAACACCGAAGCGCCGCCGCTGGTCGAAACCGACGATCCGCCAGAGCGGCTCGTCGCCGGTCTCGACAAGATCGTGCCCGTCAGCCCGCGTTCCGTTTACGACGTGCGCAAGGTCATCAAAGCGATCTTCGACCATGAGTCATGGTTCGAGGTCAAGCCCTCATGGGCCAAGAACATCGTGATCGGGTTTGCTCGCGCCGCCGGTCATTCGGTCGGCGTCGTCGCCAACCAGCCCCTGCAGAAAGGCGGGGTTCTCGATTCCGACGCCGCTGACAAGGCGGCTCGATTCATCCGCATGTGTGACGCGTTCAACATCGCGTTGGTCTACCTGATGGACGTGCCGGGGTTCATGGTGGGGTCTCAGGTCGAGAAGGAAGGCATCATCAGGCACGGCGCCAAGATGCTCTACGCGACCAGCGAGGCGACCGTGCCCAAGGTCACGGTCATCATGCGCAAGGCCTACGGCGCCGGCTACTACGTGATGTGCGGCAAGGGTTACGAGCCCGACACCATCGTCGCCTGGCCGTTCGCGGAGATCTCGGTCATGGGGCCGGAGGGCGCGGTCAACATCATCTTCAACAAGCAGGTCGAGGCCTCGGACAATCCCGAGGCGACCCGCGCGCAGTTGATCGAGACGATCCGCGCCCAGATCAATCCATACCTCGCGGCAGGCTGGGCGATGATCGACGACGTGATCGATCCGGCGGAGACGCGACGCGTGATCGTCAAGGCCATCGAGCAGGCGCGGGACAAGAAGATTGACCGCCCATGGCGCAAGCACGGCAACATTCCGGTATGACTGAAGTCAAGGCGGAGCTGGTCGGCAGCGTGTGGAAGGTGAAGACCCAGCCCGGAGCGCAGGTCGCCGAGGAAGATGAGCTGCTCGTCCTCGAGTCGATGAAGATGGAGATCCCCGTCACGTCGCCACGCGCCGGCACCGTCAAAGAGGTGCGTGTGAAGGAGGGCGAGGTGGTCAAGGAGGGCCAGGTCCTGGTCGTCCTCGAATGAAACCGGCGCAGCTCCTGCTGGCGTACCAGCGGCTGGTGGAGAAGGAGCGAGAGCTGCGCGATGACCTCGAACGCGTGGAGTCGCTGCTGACCTCCGATCCCGACGTCGTTGCGGCGGAAGAGGCGCTCGCCAGCGCTCAGGCCGAGCGGCAGGCGATCCAGCTCCGCCTTCGGGAGTCAGACCGTGAGCGCGAGTCTCACCGCACCAGGCTGCGCTCGCGTGAGAAAGAGCTGATGAGCGGACGGATCCGGAGTCCGAGCGAGCTGATGCAGATGAGCGAAGAGGTGAAGCACATGAAGGCGAGCTTTGCCGAGGAGGAAGAGGCCGAGCTGCGCCTGATGGAGGAAGGCGAAGCGGCCGAGGACGCGGTGCGCGAGGCGGCCGCGAGCCTGGAAGAGGCGCGCAAGCGCTCTGCCGAGGCCGCGCCAACCCTGCGCCGGGACCTCGAGTCGTGGCAGTCGGAGCTCGAGACGGTCAAAGCTGACAGCGCTGCCATTTGGTCGCAGGTTCCGCTGCCGGCCCAGAACGCCTACCTGCGCGTTCGCGTATATCCACAGGTGGCCGAGGTCGATCGCAACCAGTGCCTTGCCTGTCACGTCACCGTGACGTCATCTGGCATGCAGGCGCTGCGCAAGGGCGACGAGATCGTTCAATGCGAGAACTGCGGGCGGATCCTGGTGATGGCCTGAAGACACTGCGGCTGCGCGTCGACGGCGGCGCCCGCGGAAACCCTGGACCTGCTGCGTTGGGCGTGTTGATCGAAGACGATCAGGGGACACGGCTACGTGCTTTCCACCGATGGTTGGGCAAGGCAACCAACAACCAGGCTGAGTACCAGGCTCTCATCGAGGGCCTGAAAGCGGTGGCGGCCTGGAAGCCTGACCGTCTCGAGGTCTATCTGGATTCGAAGTTGGTGGTTGAGCAGATGAATGGTCGCTGGAAGGTCAAGGAGCCGGATCTACAGGAGCTGCACAAGCAGGCGACCGAGCTTTTGGGCCAGTTCGGGGACCAAGTCAGCATTCGACATGTCGGGCGCAGCGAAAACCGGGGGGCGGACAAACTGGTCAACATGGCTCTCGACGCCCACGTTAAGAAGACCAAGTTCGGTGGGTAGACTTACTGCGGGCCGAGGCGGACGGGTGACCGCCGACCTAATACGCGGTTTGGAGGAAAGTCCGGGCTCCACAGAGCAGGGCGCTGGGTAATACCCAGTCGGGGCGACCCGAAGGAAAGTGCCACAGAAAATTACCGCCCGGCAGCGTGAATCTCCGGAGACACGACGTCAGGTAAGGGTGAAAAGGTGGGGTAAGAGCCCACCGGCGGCCGGGTGACCGGCCGGCCAGGTAAACCCCGCCCGGAGCAAGACCAAATAGGAGGACGTTTTAACGGCGGCTCGCCCAGTCCTCGGGTATCGGTCGCTAGAGACGCCGGGCAACCGGCG
>WNGI01000075.1_pt1 | contig 59825 bp, 58 predicted proteins | sample 5400621 | NCBI WGS metagenome assembly WNGI01 (sample SAMN13153374, study PRJNA577476) | soil metagenome | isolation source: 20 cm soil or saprolite under Garry oak tree replicate 1 | place: USA:California | collected 2016-06-15 | reverse complement strand
GCTCCTGCTTGCTGATCGCGCGATTCAGCGGTATGTCAAAGGTCGTGTGATCAGGACCGACCCACGAGCCTTTCTGGACCACCTGGTCGCCCAGGATCTCACGAAGCGCCTTATGGAGCAGATGAGTTGCCGAGTGGTGCCGCATGATCTGCCGCCGGCGCGGCGCATCAACCGAGGCGGTCGCCTCCTCCCCGGCCACGATCTCGCCCGTGATCACCGTTCCGAGATGGGCGAAGGCGCCCTCGAGTGGCTTCTGTGTGTCCTCCACCCGGATGCGGCCACTCGGCGTGGTGATCGTGCCGGTGTCGCCGATCTGGCCGCCGGACTCGGCGTAAAACGGCGTGCGCTCGAGAAATACCTCGACCCCATCGCCCTCCCGCGCGACCTCGACTAGCGACCCCTCCTTGCGCAGCGCGAGGACTTTGGTCTCGGTCGTCAGCTCGCGATAGCCCGTGAACTCTGATTTCGGAATGTCCTTGGTGAGGGCCCACCGCTGCGGCATCGCGCGGCGCGAGCGCTCTTTCTGCAGCTCCATCTCGGCCCGAAACCCGTCCTCGTCGACCTGCATCTCGCGCTCAGCGGCCAGCTCGCGCGTCAGCTCGAGGGGAAAGCCGAAGGTATCGTGCAGCCGGAACGCGTCGGTGCCGGATACGAGCTTGCCTCCCCTCGAGGCAACCTTCTCGAACTGCTCCATGCCCTGCTCGAGTGTGCGCGCGAAGCGTTCGGTTTCGGTGTCGATCGTCTCGATGATCAAACCTTCGCGTTCTCGCAGCTCTTGGTAGTGCTCCTCGAACATCGCCACCGCCCTTCTGGCGCCGGAGGAAAGCTTTTCGCGCATGCCGATGTTGCGGCCGTGCAGCGCGGCACGCCGGATCAGGCGGCGCAACACGTAACCGCGTCCCTCGTTGGAGGGGACGACTCCATCCGCGACGCAGAAGGTCATCGCGCGTAGGTGGTCCGCGATGACTTTTTCCGACTGCGCCGCCGGGCTGGTGCTGTGATCCCTCACGAATTCGACGAGCGGAGCAAGGAGGTCGGTCTCGAAGACGTTCCCTTTGTCCTGGAGCACGAACCCGATCCGCTCCAACCCCATCCCGGTGTCGATCGCGGGACGCGCGAGCGGCACCAGCGCGCCGTCGGCAACGCCGCGCTGGATCGAGTCCGCGGTCGAAGGAGGGCTGGCAAGGTCGCCGCGCTGGTCGTACTGGGGAAACACGAGGTTCCAGATCTCCGTGAAGCGCTTGCAGTGGTCGGGGTAGCAGTCTGGCTGACCGCAGCCCGCCTCGCGGCCGCGGTCCCACCAGATCTCGGAGTCTGGGCCGGCCGGCCCGCGACCGAGACCCCACCAGTTGGTTCCATCCCGTGTGACGTGTTCCGCGGGGATGCCGGTCGCGGTCGTCCAGATCTCGAAGGCCTGGTCGTCAGACGGATGGACCGTGACGCGCAGGCGCTCGACGGGCATGCCGAAACCGCTGGTCACCAGATCCCAGGCGAGCGGTATGGCCGTCTCCTTGAAGTAGTCCCCGGTCGGCGCGAAGTTGCCGAGCATCTCGAAGAAGGTCAGGTGCCGCTCGGTCTTCCCGACCTCCTCGATGTCTCCCGTGCGCAGACATTTCTGGGCGCTGGCGATTCGCGGCGAGGGCGGTTGACCCAAACCCAGGTAGTAGGGTTTGAGCGGCTGCATTCCGGCGGAGATGAAGAGCGTGCTCGGGTCACCGTGCGGCACCAGCGGCGCGCTAGGCAGGACCAGATGCTCCCGGCTCGCGAAATGCTCTAGAAAACGTTTGCGGATCTCGTTCCCGGTCACGGGGCCGGATCAAGTCTAGGGTGCGAGGCGTTCGATGCGCCAAGCGCCCGTGTAGGCGGACCGCCACGTATAGCGGAGCCTGTCATGAAGCCGGTCTTCGCGGTTCTCCCAGAACTCGATCCACAAAGGCTGCAGCGCGTACCCGCCCCAGTCCTTGGGAAGCGGCACCTCGTCCGGATACCTGGCCGCCAGCTCCAGCACCCGACGCTCGAGGACCTCGCGCGACCGCACCACGTGACTCTGGCGGGAGGCCAGCGCCGACAGCTGCGCGCCTCGAGGACGGCTCGCGAAGTACGCCTGGGAAGCCGCCCTACGCTGTTTGCGAACGATCCCGTAAACCCGAACCTGATGACGCGTGGCCGACCAGTAGAAGACCAACGACGCGCGCCGGTCGTGCGACAGGTCGCGGCCCTTGCGACTCGCGTAGTTGGAGTAGAAGACGAACGCGCCGTTGGACAGCCCCTTGAAGAGAACCATGCGCGCGGACGGGCCTTCCTCTCCCGACGTCGCAAGCGTCATCGCGTCCGGTTGGGGCACGCCGGCTTCCTCCGCCTCGCGAAACCAGCGCTGGAACAGCACGAAAGGATCGCGCGGCGCCTCTTCCTCTAACAGCGGCACTGGCGGCCCGCCATTCAGCTCGCGCTTTCTTGCGGCACGTATTTCCGGAGCTGCTCCAGGGCGGCACGCTGCAAGCGCGACACATGCATCTGGCTGATACCGAGGCGGCGCGCGATCTCCGACTGCGACATCTGCTCGTAAAACCTCATGGCCATAATCGCGCGCTCGCGAGGTGTGAGGTGTTCCATCGCGCGGTCGAGCACGTCGCGCATCTCGACCCGCTCGAGCTCCGGATCCGCGCTCCCGATCTGCTCGGCGACGGAGCGCGTGTCCTGGCCGTCCGTGGCGACGACAGGTTGGTCCAGAGAGATCGGGACGTAGGCCGGGCCCATCTCCATCGCGTCGGTGACATCGTCTGGCGTGACGCCTAGGCGATCCGCCAGCTCACCAACGGTCGGTTCCCGGCCCAGCTCGTTCTTCATCTGTTCGTTGACCCGGACGACCGACTGATGGAGCTCCTGCAAGCGGCGCGGAAAGCGAATCGCGGTTCCCTTGTCGCGGAAGTACCTCTTGATCTCCCCCGCCACCGTCAGCGTCGCGAACGTCGTGAACTCGTAGCCGAGGTCAGGGTCGAATCGCTCGATCGCCTTGATCAGGCCGAGGTAACCCACCTGCACGATGTCGTCGAGAGGCTCGCCACGGTTTTGAAACTTGCGTGCGAGGAAGTAGACGAAGTCGTGGTAGGCGTCGACAAGCTGCGCCCGAATCCGATCGCGTTCGGCAGGATCCTTGGTTTCCTTGTACTGGCGATGCAGCGCCCGCAGCTCGTCACGCGGAATCCGCGTCGAAGAAGACACGCTTACAGTGTCCGCCGGTCGGAGATCAGCCTGCCAGGTGCTTGACCATGCGGAAGCTCAGATGTCCCGTCTGAGGCTCGATGACAGGTCGAAAGTCATCGACGAAGCAGCGGATCATCTCGTAAGCAAGCCGCTGCAGCTCCGGGTCGACCTGGGTTGCCTGCTTGCCCGCCGGCAGTGGAAGCGCGGCACCGGTCGGCATCAGGTCGACGTCGACCACGAGCGCGCGGTTGGTCGCGAAGTATGTGAGCTTGAGGTCGGCCGGCACCCCCAGGTCGCCGGCCGCCGAGATGGCGCTGTCGCAGGCCTGGGTGAGCGCGATCGCAAGCTCGTCCAGGTCCATCAGGCTCAAACCCAGCTGGCCGCCAAGCGTGGTCGCGACACGCTTGGCGACGGGAATGAACCCCGGCGCCGCCGGGATCTTCAGCTCAGCCAGGTTGCGCTTGGCCATGCCGGTTGCCTACTCCTCCAGGTTCGTCGAAGCCCGCTGCATCTTGCGCGCTGCGGTCGCTTCGAGCTCTTCCCGCTTGCGGCGGGCCGCGGCCACGCCGTCCTGGATCGCCTTGCCGACCGGGTGCTCGGGGTCGGTCACCATGGTCCGCGCGCGTGACGCCGCTTCCCGCGCTCGCTGGACCGGTTCGCTGCCGCTCAGCTCGATGGTCTTGCTGCGCAGGCCTTCGATCTGGTCACGACCGGGCCCGGTCGCGATGTACGCGCCGATCGCCACGCCGACGATGCCGCCGAGGATGAACCAACCAAAGCCGCCGCCGTTTCTGTCGTCAGCCATCGCTACCTCCTCGTTTTACCGTGCGAACTAGGCTCTGACCCGCCACCCTCACGCCATAAACGGCCGACTTCACGCCTCGGCCAAAAGCGGCCAACCCGCGCCCGCCGGTCCGCAGCCCGACGTTCACACCAGACGTGATGTCGTTCACGTTCTCGATGGTTTGTCGGACCTCGGGCAGCGTCTCTTTCATCTCTTCGTTGGTCGTCTCGAGCAGCGCCTCCACGGCCCCCAGGGTGCCGCGCAGTCTGATGAGGACACCGGCCAGGGCCAGCGCCACCACGAGGGCGGCGACCCCGAACGCGATCCACATAAAGCTCGAAGCGCTCACCGACTGCATACCCCCGCTGCCCCCCCGGCAAACACACACGCAATCTTAAGTGCGAGGGTTGGCATTGCTCGGGCCGGGTTCCTTGGGTTCGCGGCTCGGCCTGGGCACGAATCGGGCGAGCGGCTGCAGCAGCAGCGCGAAGCCAAGCGCCGGCAGGACGTTCGCCTGGCCCAGGCGGAATGAGGGCAGCCCGAGGAAGTCCCACGTTTGGCCCAGGACGAAGCCGAGAGTCGTCATGACGAGGACGGGGATGTAGGCGCGGCGGCGATACGGCAGAAGCGCGAAGCAGAGCTGGGAGACGATGAGGACGAGCAGGACGGCGACGATCAATCCAGGCGGGACGTACTTCACGGTCGTGCGATCGAGCCGCCCGGCGTAGGGGCAACTACATCGGGTTTCGTGGCTTTGGCGGCTGGACTTGCTCCAGCCGCAACCCGTATTACCCTTGATGCTCCCTCCGAGCGGCGGGGGTGGGTTGTCCTGAGCATGCTCAGGTGGGTCCCCTGCCTCGGCTCTCCAAGTCCCGTCCCGGGGGTCTCCGCGAAATCGAAGATTTCGTGGGGTCTTCGGGCGGGCTTTTGGTCGGCCTTGCGGACTCCGGGGTCCCGATTGATGAACTGTTGGGCAACGCGCACATGCCCGCCAGCCCGTTGGGAGCCGTTCAATACTACGAGCCGGGTTGCTTCGGAGGGACGACCTTGATATGCAGCTCGTCGAGCTGGGATTGGTCGACTTCCGAGGGCGCGCCCAGCATGAGGTCGGACATCGACTGCGTCTTCGGAAACGCGATTACGTCACGGATGTTGTCCGTGCCGCCGAGCATCATCACGATGCGGTCGATGCCGGGCGCGATGCCCCCATGTGGCGGCACGCCGTGGGTGAAGGCGCGGAGCAGCGTGCCGAAGCGCTCGCGGATCACGTCGAGCGGCATACCAAGCAGCTGGAATACTCGCTCTTGCATCCCGGGGTCGTAGATCCGCAAGCTTCCGCCGCCCAGCTCGTAGCCGTTGCACACGATGTCATACGCGTGGGCGCGCACGTCGTAAGGCCTTTCCTCGACGAACGACATGTCCTCCCCGAAAGGCCGAGTGAAGGGGTGATGCGCGTAGGTCAGCTTGCCCTGGTCGTCCTCGTCGAAGAGGTAGGTGGGATTGATCCACAGGAACCTCCACTCGTTCTCGCGCACGAGCTTGCGCCGGCGCGCGATCTCCTGCCGGATCAGGCCCATCACCGTTTCCGCCTTGCGGCGCCTGTCGGCGGCGATCAGGACGAGGTCGTCAGGGCCGGCGCCGGTCAGCCGCTTGATCGCAGCGATCTCCTCCTCGCCGAGAAACTTGTCCAGGGGACCTCCGGGCAGCCACGCCAGCCCCTGCCCGCCGGCGCCCTTGGCCACGGTGACCAGCTCGTCCAGCTCACGCCGCGCCATGTCCCGGCCGCGGGGCACGCTCAATCCGCGGACGACGCCGCCCGCCGCGAGCACCCGGCGAAAGATCTCCGCCTTGGTGTTGGCGAGCGAGTCTCCGAGGTCCGCGATCTCCAGCTCGTAGCGAAGGTCGGGCTTGTCCGAGCCGTAGCGCAGAAACGACTCTTTGATGTCGAGGCGGGGAAACGGCAGCGGCAGGTCCACTCCGATCGTGTCCCGCCAGAGCTTGGCGAAGAGACCTTCGATCAGCGTGAACACGTCCTCCTCGTTGCAGAAAGCCATCTCGACGTCGAGCTGCGTGAACTCGGGCTGCCGGTCGGCGCGCAGGTTCTCATCCCGAAAGCAGCGCGCGATCTGGTAGTAGCGCTGCACGCCAGACACCATCAACAGCTGCTTGAGCATCTGCGGTGCCTGCGGCAGGGCGTAGAACTCGCCTGGATGCAGGCGCGACGGAACGAGAAAATCTCGCGCGCCGGACGGGGAGCTCCGCGTCAGGATCGGCGTCTCGACCTCGATGAACTCGCGCTCTTCCATGTAGTCGCGGATGATCCGGTTCACCCTGTTGCGGAGCTCGAGCATCTTCGTCATGCGCGGGCGCCGCAGGTCGAGATAGCGGTACTCGAGCCGCGTTTTCTCGTCGGGCTCTTCTGCATCCTCGAGCGGAAACGGCGTTGGCTCGGAGGCGCTGAGGACCTCTAGCTCAGACGCCGCGACCTCGATCTCGCCGGTCTCCAGCTTTGGATTTTCGGATCCGCTCGGCCGTCGCCTCACCACGCCGGCGACGCGGACCACGGACTCGGAGCGCAAGTCAGATGCGGCCGCGTGAGCGGATGGGGCAAGGGTCGGGTTGAAGACGACCTGGACCTTGCCCCACCTGTCTCGCAGGTCGATGAAGATGACACCGCCCATATCGCGCCGGCGCGCCACCCAGCCGTACAGCTCGAGCTCGCGGCCTTCGTCGGATGACCGAAGCGAACCGCAATGTGGAGCGGAAAAGCCGCTCATGCGAGCCGGGTCGGCAACTCTGTCCACGCCAGCTCCTCCTGCACGCCGCTCGTCATGTCACGGATCTGCGCCACGCGACGCTTGGCCTCTTCGGGTGTCAGCAGCACGACCCATTTCGCGCCGACCCGATTGGCGGACTTCATCTTCGCGCGGAGGCTCTTGGCCTCGTAGTCGACCGCCACCGACCGGACGGCACGGCAGATGCGAGCCACCTCGGCGGCCTCGATGGCGAGGTCTCCGTCCGGCAGCACCAGCACGTCCGCGGGTGGCGCTGTCGCCACCTCCGTCCCCGCTGCGCCCATCAGCTCGGTCACCCGGTCCAGGCCTCCCGCAAATCCAACCCCAGGCGTGGCAGGCCAGCCCTCGGCCTCCGCGAGCCCGTCGTACCGCCCGCCCGAAGCCAGCGCGTCCTGCTGCCCGGTCGCGCCGCCGGGATAGAACTCGAACACGGTTCGCGTGTAGTAATCGAGCCCGCGGACGAGGTAAGGGTTGAGCTGGTACTCGATGGACGCGGCGTCGAGGAGCCGGCGCACCGATGACCAGTGCTCCGCGCATTCGTCACACAGGTGGTCGATGATCTTCGGCGCACCGTCCTTGAAGGGCTGCTCTTGCGGCACTTTGGAGTCGAGCAGCCGCAGCGGATTGCGCTCCAGGCGCAGCTGCGAGTCGCCGCCCAGCTCGGATTTCAGCGGGCGGTAGTACTCCTTCAGGCGCTCGAGGTATGCCGGGCGGCATCTACCGTCGCCGATGGTGTTGAGCTCCAGGCGCAGATCCTGCAGGCCGACCTCGTTGAGCCAGTCGCCCGCCAGCTCGACGACCTCGGCGTCCAGCCCGGGAGCGGCGCTGCCGATCGCTTCCACGTTGAACTGGTAGAACTGCCGGTACCGTCCCTTCTGCGGGCGGTCATAGCGAAACATCGGGCCGAACAGATAAAGACGCGAGGGTTGCGCACCCTGGTTCAGGCCGCCTTCGAAGTACGCGCGAACGACGCCTGCGGTCGCCTCGGGACGCAGGGCGAGGTTCCGGCCTCCGCGATCATCGAACCGATAGAGCTCCTTGGCCACGGCATCCGTGTCTGCCCCAACACGCTCGATCAGCTCGGCGTGCTCGATGATCGGGGTGATGATCTCTTCGTAGCCGAATCGCTTCGCCACGCCGGCCGCGCCGGCTTGTGCCGCGCGCCACACGGGCATCTCGGCGGGCAGGATGTCGCGAACGCCGCGAACTGCTCGGATCGGCTCGGAGCGGGGCATCGGAGTGTTCGATTGTAGAAGCGGCCTTGCGGAGGGTTAGAATGCCGCGCCGGTGACCGCTTACATCCAGCTGACCTCTCTCGGCCTGGCGAGCCTCGCGCTCGTGATGGGCGCCTACCTACTGATAATCGGCAAGAGGCCATGGCGCGGCGGGGAGCCTGCCGAGGTCGCGCCTCGTGTGCGCCTGTTGGGACTGAGCTACATCCTGGTCTTCGGCTCGGCGATGGTGCAGATCATCACGCAGCCGAGCGGCCTGGAGGCTGAGGCCCTGGGTGGCTTGATGGTGCTGGGCGGAATGATCGTCATCGTCGTGGTCTACCTCGAGGCGCGCGCCTCGCGGCGCTCGACGCACGAAGACAGGCTCGACAACCGACTGAGAAGTTAGAGCAAGCTCAAGCCCCTCACCCTTCATCCCTCTCCCCGAGGGGAGAGGGACGTTGCCGATCCGACGGGTTTAGAGGCCGGCGGTTTCCCTGTTCGTCCGGTAGCCGGCCGCGGCCTTCAACGCCTCCGTCAGGTCCTCCATGCGGACCGGCTTGCTCATGTAGTCGTCAAAGCCCGCGCGCAGGCATCGCTCCTGGTCGCCGGGTCCCGCCATCGCGGTCAGCGCGATCAGGCGAGGCCGGTTGCCCCGTGGCCACCGCCGGCAGATCGCTTCGGCCGCGACGAGCCCGTCCATCTCAGGCATGAGAACGTCCATCAGCACCGCGTCGTACGGCTGCTGGGCGACCGAGGCCACCGCCTCGCGACCATTCGAGACGACGTCAACCGAGTGCCCCAGCTTGCTGACGAGCCTCTTGAGAAGGTTCTGATTCAAGGCATTGTCGTCGGCCACCAGGACTCGGAGAGCACCCGGCACGACCACTTGCGTGGGCTGGGGCTGCGCGCCTCGACCGGCGACCTGGATCATCACGTCGTGCAGGGTGCGCGGCGGGACCGGCTTGGTCAGCGTGGCCTGGATGACGCCGCTGTCGGCGGCGTCGGCCTCGGCCGGACCCGGCATCCCGGCCGAGATGAGAACGATCGGCATCTGGCTAGCGCGGCGCAGCGCGCGGAGCGAGGTCGAGATCTCCAGTCCATCTATGGCGGGAGGCCGGTGCTCGATCAGTGCGATGTCAAACTGCCTGCCGACCTGGACCGCGCCGAGCGCCTCGTCAGGCGTCGCGGACGTCGCGCTGGCTCCCCACTGCTCCACCTGCAGCGCGAGCACGCGTTTTTCGGTGGGATCCGCCGCGATGACGAGGGCGCGCATCGCTTCCAGGGTCAGCAACGTGGTGGCGGTCGCCCCAGGCAGCGGCTCCGCGAGGATGGTGAAGTCGAACGTCGTGCCCGCATCGGGGCCAGCCTCCACGCCACCCTGATTGACGTGAAGCTCTCCGTCCATCAGCTCGACGAGCTGCTTGGTCGTGCGGAGGCTCAGGATGGCGAGCCGGTCGCCGGGCTCCAGCTTGTCGTACGGCCCGGTCACTCCGTCGATCGCCCCGCGCAGGATGCGAGCCGGTACGCCGCGGCCCGTATCGCGGATCTTGAAATGCAGGGCGACCAGGCCGCCGCGATCCTCGGAGGTCAGCTCGATACCGAGGCCCCCGCGGTGGGTGCGGTCGACAGCCGCGTGGAGGAGCGCCAGCAGTATTTGCTCCAGGCGCCTTGAGTCGCCGATGACCACGCCCGGCACCTCTGACGCAGCGTCGAACGAGATGTCGAGACTCTTTGCGCCGGCCGCCTCGGCCACGACCGCGAGGCAGTTCTCGACGGTCGATCGCACGTTGAACGGATGCAGAGCAAGCTCGAATCCGCCGCTGTCGATCGTCGCTGAGTCGAGCCACTCGTCGATGATGCGTGCCACCTGCTCCGCGCCGCTCTCGACGATCGCCGCCAGCTCGCGCTCCTCGCTGGTCTCGGCGCCGGTGGACAGCAGACCAGCTGCGCCGACCATGGCGTTCAGCTGGTTGCGAAGCTGATGGCCAAGGTCGGCGAGGACGTCGGCGTCGACGTGGATGATCCGCGAGTGACCGTCGACGCCGTTATCCGAAGGCGGCGCGCCGAACTCGCGAAACTCGCTCATCAGCAGAGACTTTCCGGTGGAGGCTGGTTGGTCGGCGTGAACATCGCCTCGGGAAGCTCCACGCCATTCGTCTGGAAATGCGCCTGGAAGGACGAGCGGACACCGGTCGCGGTGTGAAATCCAACCGCGCGGCCCTCCGGAGTCACGGCGACCTGCCGGAACGCGAAAAGCTCTTGCAGGGCGATCTCGCCGTCGACCATGCCGAGGACTTCGGCGACGCTCACGATCTTGCGCGCGCCGCCGCGCAGCCGTTCGGTCTGGACGACGATGTTGATCGCCGAGGCGATCTGGCCCCGGATCGCTCGCGAAGGGAGCTCGGTTCCCGCCAGCAGCACCAGCGTCTCCAGGCGCGTGATCGCATCACGCGCGTTGTTCGCGTGGAGGGTGCTCATCGATCCGTCGTGGCCGGTATTCATCGCCTGCAGCATGTCGAGCGCCTCGCCGCCGCGGACCTCACCGACGATGATGCGGTCCGGGCGCATGCGGAGCGAGTTGCGTACGAGGTCCCGGATGGCGATCTGCCCGCGTCCTTCGACGTTGGCGGGTTTCGACTCCAGGCTGATCACGTGCACCTGGCGCAGGCGAAGCTCGGCCGCGTCCTCACACGTCACGATCCGCTCGTCGCTCGGGATGAAACCTGACAGCACGTTGAGCAGCGTCGTCTTGCCAGACCCCGTGCCACCCGACACGATCACGTTCAGGCGCGACTTGACCGCCGCGTCGAGATATTCGAGGATGGCCTCGCTCGAGCCGCCGGCGGCGACGATTCGCTCCGGCGTGAGCACCTCGCGACCGAACTTGCGGATCGTCAGGCACGGCCCGTAGATCGCCACCGGCGGGATCACCACGTTCACGCGCGACCCATCCTTCAATCGAGCGTCACACATCGGCTCCGACTCGTCGACCCGCCGTCCGATCGTGGACACGATGCGGTCGATGACGCGGCGCAGGCTCGACTCGTCCTCGAAGGCGAGGTTGGTGAGCTCGATCCGACCGCGGCGCTCGACGAAGATCTGCTCCGGACGGTTGACCATGATCTCGGTGATGTCGGGGTCCCGCAGTGGCGCCTCGAGAGGCCCCAGGCCGATGACGTCGTCGAACAGGATCTCGACCAGGCGTTCCCGGTCCGTCGCGGTGACCAGCGCCGCCGGCGGTTTGTTTCGGAAGTGCTCTTCGGTCAGCTGCATCAGCAGGCGCCGGATGCCCGCCCGGTTGCTGATGTCGATCGCGGCCGCGTGGCGCCGCAGCATATCGGCGTGGATCTCTGCCTTGGCCGCCGCGAGGGCGGGACTCAGGACCGTCGGCAGGTCGGCCGTCCTGGGGTCGGCTGAGTCGGCCGGCACGGCCGGCAGGTCGCGCGACACCACCCGCCGCTCGACCGGGGCGATGGTCGCCACCCCGTCAGCAGATGTCAGCGGGCCGGGGACAACGTTCTCCGGCCCGGTGACCGGCGTCTGGGGCCCTGTGGCGGGAGTCTGCTGGTAGCGACGGTCGAACCGCTCGGAAAGCTTCACCTTCCGACCGCCCGCTTGACCAGGCGGCGGTGCGCGCGTTCCCCCGCCTTCTTCATGACCGGGTCGGGATCGCCCTCGGCAAGCCGGCTCAACCCGCCCACCGCGGATCGATCGCCGATCGTCGCCAGGGCCTTGCACGCGGCCACCCGCACCTTGTTTGGCCACCTCCGGTCGTGGGCGATGCCAAGCAGCGGCTGAACCCTGAGCACGTCGCGTCGGAGCCCGCACGCGAGCACGGTTGCCACGGCGGCACGCTCGCTCGCCGGCTGCCGCATCAGGGCCTCGATGTCGACATCGGACGCGCCGCGCGCCAGGGCGATGGCCAGCCGGTAGAGGGGAATCCGCTCCGCCGAGGCCATCAGGAGCTCGACCGAACGCCGCCCGCCAAGCTGGGCCAGCGCCCGCACAGCCGCGTCGCGGACCTGCGGCTCCTCGTCCTCAAGCAGGTCACCGATCCACAGGACCGAGTCGGTCAGGCGGGCCGCGGCGCACAGGCGCGCGGCGGCGGCTCGAGTGCCCGCATCGGGGCTGGCCAGGGCATTCAGGAGGTCGTCGTACAGGCCCGAGCGCCGGAACAGCTCCTGGATCATCCAGTGGCCGATCACCCCCACGCCGGGCCGCTCCAGGGCAATCTCGATCGCGCGGGCGACGGGTACCGGCTCTGCCAGCAGCTCGGCCGCCGTGGCGTTAAGGACCGCGGCTCGCTCCCCGGCCAGGGCGGTGTTAAGCACCCGATCGACGCGCCCTACCACCCGCGAGCGTCCAATGGACCGGGTGGGGGCCTGAATCACGGGTCGTGTGTTTGAGCCATTGCTGCGAAGCGGTGGGTCCATCTGGGGGGCGGTTGGTACAGTATCGGCGTTTTGAACCCCCGTGAGGTTCCTGAAACCTTACAGAGGGCGCGGGAGGAAGAGCCAGGCCAGGTGGGCGGCAGCGGCAGCGCACCCGCCGGAGACCAGACGCCGTCCGCAGTTCAGATGCGGATGCGGATTCTGGAGATGTCGTCCGTTTTCTCGGAGCTAAACGACGGCGTTTTGCGAGCCGTCGCCCGCCGGATGCGGGTGGTTGGCCTGGCGGCACGGGACACTCTCCGGCTCGGCGGCCAGGGTGGAGACGTCGTGGTGTTTCTCGCGTCGGGCCAGGTGGAGGAGTCGGTGACTGACGCTTCGGGCAAGGTTCTGCTGACCAGGCGACCGGCTCCCGGCGACCTCGTCATCCTCCCCGCGCCCCGCACGGGAGGCCGCTACACCACCAGCATCTATGGGCTCACCGGGGCAGTCCTGCTGACCCTCGATCGGGACGGCCTCCTGGAAGGACTCGGAGCGGACGTCGAGAAGATCGCCGTGATGCTGGACAAGCTGTGGGAGCAAGAACTGTCGGCCGCGGCCGCGAGCGAGGCACAAAGCGCCTCCCGCCTGGCGGCTCCGATCGTCGCGTTCTTCTCCGCCAAGGGCGGGGCCGGCACCACGACGCTCGCCATCAATACGGCGGCCGCGCTGGCCCGCAAGTTCCCGCGCCAGGTCCTCCTCATCGACCTGGCGGCGCCGTTCGGACACGCGGCCCTGTTCGCGGACCTCATCGCGACCGGCTCGATCGCCAGCGCGACCAAGGCGGCGCAGGTCGACTTCGAGTCGGTGCTGCGCGGGAACATCGTCAACCACCGCACGGGAATCGGCGTCCTGCCCGGGACGCTGCGGCCCGAGGAGGTCGACACGCTGACCGGGGAGCGCGTCGGCCGCGTTCTTGACGTGGTGGTGGAGTGGCAAAAGGTGATCGTCGTCGACCTGGGAACGTCGCTGGCGGAGGCCGCGCTCGCCGTCCTCGAGCGCGCCGAGTGTCTGGTCACTGTCGTGCCGCCTGAGATTGCTGCGATGACCGACGCCCGCCGCGCGCTGGCCATCTTCCGCGACATCATGAACGTGCCCGACAACCGGATGGAGCTGGTACTCAACCAGCGTTCCCCCCACCCCCCGCTCGACCGCGCGGCGGTGGAGTCGATCCTCGGCCGCAAGATGTCCGTCGTCGTCGGCTTCGACGACTCGCGGCCCGAAGATTCGACGCTTGCCGGCGGACTCGTCCTGCAACACGACCCCTCGTCCATGGTTTCGCGCGGGGCGACCGACATCGCCCGGGTGGTCCTGGCCAGCCTCAAGCTCGATGCGTGATGCCCTGCGGAAACGCCATGGACAGGCGCTGGTCGAGTTTGCACTGGCGCTCCCGATCCTGGTCGTCCTCGTCGCCGGCATGCTCGAGCTGGGTCGTGGTTATGCGTTTGCCGTCGAAACCTCAGACGCGGCTCGGGATGCTGCGAGGTATGTAGCCGGCAAGACCGCTTCCACCAACGGTCCCGGGCTCGCCGCCATGTGCAACCTCGTGACCGCCGACCTGGCCGCTGTCACGACCAGCGTCACCTGTCCGACGCAGGTCAATCACGCGCCACCGTTCATCGCCGGGACCGACTACACAAAGCCGGCGGCCGGCCAGGCGGTGGTCGCGGTGTACTGCGGGACCAGCGGCAACTGCACAGGGTCCGTCCCAACGCTCTACCAATCCGAGGTCGACGTCTACGTGTACTACGGCTTCAGCGACCTCAATATCCTGGGCGGCGGGATCACGATCACAGGGTCGAGCCGCGCGACGACGTCGTGGTGAAGCAGCGCAAGCTAGGTCAGGCGTTGATCGAGTTCGCGCTGATCGCGCCGGCCATCTTCCTTTTGATCGGCGCAACGGTCGACATGGGCCGCGGCCTGTTGATCTACACCATGCTGCAGGGCGCGTCGCGGGACATGGCGCGCCAGGCCGTGCTCGGCTATTACAGCGGCTCGAACGCCCTGTCGCCGACATGCACCGCGCTCACGACCCCCTGCACTCTGGGCCCGTTGACCAACGGCGCGCACCAGCTCGACCCGCTCGGGATGTCCGTCGTTTACCTGGACTCGACAGCGATCAGCAGCCCGCCCGTGTACGGGACCTACGTTGCCAACGCCAACCCGCTCCAGCCGGGGGCGATAACGCTCACCGGCGCGATCAATCCAAGCAGCGTCTACGTCTTTATCTATGAGCTGGATTCCGCGGCGGGCAACCCCAACCCGCGGTGGAGCTGTCCTTCCTGCGCGGGGGCCAGCGGCGCCGCGGTGCGGACCTCCGGCCATCAATGGGTCGTGGTCGACCTCAAGCTGCAGTGGAAGCCCGTCCTCAACACCCTGCTCGGGATTCCTAGCACCATCACGTTCGACTCGCAATCCGTGGCGAGGCTCGAGTTCTGATGCGATCGAGCAAGGCCCAGTCCGGCCAGGTGCTTGTCATCGTCGCCGTTTGGCTCGTGGCATTGATCGGCTCGGCTGCCCTCATCCTGCTCACCGGTTCGGTGGAGTGGCAGCGCAACCAGCTCCAGCAGCTCGCGGACCAGGCGGCGCTCGACTCGGCCTTGATGATCGGGGTCGGCTGCACGGCGGGCTCGGCGAGCGTGGTCATCACCGAGGCTGACAATTTTCTGGCCACGCAGCGGACGCGCACCGGCGCGCTCAACATCGCCGGCAGCTGCGCCGCCGGCTACACCGGCACCGACACTTTCGCCGGCGGCCTGACCGAAACCATCCACTATCCATATCGGTCTCACCAACAGCAGGCTGAGGTGAGCCTTACCGTCGCCCTGCCGATCTCGTTTGGCAACAACCTCGGGGCGACGAGCACCAACGTGACCCGCCGCGCCGTGGCGCAGCAGCTTGCGGCCTCCGCGCCGACTGTGACAGCAAGCACCCTGTCGTGTACGGGCGGACAGTTCAACGTAGGCGGCGGCATCCTCGCCTCGAGCAACATCAGCGTCGCCGGTGGGTGCGCCGTCTACGCGCACAGCCGCTTCGACGCCGCCTCGAGCACCTACTCCGACCTGGCCAACGTTTCGGTGTACGCCAACGCGCAGACATGGGTGGGCGGCGGCGGCTCATGCGTGGCGGGGGCGAGCTCCGGATCGACCAACGCCGTCTGCGCGGACGGCTTTGAGCTGTCCGGACACAGCGCGACGACATGCGGGACGGCGGGGACGAGCGCGTTCCTCGTCGCGGGAAATGCGGCCGTCAACCCCAACCCGTGCGCGGCAGGCGCGGCGCCACAACCGGTCGCGGCGCTTTCCTCGTCGCTCGGTCCCGAACCGAACACCGACGCCTCCGCGATCGCAACGCTGCGCAACAGCGGCGGCGGGGCTCTCGGCTCGGCGTGCAACCCTGCGGGGGTGTACCCCAACATCACCGCGGGCGGAACTGTCGTGGGTACAGGTTTGGGACCCTCGCCGGCGGCAGCGGATGCGAGTGGTTTCTATCACTTCAAGCCGAGCTGCTACGGCTACCTCAACCTGAGCGCGTTTGCGGGCGGCATCTCGGCCCGCCAGGTTGGCGCCGAGAGCGCCCGGCAGCGCCACTTCGTTGCCGCCACCATGGCGGCGGGGAGCCAAGCCGGAACGCTGCTCGTGGCCACCGTGTCCGCGGAGACGACCCCCAACAAGTTTGGGGCCCCCGCCGGATGGATCTCAGCCTCGGAGGCCAACCAGGTGGGCGAGGGGCGCAGCGAGATCTGGTACTACCCGAACAACCCGGGCGGGATCAGCAGCGTGACCTTCACCATGAATCCGGCGACCGTCAACGGGAACGCGCAGCTGAGCGAGTGGCTCGGCGTTGCCGTTGCTTCGCCCCTGGACCAGTCGGGAAGCTCGACCGTGGCGGTCCCCACGACAACGACAAGCAACGCCACCGGCGGCGCCCTGACCCAGACCGGCGAGCTCGTGATCACCGTTGACGGCTTTCAGAACCTGCCCGGCCAGACCTTCTCTCGCCAAGCGGGATGGAGCGGCATCGTCACCGACGTCGCTAACGGCTACGGCTCGGAGTACCGACTCGATCTGCCCACGGGCGTTGCCTCCGAAGCTTTGACCACCGGCGTTGCCTCGCTGTGGGCGAATGCGATCGCATCCTTCAAGCCTGCAGGCGCGGGAGGGGGAGCCGTGCTCGACCCCGGCTTCTACCACTTCAACGGCTCTGGATTCGCCGGCGGAGGCGGCATCTGCCTCAACGGCGGCGCGCTGCTGGCCAGGGACGTGACGCTCGAGTTCGTCAACCAGGCCGGTCTCTCGACCGGCACCTGCGCGCCAGGCGGTGGCGCCAACTGCTCCGCCGCGACATGTCAGCTCGGATCGACGCCGTGCTCGATCTCAGCATGCCCTCCCAATGCCGTTGCCGACTCGGCGGGTGGTGGCTACACGTGGTTCGCGGCGCCGTGCTCCCAGGCGCCCACCGGCGACGCCAGCTGTCCAGGGTCCGGCTGGTGCCCGATCGGGGACAGGGCGTGCTGGAACCTGCTGGTCTGGGCGCCGGCGAGCAACACGGGCCAGATCGCCGTCAAGGGCACCACGGCCAGGCACTGGTTGCTCGGCTCGGTCTCCTGGCCGGGCACCTGCACGGACACCGTGAACGGAAACAGCGTCATCGATGGCACCCTGTCCTGCGGCACCTTGTCGGTCTCGGCGGCCGCCGGGGCCGGGATCGCTGTGGGCAGCGACTACGGGATCAGCACCGCCGTCGTCGAGGCCGTTCTTGTTGAATGAGTTGCTTTAGGGCGTCCGTTTTGTGAAGCTTGCGCCCAACTAAATGTCAATTGGCACCTCCGCCCTAACCAGACCCCGCCGCGGCCGCCTCTATATCGTCATCGGAGCCGTGCTCGCGGTGCTCGCTTTCGCGACCGCTGCGGGCATCGCAAGCCTGCCCCTGATCCAAGGCACCACCACCGGCATCAGGGTCGTCGTCGCCAGCCACGACATTCAGGCGAGGACCGTCATCCAGGCCTCCGACCTGACGCTTGCCAGCATCAGCCCCACCCCCCCGCAGTCCTTCACCGCGATCAACAAGGTGACCGGCATGGGAGCTCGAGTGGACATCCCGGCCGGCATGCCGATCAGCTCCAACCTCGTCGCTCCGTCCGGAGACCTGGTCAGCAGCAGCGACGTGGCCTACCTCCCGATTCCGAGAGGTTGGGTCGCGGTCACGGTGCCCACCAGCGAGCAGGTCGGGGTGGGTGGATACGTCCAGGTCGGCGACCGCATCACGATCCTGGCGACCATCAACACGCAGTCCTTCGGGCAGAGCCCGGGCCGGGCGGTCGTGCTGACCGTCTTCCGCGACATCGACGTCCTGCGCGTGGGCCCGAACGGCTCGACCACCAGCGGCACCACGACCGGAGTCGTCACCAGCAGCCTGACCGTGCTCATGACCGGGTGTGACTCCGAGTACCTCTTCTGGCTTCTGAACAACGCCGCCATGAAGTACGAGCTCGAGTCGTACACGGACTACCAGGGCCTGCCGACCCAACCCGACGGCAAGTGCCCGAGCGTGTCGTCGGCGAGCGGCGTCGGACCGAAAGACGTCGACGGCCGCTGGCACTTCACGACCCATTAACCGGTGAGCACCGCGATCATCCTGGTCGCGGTCGCCGCGGCCATCGGGGTGGGCCTCGTCGTCTACGGCACCGTCCGCGGTCAGCGCGCGGCGAGCCCTGAAGAGTCGGTCCGGGCGTCGTATCGCACGCTGGCCGACGTCCGCGAACAGCTGCGCCGCCGGTTCGAACCGACAGGCACGCCTACATGGATCGCCTCCGATGAAAGGACCACCAAGCTGCAGCGCGACCTCGTCAGCGCCGACCTCGAACTTCGCTCCTACGAGTTCCGCAGCATCCAGGCCGGTGTGGCACTCGTGTTCGCGGTGGTGGGGTTCATCCGCTTTGGGATCGGGGCAGAGTTTCTCGTTCTCGCGGTGATCGGCTACCTGCTGCCTTCGCTCTACCTCCGCAACCGGCGCGGGCACCGCCTTCGGGAGTTCAACGCCGGGCTGCCCCGCACCATGGAGCTGATCGCCAACTCGATGAAGGCCGGCCAGTCCGTCGCTCAATCCCTCAGCGCGGTGACCGACAACGCCGACCCACCGATCTCGGACGAGTTCGCGCTCGCCCGTCGCGAGATCGAGCTAGGGGCGTCCATCGACAGCGCGCTCAACAACATGGTCAAGCGGATCGGCAGCAACGACCTCCGCCTGATGGTGATGGTGATCACGATCCAGCGCTCGGTGGGAGGCGATCTCCCCGCGATCCTGACCACCCTCGCGGACACGATGCGCCAGCGCGAGGAGATGCGCGCCGAGATCCTCGCCGCCACCGCTCAGTCTCGAGCTACCGCGCTCATCATCACCCTCCTGCCGATCGTCGCGGCGGTGCTTCTCTACTTCCTGGTCCAGGACTACTTCAGGCCGATGCTCGTGAATCCGATCGGGTGGGTGATGCTTGCTTTTGCGGGCTTGCTCCTGTTCATCGGCAACCTGATCATCCGGCGGCTGACGGCGATCGCATGAACGGGCTGCCCCTGATCATCGGAATCGCGGCCGCGGCGGGCGCGTACCTGCTGACGATCGGCATCATCGCCTCGCGCGCCGCCGACGCGACGACCCTGGCTCGCGAACGGCTCTCCCGCCAGGAGATCGGCCTCGGCCAGAGCGCGGTCGCCCTCCAGCTCGAAAGACCTTTCGTCCAGCGCCTCTTCGGCCCGGGGAGGCGCTGGCTCGAGCGCCAGACGATGCGGATGACCCCCGAGGTGCAGGCGACCAACTTCCGCCGCCAGCTGGACTTCGTCGGGAATCCTTTGGGGCTCGACCCGGCCGGCCTGCAGACCCTTCGCATCGCCGCCGCCGCGGCGCTGGGCGCGATCAGCACCGCGATCGGACTCTTCATCGGAACGCCCTTCGTCATCGGCTTGTCCATCGTCATCGGCGTCGCGCTCGGGTTCTACCTTCCCGTGATCTGGCTCGATCAGCTCGTCCGCGACCGCCGCAGCGAGCTCGAGGCATCGCTGCCCAACGCGCTGGACGTGGTCGCGATCAGCATGGAGGCCGGACTCGGCCTCGACCGCGCGCTCGAGCAGCTTGTGCGCCACCAGGACGACTCGCTGACCCTCCTCGTCGCCCGCGCGCTGCGCGAGATCCAGCTGGGCCGGCCCCGCCACGAGGCACTCGAGGAGATGGCGGAGGCGACAGGGATCGACGACTTCTCGTCGCTGGTGCGCGGCATCCTCTACGCCGAACGCACTGGCGTGCCCATCGCTCGGACGATCGCGGCGCACGCGGCGCAGATGCGTGTGAAGCGGCGCCTCAAGATCCGCACCGAGGCCGCCCGCGCGTCGCTGAAGATCCTCATCCCGACCGTGGGTTGCGTGTTTCCGACGCTCTGGCTCGTCCTGCTCGGACCCGCGTTGATCGTGGTCCTGACGATCTCCTCTAAGTAAGGAAGGGGTTGTTCTTTCGCTCGCGACCGATGGTGGTCGCGGGGCCGTGGCCGCTGTAGACGATCATCTCGTCGGGCTGCGACAAGAGCTGCGAACGGATCCCGTCGATCAGCTTCCGCCCATCGGAGTTGGCGAAGTCGGAGCGACCGATCGACCCCGCGAACAATGCGTCCCCGGTGAAAAGGTAGCCGTCGATCTTGAGGGTCACGCCCCCGGGGCTGTGGCCGGGCGTGTGCAGCACCTCGAACTCGAGCGAGCCGGCGCGGTAGGGCTCACCCTCCCTGAGGGTCGCGACGTTGTCGATCTGCGTGGCGAGTGGCCCGAACTCGCGGCGCAGCGGCTTACCTTCTGAAACCACGGCCCGCTCGGAATCGTGAACGGCGATCGGGATCGAGCCAAACGCCTCGCGCAGCTCATGCAGACCGGCGATGTGGTCGAGGTCGGTGTGCGTGAGAAGGATCGCCTTCACCTTCGCCGCACGCGCGCCGGCAGCATCGATCACGAGCTCGGGCTCGAGGTTGGAGTCGATCACGACCGCGTCGTGCGTGTCCTGGTCCACGACCAGATAGGAGTTCGTGCCGAACCGGCGGTCGGCCGTGACCTCGACGTGAAGATTCACAAAGGCATGGGGTCGCGCAAACCTTGCATCAAAAAGCTTCCCTGGCGACGGTGTGCACGTCCTTCACGCCTTCGAGCTTTTCCATGAGGCGCGAGAGCTGCGCCAGTGAATTTATCTCGACGGTCGCGGAAACCACGGCCGTCTTGTCGTCGTAGACATGGACTTCTAGTGCCGACATGTTGACGCGGTTCTCCGCGACGACTGTGGCGATGTCTCGCATGAGACCCTGGCGGTCGAATGCTTCGATCTTGATCGCCACCGGGTAGAGGTGCGTCGCGTCCAACTCCCAGTCGACCGGCACCACGCGTGCCGAATCCTGCGCGTTGACGGCGTTGATGCAATCAGCGCGATGCACGGTGACACCTTTGCCACGCGTCGTGTAGCCGACTATCGCGTCGCCCGGCACCGGTTGGCAGCAGCTCGCGACCGTCGTCAGGATCCCCTTTTCCCCGCGCACGAGCACCTGCGGCGACGGCTGGATCTGCGGGATGAGCGGGATCGTCCTGAGGTCGCCAGGCGCGTCAAGGCTGAGCGCCATACGCATGACGACGGCGTGCGGCGACAGGTCGCCGTAGCCGATCGCGGCGGTGAAGTCGTCGATGCTCGCGTACTTGTGGAGGTTCGCCAGCTCCTGGAGCTTCGCCTCAGGTAGGTCGCCGAGGCTGAGCCGGTGCATCCGGTGAAGCTCCTTCTCGAGCAGGTCGCGGCCCTTGGTCACGTTCTCCTCGCGCCGCTGGCTCTTGAACCACTTGCGGATCCGCTCTTTGGCCGAGGCGCTCTTGACAAAGCTCAGCCAGTCCCGGCTCGGGCCGTGCGGGCCCTTGGACGTCAGGATCTCGACGATCTCTCCGTTCTGCAGCGCGTAGTCGAGCGGCACCATACGCCCGTTGACCTTGGCTCCGATGCAGCGGTGGCCGACCTCGGTGTGGATCCTGTAAGCGAAGTCGACCGGGGTCGAATCCGACGGAAGATTGATCACGTCCCCCCGCGGCGTGAAGACGTAGACCTCGTCCTGGAACAGGTCGACCTTGACGGTGTTGAGAAACGACTCCGCGTCGCCGACCTCGTTCTGCCACTCCAGAAGGCTGCGCAGCCATGAGAGCTTCTGGTCGAAGCTCGCGTCCTTGCCGCCCTCCTTGTACGTCCAGTGGGCGGCGACTCCGAACTCGGCGACGCGATGCATATCGTGGGTGCGGATCTGGATCTCGATCGGCTCGCCCGTGTGCGTGATGACGGTCGTGTGGAGCGACTGGTAGCCGTTGGACTTGGGCATCGCCACGTAGTCCTTGAACCTTCCCGGCATGGGCTTCCACAGGGAGTGGACGACGCCCAGCACTCCGTAACAGTCGCGCACGCTTTCGACGTGGACCCGGATCGCGGATAGGTCGTAGATCTCGGAGAAGTCTTTGCTTTCGCGAATCATCTTCTGCCACACCGAGTAGATGTGCTTCGGCCGGCCGGTGATGTCGGCCTGGATGCCAACCTTCTCCAGCTCGCGGGCGAGGATCTCCCGGAGGTCGTTGACCAATGACTCGCGCTCGCCGCGCTTGCGCGCGATGCGGCTGACGACGTCCTCGTAAGCGTCCGGCTCGAGGTAGCGAAACGCCAGGTCTTCGAGCTCCCACTTGATCTGGCCGATGCCGAGCCGGTGCGCGAGCGGAGCGTAGATGTCGAGCGTCTCACGCGAGATCTTGCGGCGCTTCGCGTCGGCGAGCGGCTCGAGCGTGCGCATGTTGTGCAGCCTGTCGGCGAGCTTGATGAGGACGACCCTGAGGTCCTCCGCCATCGCGACCATCATCTTGCGGATGTTCTCGGCCTGCTGTTGTTGGTCGGTGCGCAGGGAGATCCGGCCCAGCTTGGTGACGCCGTCGACCAGGCGCGCCACCTCCGGGCCGAACTCTCGCTTCACCTCGTCCGCCGTCAGGTTCGTGTCCTCGACGGTGTCGTGAAGCAGGGCCGCAGCGATGGTTTCGGCGTCCAGCTCGAGGTCGGCCAGGATCGCCGCCACCTCCAGCGGGTGGTTGACGTAGTCCTCGCCGGACAGCCGGCGCTGCCCGATGTGGGCGGCGGCGGCCCGCTCGTATGCCTTGCGCACCACCTGCTGGCCGCTCGGATCGAGGTGGTCGGCCACCCTCAGGAGCTCGGAAACCGTCATTTTGCGTTCACCTGATGCCTGGCATGAAGTTTAAGTTCGGTATCTAGCTTCCCCCCGCGACCACAAACCTAGACTTACGTGCCGCCAAATGAACTCATATCGGGCCGTCTGGGGCGTCCGGTTCGGCTCCTCGGGTGCGGCCGCCCTGCTGGTCCTGGCGGGGGCCTCGCTCAACGGCAGCGGCCGGCTGGGATGGGCCACCGCGTTCGCCGCCGGGGCGGGGCTGCTGGCGGTCGTCGCCGGCGTGTTCTACCGCGACTGGCGGCTTTCCATCCCGGTGGCCGGCATCGCTTTCGTCTTCACCGTCGTCATCGCCCAGTTCAACCCTCGGCAGGGCGACCTGGCGCTCCAGGTCGTCGGCCTGTTGCTGCTTGGCGCCGGAGGGGCCCTCGGCGGCGTCGCGTATCGGACGTTCACCGGCACGATCGAGCGCCAGTCGCGGGAGCTCCAGCTCAAGCACCGCGCGTTCCTGGCCGCCACCTCGGAGGTGGATGGCGGCGCCGCCGCGGGCGACCTGGCGGCCCTCACGGCAAATATCGCCCGTCAGGTCGGAGCCGACGTGGCGTGCTGCTACCTCGTCACCCAGGATCAGCGCCAGTTCGTACCCCAGGGTCCAGGCGTGGGGCTGGACCGCCTCCACCCCGCCGCGGTCAACCGCCAGGCCAACGGGGCGGCCGGGTTGCTCTCGTCGGTCGAGGCCGGCAAGACGTTCAGCGGTGAAGGCAACGGCGTCCTGAAGGAGCTCTTCAACTACCTGCCCGACGACCTGCACCTGGTCGGAGCGATCGCCGCACCTATGCCGATCGGAGATCGCCTGGGCGGCTTTGTCCTGCTCGGCAGCAGGGCGGCGATGTTCACCGAGGACGACCGCCGCCTGGCCACCACGCTGACTTTGCGCGCCGGCGCCCAGCTGGCGAGCGCCCATGCCGTCGCCCTTTCGCGCAAGGAGTCCGCCCGCTACTCGCTGATGAACGAGCTCGTCAAGGAGGCCTCGGGGAAGACGATGCAGCAGGCGCTCGAGCTTGTGCTCGATCGTGGCACAGAGGTGGTCCGCTACGACGCCGGGCGCGCCGTTCTGTTTCAGCCGGACGACACGTACGTCGGGACGGACGGTGAGGAGCCGGAGGCGATCGACGGACCGCTCGCGAAAGTTCGCGACGGTGAGACGGTGTTGCGCAACGCGGTCACCGAGGAGCAGCGCACGTTCAGTGGGCTGCGGCTCGAAACGCATGCGGTGACGGTGAACGAAGCGCTGACGCCCATTCGGGGCAAAACCGGTGTCATCGGCGCGCTGTGCCTGGGCCGCCGCGGCACCGCCAGCTTTTCGCAGCACGATATAAGCGCGCTGGACGAGCTCGGTTCGATGGCGGGTGTGGCGGTGGAGAACTCGCGCATCTTGCAAGTCGTCACGGGCCAGGCGTCGCGCCTCGACACCGCGCTCGATGCTCTGGGCGAGGTTTCCCAAGCCCTCACCACGGTGACCCAGGGCGCGCGTGTCCTGGAGGAGAAGACCCTCCAGACGGCGGTCCGGGTGACGATGGCGGCCGCGGGGATCCTGACCCGCACGACTTCCGACGGGCGGCAGGCGGTGATCATGTCGCTTGGTCTCCCAGAGAACGTCAACGGGATCGAGTTCCAGAACGGACAGGGCATCATCGGCGCGGTGATGCTGAGCCTGCGGGCGACGGCGCTGCCCGACGTCGAGGCCAGCGACCTCCGTTCCCCGCCTGACCTCAAGGCTTATCGCATGCAGGCGGCGATCTGCGCACCGATGCTCGAGGAGGGACAGCTGTGGGGAACGCTGTCCGTCTTCGATACCAAGCCTCGCGAGTGGACCACCGACGACCAGCGCGTGCTTTCCACGCTCGGCAACCAGGGCGTCGTCGCGGTGCGCAATGCCGAGCTTTACGAGAAGAACGAGCGCAGCATCTGGGAGCTGCGCAACCTCCAGGAAGCGCTGCAGGCCGCGACCTCGACGCTGGACTTGAACCAGGTGCTGCAGCAGGTGCTGGCCGGAGCGGCCAAGGCGTCGGCGGCCCAGATAGGGTGCCTCGCCCTCGACGACGGTGGCCGCCTGGTGCTCAAGGGCGGATTCGGCACCGACCACCTCACCGCGGAAAAGCTCGCCCTCGGCCTCGGCGGCGATATCTGCCGGAAGGTGATGGAGTCAGACGAGCCCGTCATGGAGGCCATGGGAAGCGAATCGGAAACGGATAGCCCGCTCAACCCGCGCGCGGTGCTTTGCGTGCCGATCACCCTCCGCGGAAAGCCGCTCGGCGTTCTGTTCCTCGCCAACTACAAAGTCGGTCATGCCTTCACCGCCGACCACCGCAACCTCGTCACCGAGATCGCCACCCAGGCGGCTGTCGCGATCGACAACGCGCGCCTTTTCAAGGACCGGGAGGAGGTCATCCTCGATTCGCTCGAAGCATTCGCCGAGGTGGTGGATGCCAAGGATCCGTACACCGCAGGTCACTCCGAGCGCGTCACGCAGTACGCCCTGATGATCGCCCGCCAGATGCACTACGCGCCGGACGACCAGACCGCGTGGGTTCGGTTGGAGCGTGGCGGGCGCCTGCATGACATCGGCAAGATCGGAGTCCCCGATTCGGTGATCCAGAACACCGGCAAGCTGAGCGAAGACGAGTTCGCCAAGATGAAGAGTCACACGATCACCGGCTTCAACATCCTGAGCCGCCTGCGCATGCTCACGGATGAGCTCGTGATCGTGCGCTCGCATCATGAGCGTTACGACGGCAAGGGTTACCCCGACCGCAAGAAAGGGGATGAGCTGCCGATGTTCGCGTGGATAGTGAGCGCCGCGGACGCGATCGATGCGATGACCTCGGACCGGCCCTACCGGCGCGGGATGCCCCTGCAGGTCGCGGTGCAGCAGATTCGTGATGGGGCGGGCACGCACTTCCATCCGGACGTGGCGGAGGCGGTCCTGGACGCGGTCAACAACGGCACGCTGAAGCTCGTCCCGCAGCAATCGCTGCACCCGGACGCGCCGAAGATCGGGGCGTTCGAGAATCCGGTTGGCTAAACCCGGATAGTCCGGACGAAGCGGCGTGTAGTCCGAGGCAGACCCCGGATAGTCCGGACTATCCGGGGTTGACGGGTTAGTAGGCCTTCGCCAGCGCCACCCGATATCTGGCCGGGCGGCCGCATACAACGCAGTTGCCGGCGACCTTCGCGCTCTCTTCGATGGTGCGGATCGTCACGCCTCCGGCCTCGGCCTTGATCCGCGCCTCCTCTTCCTCTTCCCCGCACCACTGCGTCCAGGCGAAGCCGCCCTTCTCGCGAAAATGCGCGACGACCTCAGCGAGCGTTTCGAGCTCGTACGTATTCTCACGCTGAAACTTGAGAGCTCTCTCAAAGAGCTTCTTCTGAAAAGCGTCGAGCTCGTCCGCAAGGCGCCTGGCGATCCCTGACACCGGGACAGCGACCCGATCCCGGGACATGCGGTCGACCATCTCGACCTGCCCCGCGTCGGCATCCCGGCCGCCGACGTTGAGCCTGATGGGTACTCCCTTGAGCTCCCAGTGGGCGTACTTGTCACCCGGGCGCTCGTCGCGCCAGTCGACACGGTGCCGGATGCCGGCGGCCTTCAGCCCTGGCGCCCAGCTGTCGATGAAGCGTTCGACCTTCGCCCGAGAGTCCGCGTCCCGGAAGATCGGCACCACGATCACCTGGATCGGAGCGACCTTAGGAGGGACGATCAGACCGGAATCGTCGCCATGCGCCATGACAAGGGCACCCACCAGGCGCGTGCTGATGCCCCATGACGTCGAGTAGCAGAGCTCGCGCTCGTTCTCCTTGTTGGAAAATGAGATGTCATAGGCGCGCGCGAAGTTCTGCCCGAAGTAGTGAGAGGTGCCCATCTGCAGCGCGAGCCCGTCCTTCATCAGGCCTTCCACCGTGAGCGTGTGGACGGCGCCGGGGAATGTCTCGGCGGGTGACTTCTTGCCGACCAGAACGGGCACGGCGAGCCAGTCCTCCGCGATCGCGCGGTAGTAGTCGAGGATCATCGACGTTTCGTCCATCGCCTCTTGAGCCGACGCGTGAAAGGTGTGTCCCTCTTGCCACCAGAATTCCCGGCTGCGCAGGAAAAGCCGCGACCGCATCTCCCAGCGCACCACGCTGTTCCACTGGTTCGTGAGCTTGGGCAGGTCGCGGTGGCTCTGGATGTAGCGCTTGATCAACGGTCCGATGATGGTTTCCGATGTGGGCCGCACGGCGAGAGGCTCTTCGAGCTCTTCCATCGATCCGCCCGCCTTGGTGACCCACGCGACCTCGGGCGCGAAGCCTTCGACATGCTCCGCCTCCTTGACCAGGTACTCGCGTGGGATCAGGAGCGGGAAGGCCCAGTTCTCGTGTCCGCTTTCTTTGATCATGTCGTCGAAGGCGCGCATGATCGCCTCCCACATCGCCCACCCATAAGGGCGGACGACCATCATGCCGCGGATGCCGGACCAGTCCGCCAGCTCGGCCTTGCGGACTACGTCCGTGTACCAGCGGTCGAAGTCGTCCGACATCTTCGTGACCTCTTTCACGAAGTCCTGCTGTTCCTCGGTTTCCTGCTTCATGCCTCTCTAGCCCCCAAGCATCAATGAATTGATTACGGGTCGCGCACGCCCGGACTTGATTCCGGGCTAGGCCGGGAGCGGCGCGCTGGGGGCGTGCTCGGCCGCGATCGCGTCGATCTCAGCCAGCAGCACTGGAAGCAACTCCTCCTGGGGCACGGTGCGGTAAAGCTTACCTTGCTTGAAAATCACGCCCTTTCCGCGGCCGCCGGTGACGCCGATGTCCGCGTGCCGGGCCTCGGCCGGGCCATTGACGACGCAGCCCATGACAGCGACTGTGATCGGCACCTTGAGCTTTGCGATGTACGACTCCACCGCTTTGACCGTCGGGACCATGTCGTACTCGAGCCGTCCGCAAGTGGGACATGCGACCAGGGTTGGGCTCTCGTTGCGGAATGCCAGCGTCTTGAGAATTTCGTGTGCGACACGAACCTCCTCGCGAGGGTCGGAAGTCGCAAGCGAGACCCGGATGGTGTCGCCGATTCCCTCGCTGAGCAGGATGCCCATTCCAACGGCGCTCCGGATGCTCCCCGCCTCGACCGGCCCTGATTCCGTGACGCCGAGGTGGATCGGGTACGGCCGTGCGGCCGCGAACTTCCGGTTGGCCAGGATGTTCGTCCACACGTCGGTCGCCTTCAGCGAGACCTTGACGTAACCCGGACCATAGTCGAGGTCTTCGAGGATCTTGCAGTGACCGAGCGCCACCTCGACCATTCGCTCCGCGGTGCGTTCGCGGTCGTCGCGGTCGATGTGATGCTGCTCGCGCAGGCTCTTGTGAACCTCCTCAGGCAGCGAACCCGCATTGACACCGATGCGAAAAGGAATCTGGCGCTCCTTGGCCGCGGTCACGACCTTCACGACCTTCTCGCGGTCTGGGATGTTGCCTGGATTCAGACGCAGGCAGTGGACGCCAGCCTCAATCGCCAGCAACGCCAGCGTGTGGTCGTAGTGGATGTCCGCAATCACTGGGAGAGGCGATCCCTTGACGATCTCTTTGAGCGCCTCCGCCGCCTCGTGGTCCGGCACGGCCGGCCGCACGAGCTCGCATCCGGCCTCTTTCAGCTCGTGGATCTGACGCAGCGTGGCCTTGACGTCGCGGGTGTCGGTCTTGGTCATCGTCTGGACGGCGATGGGCGCCGCTCCTCCGATGACGACCCCCCCGACATTGACGGGAATCGCCTTCCTTCGCGGGGCGAGCGCCATCAGTGCGTCAAGCCCGGGAACTGGCCGGTCGCAATGCGCTGGATGTCGAGAAAGCTGATCACGGCAGCCAGCCCCAGCAGCGCGACGAGGCCGAAGCGCTGGATGTTGAGCTCCAGGGTGCGGTCGAACGGCCTCCGGCGAACGACCTCGATCAGGACGACGACCATCCGGCCGCCATCGAGCGCGAGGAACGGCAGCAGGTTGGTGAATCCGAGAGCGACCGACAGAAGCGCGACGAAGCCCAGGTAGGTGTCGAACCCGAGGCCGACTGACTGGTCGGCGACGTAGGCGATGCCGATCGGACCCGTGACTCCATTGGGTCCGAGGAGACCGCCCGGGATGTCACCGGTGACCAGCTGGCCGAGGCCCTTGGCGATGTCGCCGATCGCGATGAACGGAAAGCTGACGCCGTCGACGAAGGGGTCCCGCCACGAGATGAGACGCCGCGGAAGCCCGATCCCGATCTGGCAGTGATTCTGCGCGTCGCAGTTCGGCGTGATCGCATAGCTGAACGGCTTGCCGTCACTGTGCACGCCATTCAGCGTCACAGGCGCCCCCGGGTTCTTGTCTTCCACGTCCCGGATGAGCCCCGGATTGCCAAAGGTCCGCCCGTTCACCGTTTTGATGCTGTCGCCGGCCTTCAAGCCGGCGGCGGCCGCGGGGGAGCCGTTGGCGACGCTCATGACCTTGCCCGCGTCGGTGTTCACCTGCGTCAGCTCGACGGCCGTGATGATCACCATGGCGACCACGAAGTTGGCGGCCGGCCCGGCCGCGAGAATCACGAGCCGTTGCCACGCCGGTTTGCGGTGGAAGCCGTTCGGGTCTTCGAAGTCGCCCGCCTCCATACCGCCCATGCGTACGTAGCCGAGGATCGGCAGCGCCCGGATCGCGTACAGGGTGCCCCCACGGGTCGCCGACCACAGCCTGGCGCCCGCCCCGATCGAGAACTCGATCACGCGCACCTTGAAGAGCTTGGCGAAGGCGAAGTGCCCAGCCTCATGCGGCGCGATCAACAGAAGGAACATCCCTGCGATGCCGAGCACGACCAGGAGGGTGTTCATGTGGGCCCCAGCCTACCGGACTTAGTTCTAAGGTAATCCCGCGTCCAGCGGTCGGCTTCGAGGATGTCCTCGAGGGTATCGCCGCAGCCTGGAAAGGCGTCCAGGGCTCGTTCGACCGCCGGCAGGATGCCGCTGAACGGCAGCGCCCGAGCCAGGAACGAGTTCACCGCCTCCTCGTTGGCCGCGTTCAGGACCGCGGGCCGGCCGCGGCCGCTGATCGCCGCCAGGCGGGCAAGCCCCACGCTCGGAAACCGGCGCTCGTCGAACTCGTGGAACTCCAGGCCACTGATCTCCCGGAGCGCGGTCGGGGGCACGGCGTCGGGCAGGCGGTCTGGGTAGGCGAGGGCAACGGCGATCGGGAGGCGCATATCGGGGCGGCCGAGCTGGGCCTTGAGGGAGCCGTCGGTGAACTCGACCAGCGAGTGGACGACGCTCTGCGGGTGGATGCAGACCGAGATCGCCTCCAGAGGAATGCCGAAGAGGTGATGGGCCTCGATCAGCTCCAGTCCCTTGTTCATGAGGGTCGCCGAGTCGACCGTGACCTTGGGCCCCATCGACCAGCGGGGGTGGTTGAGCGCCTGCTCCACGGTCACCTGATCCAGATCGAGCTCAGGGTGCGCCCAGAACGGGCCGCCGCTGGCGGTGATGATCAGTCGCCGCACGCTCTCGCGCTCCTCCCCCCAGAGGCACTGCCAGATCGCGCTGTGCTCGGAATCGATGGGCCGGATGCCCCTTTCTCCCGCGGCTCTCATGACGAGCGCGCCGGCCATCACGAGAACTTCCTTGGTGGCGAGCGCAATCTCCTTTTTCGCGGCAAGGGCCGCCATCGTGGGCCGCAGGGCGCGCGCGCCGGGAATCGCGACGACAACCAGGTCGCAGCGAGGATCGGTGACCATGGCCTCGACGTCCTTGTCGAACCCAGGCTCGCCCGCCTGGCCGCGAACGAGAAACTCGGCCTTGCGGTTGCTGGCGCGCCTCCCTTCGGTCAGTCCGAACAGCTTGAAACGGCCGGGGTTGCGGTCGATCACGTCGAGGGTCTGCTGGCCGATGGATCCGGTCGCGCCAAGCAGCGCGATGTTCAAAGGTCGCGTCATCTAAAGGAGATGAAAGACCGTCACGTAGAGATACACGAGGATCGGCGGAAACAGGATCGAGTCGATGCGGTCGAGGACCCCGCCATGGCCTGGTATCAGGTGCGACGAGTCCTTGACCTCGGCGATGCGCTTCATCTGCGACTCGACCAGGTCTCCGACCTGCCCGCTGATGCCTGCCAGCAAACCAATGGCGATCGCATGGAGGGGGTTGATGCCGAGGACCGCCGAGACGCCGATGAGCATCACGAGCACCGACCCGACGACGCCGGCGATCGCGCCTTCCACCGTCTTGCGAGGGCTGATCGACGCAAAGAACGGATGCCGGCCGATCCGGCTGCCGACCAGGAGCGCGGCGGCGTCGCTGACGACCACGGCGAAGATCGTGAAGAGCGTCCACACGCGGCCGTTCGGCTGTGACGTGTACAGGAGCAGGTAATAGTTGAAGGGCATGCCGATGTACAGGGCGCCGGCAAGGCCCATCGCCCACCGGCTCAGACCCTGGCGCCGGCCAGGCAGGAAGAGAAACGCGCCCAGCCCGCCGACCAGCGCGAGCGACAGCACCAGAGTGACCGGCACCTCTTTGAGCACGGTGCCGCTGAACGCGAAGAATGCGCCGAGCGGGTAGAGAAGCCAGGCAGGAGCGCGCGAGCCCATGCGGTCGGAGAGGCCGTTGAACTCGTACAGGGCGAAGCCGCCGATGATGATGACGAGGGCGTAGACGCCGTAGAGGCCGGCAAGCACGAGCCCGATGACCACGGCGAGGATGACGAACGCGCTGATGATGCGCACCATCAGCGCGCTGGGTTTCCAGCCCCGGGTCATCGAAACATTCGGCGTGGTCAACTCGCCACTACTTCATCTGCTGGGCGCGCCCCAAATCGGCGGATTCGGGAGGCATACTCGGCCAGCGCGGCTTTGAGGTTTTCGGGACCGAAGTCCGGCCACAGAGTCTCGGTCACCACGAGCTCGGCGTAAGCGCTCTGCCACAGCAAGAAGTTGCTCACGCGGTGTTCGCCGGCTGTGCGGATGATCAGGTCTGGATCGGGAAGCTCGGGGTGATACATGCGCGCCGAGATCGCTGCTTCGTCGACCTTATCCCCATCGACGCCGTCCCGCACAAGACCGCGGACCGCGTCGACGATCTCCGCCCTGCCGCCGTAGTTGAGGCAGACGTTGAGCACGCCGTTCGTGTTCTTGGCGGTACGCGTCATCGCCTCGTCGATGCGGTCTCGCATTCTCGGCGACAGGTCCTCGCGGCGCCCGCTGACCACGATGCGCACTCCGCGCCGGTGCATCTCGTCAATCTCGCGGAGCATCGTCTCGTGAAACAGGCGCATCAAAGCCCGCACCTCGGCCCGGGGACGAGCCCAGTTTTCGGTCGAGAACGCGTAGATGGAAAGCACGTGCACCCCCATGTCCTCACACGCCTGGAGCACCGGCTTGATGGCGCGCACGCCGGCGCGATGGCCGAATGTCGCGGGCCGCCCGCGGCGGCGGGCCCAGCGTCCATTGCCGTCCATGATGATCCCGACGTGGCGGGGGACCTGCGAGTCCACGGGTGAGGAAAGAGTACCGACCGGGATCAAAACCGTCCGGCCGCTACCCCTGGTCGCCAGGGCGGCCGAGTTCACCTCGGCCGCGATGAGAGGAAACCATCCGGGTTTCCTCTTATATCTCCATCACCTCGTGCTCTTTGCGGTTCGCGAGGGCGTCGACCTTCTCGATCTCGGCTTCGGTGATCTTCTGCAGCCGGCCAGACCCGCGCTTCGACTCGTCCTCGGCCACCTCGCCCTGTTTCTTCATGTGATCCATGCGGTGGAGCTCGTCGCGGCGGACGTTGCGAATCGCGACGCGCGCTTCTTCTGCCTTCTGGCGGACGAGCTTCACGTATTCCCGGCGGCGCTCCTCGGTAAGGGGCGGGATGGGCACTCGGATGACCTGGCCGTCACTGGCTGGATTGAGGCCCTGCTCACTCGTGCGCAGCGCCTTCTCGACCGTCCCCATCTGGCTCTTGTCGTAGACCTGCACCACCAGCAGGCGAGGTTCCGGAGCGCTGATCTGCGCGAGCTGGTTCAGCGGCGTCGGGGTGCCGTAGTACGGGACCATGATCTTGTCGATCAGCGCGGGGTTCGCCCGGCCGGTCCGGATCGTCGCCAGCTCGGCCGCGAAATGGTCGACGGACTTGCCCATCTTGGACTCCGCGTCGCGAAGTATCGGGTCGATCATGAAGCCGAGCTCACGAGCGTCCCGATCTCGTCGCCCAGAACCACGCGCTCGATGTTCCCTGGCGTCAGAAGGTTGAAGACGACGATGGGGACGTTGTTGTCCATGCAGAGCGTGAGCGCCGTGTTGTCCATCACCTCGATGCCCCGGTTGAGCACCTCGAGGTAACCGAGGCGCTCGAATTTCGTCGCGGTCGGATCGCGTTTGGGGTCAGCCGTGTAGACGCCGTCGACCTTGGTCGCCTTGAGGATGACGTCCGCCTCGATCTCCACCGCGCGCAACGCCGCGGTGGTGTCGGTCGTGAAATAGGGGTTGCCCGTGCCCGCGGCCAGGATGACCACCCTTCCCTTCTCCAGGTGGCGCACCGCGCGCCGCCGGATGTACGGCTCGGCGACCTGCGGCATCTGGATCGCGGTCATCGTCCGCGCCGGGATGCCCGCGCGCTCCAGGGCATCCTGCAGGGCCAGCGCGTTGATCACGGTCGCCAGCATGCCCATGTAGTCGCCGGTCGCGCGATCGAACCCCCGCTCCGTCGCGGCAAGGCCGCGGAAGATGTTGCCTCCACCGACCACCAGCGCCACCTGCACCCCCATCTGGTGCACGCGCTTGACCTGAGCGGCGATGGTTTCCACGACCTCGAGATCGATGCCGTAATCGCGGCTGCCGCCAAGCGCTTCGCCGCTCAGCTTCAGGAGAACGCGGTTGTACTTCGGCGATCGATCTCCCACTTCCACTTCCATTGTTCGCCCCTCGGGCGACCGGCGGTCGATCAGGTCTCCCTGATGTTAAATCGCGCGAACCTACGGACCGTGATGTTCTCCTGCAGCCTCGAGATGTTCTCAGCGATGTAGTCCTGCACCGTGTGCCCTGGCTCGCGGAAGTATTCCTGCTCCATCAGGCAGCTCTGCTTGAGGAACGCCTCGACCTGGCCTTCCACGATCCTCGGAATCACCTGCTCCGGCTTGCCGTCCTGGCGCGCCTTCGCCTCGTAGACCTCCCGCTCCGTGACCAGCACGTCATCGGGCACGTCTTCGCGCGAGACCCATCGCGGTTCATAGCCTGCGACCTGCAGGGCGAGCTCCCTCGCGACCTTGCGGAAGTCCGGGCTCTTGGCGACGAAGTCCGTCTCGCAGTTCACCTCGATCAGCACCCCGACCTGCGGCGGATAGTCCGGCGAGGGGCTGTGCAAGTACGCATCGACGACACCCTGGCCGGTCGCCCGTCCCGCGCGCTTGCTTGCCTTTGCGATGCCCTTCTCCCGGAGAATCGTGAACGCCTTGTTGATGTCGCCGCCGGCCTCTTCCAGCGCGTTCTTGCAGTCCATCATGCCTGCGCCGGACAGCTCCCGAAGTTGTTTGATCAGCTCCATCGGCACGCTCACCATCAGCGCGCCTCCTCGTCGTCGACGGTGCGGGCGAACTCCTCTTCCGATACGGTCGGCAGGTAGTCCTCCTCGTCCTCGAGGTATTCCTCGATCTCTTCATAGCGAGGCGTCTCGAGGAACTCGCGCTCCTCGACCTCGGGCAGGATCTCGCCCCGCGCCGCCGCTTCCTGGCGCCCTTCCTGGCACGCGTCAGCGATCTTGCCCGTCAGCAGCTTGACGGCGCGAATCGCGTCGTCGTTGCCCGGGATCACATAAGTGATGAGATCGGGGTCGCAGTTCGAGTCGGTGATGGCGACCACCGGGATCTTCAGCCGGTTGGCCTCGGTGACCGCGATGTGCTCCTTGCGGGGGTCGACCACATAGAGGGCGCCCGGCAGGCGCTTCATGTCCGCGATTCCGTCGAAGTGGAACATCAGCCGGTCCAGCTCGTCCTGGAGCCGCTTGGCTTCCTTCTTCGCCATCTGCTCGAACTGGCCTTCCTGCTGCATCTTGCGCAGCTCCTGCAGCCGCTCGATCCTCTTCTTGACCGTGCTGAAGTTCGTCAGCATGCCGCCCATCCAGCGGCGGTTGACGAAGTACATGCCGCAGCGGGCGGCCTCGGTCTGGATCGTCTCCTGGGCCTGCTTCTTGGTGCCGACGAAAAGCACCGGCCGTCCGCTCGCGGCGATGTTGCGCGTGAAATCCCACGCATCGTCGAGCAGCCGCACGGTCTTCTGCAGGTCGATGATGTGGATGCCGTTGCGGGCGGTGAAGATATAGGTCTTCATCTTCGGATTCCAGCGGCTGGTCTGGTGCCCGAAGTGCACGCCAGCTTCCAGCAGCTGTTTCAAAGTCACTTGAGCCACGTTCGATTGCCTCCTGTTCCACTTCCGCCCGAGAATCCGCCTTTGGTTGAAAAGGACAGGGGCACTGGCCCGGGCGTGCTAACTCAATCCCGTTGGATTGGCTTGGTGAGTATACCCAGCCTCCGGATTTCTAAGCTTCGACGGCCTTCTCAGCCTTCTTGTTCTTGGATGCGCCCTGCACGCGCCCGGCGACCCCCTTGGGGCCAGGGCACTTGGGGTAGTCCGAGCAGGACTTGAACAGCCCGAACCTCCCACGGCGCTCGACCAGCGGCTTACCGCAGATCGGGCACGGCTCGTCCAGGACCTTCGGGCCCTGGCTGGGCTTGCCGTCCTTGCCGATGTTGGCGCGGTAGTTGCAGTCCGGATACCGCGAGCAGGCGACGAACGGCCCGTAGCGGCCGGTGCGCTCGACAAGCTGCCCTTCCCCGCACTGCGGGCATTTCTCACCGGTGAGCTTGGAGTCGGCCTGCGCGGCGTCGCGTTTGATGTACTTGCATTCCGGATAGCCGGAGCAACCCACGAACTCGCCGTATCGCCCGGTGCGCAGCTGCAGCGGGCGACCGCATGTCGGGCACGCCTCGTCCAGCAGCTTGGGCTGCGGCGGCTCTCCCTCCGGGGTCAGGGCGCGCCGGAACTTGCACTTCGGGTAGCGCGAGCAGCCCATGAAGGGGCCGAAGCGGCTTGCTTTGCGCACGAGATGGCCTTCGTTGCAGAGGGGGCAGACCTCGTCGGTGTCCGTCGGCGTGGCCTCCTCGGCCGCGCTGAGCATGCGCTGCAGCGGGCCGTAAAAGTCCTTGACCACCGGAACCCATTCCTGGCTTCCGCTCTCCACCTGGTCGAGCCGCTGCTCGAGCTGCGACGTGTACTGGTCGTCCGAGATGCTCTTGAAGTGGTCGACCATCAGCGTGTTGACGGCCTCTCCGACGCGCGTCGGATAGAGCCTGCGCTCTTTGATCTCGACGTAGCCATGCGCCCTGGTGATCGTCTGCACAATCGGCGCATAGGTGGATGGGCGGCCGATGCCGCGCTGCTCGAGCTCCTTGATCAGCGTTGCCTCCGTGTAGCGCGGAGGTGGCTGCGTGAAGTGCTGCTCCGGCTTGATGCCGTGGTAGTCGAGATCCTCGCCCTGGGCCAGGACGGGTAGCTCGTTTTCGCCGTTTTCTTCCCGCCCCCATACCTTGTAGAAGCCGTCGAACGCCAGCACAGAGCCGTTGGCGCGGAAGACATAGTCAGCGCCCTGGATCTCGACCTGGGTCTGGTCGTACACGGCTGGCGCCATCCGGCTGGCCACGAACCTGCGCCAGATGAGGTCGTAGAGCTTGTACTGGTCAGCGGACAGGTGCTCTCGGATCGAGTCCGGGGTTCGGCCGACGTCGGTCGGCCGGATCGCCTCGTGGGCGTCCTGCGCGCCAGGAGTGGCCTTGGCGGCTCGAGACACACCGAGGTACTTCTCGCCGTGCGCCTGCTTGATCCAGCCCTTGACCTTTGCGTCAGCGTCTGCGGAGATCCGGGTCGAGTCCGTACGCATGTACGTGATCAAGCCGGTGGGACCTTCTGCTCCGAGCTCGACTCCTTCATACAGCTGCTGAGCCACCCGCATCGCGGCAAACGGGCGCATCCGCAGCCGGCTGGAAGCGTCCTGCTGCAGGGTCGACGTGATGTACGGGGGGTTCGAGCTCTTGGTGCGCCGCTTCTGCTCGACGCCGATGACGCGGTAGCTCGCGCCTTCGAGCCTGCGGACGATCTCCTGCGCCTCGGTCTCGTTGTGGACTTCGAACTTCGCGTCTTTCTCGGTCGCCGCCGCGCCAACGGGTCGGTTCAGGCGCGCCAGAAAGTGGTTATCGGCTGCCTTCTGGGACAGTTCCGCGTCGATCGTCCACGACTCAACCGGGACGAACTTGCGGATCTCTTCCTCCCTGTCGACCACGAGACGAAGCGCCACAGAGGAGACGCGGCCGGCGCCGATTCCCTTCTGGACCTTGGCCCACAGGAACGGGCTCAGCCGGAAACCCACCAGCCGGTCGACCACGCGGCGGGCCTGCTGGGCGTTGACCAGGCGCATGTCGATCTCGCGTGGCGACTCGAGCGCGCGGCGCACGGCGTCGGCCGTGATCTCGTGGAACTCGATGCGCTTGGGGTCGCGCAGCTTGAGGACCTCCGCCAGGTGCCAGGCGATGGCCTCGCCTTCCCGGTCGGGGTCGGAGGCAAGGATCACCTCGGTGTCCTTCTTGGCCGCCGAGCGCAGCTCGTTGATCGTCTTGCGGCGGCTCTCCACCACCTCGTAGTGCGGTTTGAAACCGTCGTCGACCTCCACGCCCATCTCCTTTTCAGGCAGGTCGCGGACGTGCCCCATCGAGGCCCTGACGTCGAAACGGTCCCCCAGGAACCGCTTGAGCGTCTTGGCCTTGGCAGGCGACTCGACGATGATCAAACCTTCCGGCACAGCTTTCTCTTTATTCCCAATCCCGGGTCTTTGTTCCCGCTCCAGCTTCGGGCGGCTGGCTCGCGCAGGGCCCACTAGAGCCGAGTGGCGGGCATCCTACGCCCGATCTTTGCCCCGGCGCAACGCCCTTACATACCCACCCTGGTGCCGTTTAACCGCCCCCTCGAGCTCCAGAGAGGTCAAACGGCCGAGCACATCGGCGATCGGAAGCTGAAGCTTCCGGGCGATCTCAGAGGCGTTCAAGGCAAGAACGTCCGAGAGGTGAAACAGGATGCCGTCGCGCTCGGCCGGGAGCTTGATCCCCAGGCCGGCCGGGGCGGCCAGCGGGTCATCCAGGACCTCCGCTCCGAGATGCAGGACCATCAGCACGTCACGTGCGTTCTGCACCAGCCCGGCGCCGTCGCGGATGAGGCCATGGGTGCCCACCGACAGCGGCGAGAAGACGCTACCCGGCACGGCCATTACCTCTTTATGTAGGTCGAGCGCGGCCTCGGCGGTGATCAAGGCGCCCGAGCCTTCGCCAGCCTCGACCACGACCACCACGTCGGAGAGCGCGGCCATCGTGTAATTGCGAGCTGGAAAGTTGTGGCGGCGCGGCGCGGTGCCGTCGGGGAACTGGCTGACGAGCGCGCCGCCGCCGGAGAGGATCGCCTCGGCAAGCACGGAATGCGCCGAGGGGTAGATCACGTCGACCCCGGTCCCCATGACCGCGACGGTCACCCCGCCAGCGTTGAGCGCGCCCCGATGCGCGGCGGCGTCGATGCCCAAGGCCAGCCCGCTGATGACCACGACACCAGCCCTGGCCAGCTCGAGGCCGAGCTGTTCGGCCACCGCCTCGCCATACGGCGAGGGCCGCCGCGAGCCCACGATCGCGGCCCGCGGTCCTTCCGGCGGAGGCCACCGGCCGCGGACCCTCAGCTCCGGCGACTCAGGCTGCGACATCCTGCAGTCGGAAACCGAGCGCCTCCAGCACATGTTGCTCGCCGATCTCGTCCAGCCCATCGAGGTCCGCGGAGGTCCGCGCCACGCGCCACGCCCGGTGGAAGCCGCGCGCCGAGAGGCCCCGCTGCACCGACCATCGCTCGAGCGTGCGGCGCGAAACGGCAGGCAGCGTCGCCAGGAGACGCAGGCGCGCTGGTTTGAGCTGGGCGTTCAGGCACCCCTGTCGCGCAAGCTGGCGGGCGCGCGCCGTCATCACTCGCTCCCTGATGACGGCAGACGTCTCGCCGCGAGGCTCGGAGGCGAGCGCCTCCAGCGGAACGCGGCGGACGGAGACCTGGAGGTCGATGCGGTCGAGGAGCGGGCCGGATAGCCGGCGGTGGTAGGTGTCCACCGCGCCGGGCGTGCACCGGCAAGCTCTCACGCCATCACCGGACCAGCCGCACGGGCAGGGATTGGTCGCCGCCACCAGAGTGAAGCGCGCCGGGTAAGTCACCGATCCACCCGAGCGGGTGATGGTGATGCGGCCGGACTCGAGCGGCTGGCGCAGCGCCTGCAGGACGGGCGTCTGGAACTCGGCCAGCTCGTCGAGGAAGAGGACCCCATGGCTGGCCCTGCTGATCTCGCCAGGCATCGCCAGGCCGCCGCCTCCGCCGATGAGGCCGGCCATCGAGATCCCGTGGTGCGGGGCGCGAAACGGTCGCGCCCAGTCCAGCGGGCGATCGCGCGGCAGCTCGCCGAGGAGGCTGCGCACCTGTGCGACGTCGATCGCCTCGCCAAGCTCCAGCGGCGGAAGAATTCCCGGCAGGCAGCGCGCGAGCATGGTCTTGCCGGCGCCCGGCGGGCCGCTCAAGAGGAGGTGATGACCGCCGGCGGCAGCGACCTCGAGCGCTCTTTTGGCCTCCTCTTGGCCGTGCACCTCGACCAGGTCGTGCTCGAGCGGGCTGTCCAGAGCGATCTTTCCGGGGCGTGGCGACGCGGCCGCGATGACACCGCTCTCGAGCAGGTGGTTGACGACCGCGATAAGGGATTCACACGGGATCACCTCGAGTCCATCGGCGAGCGAAGCCTCCGCCGCGTCCTCGGCGGGGACGAAGATCCGCTCGAAGCCAAGCTCGCGCAACCCGCGGGCGGCGACCAGGACTCCGTCGACGTGGCGCACCGATCCGTCGAGCGCCAGCTCGCCGAGGAAAGCGCTTCGCGGCGGAGCGGGGCGGTGAGCGCGCGCCAGCACGATCGAGATCGCGATCGGGAGATCAAGGCCTGTCCCCTCCTTGCGCAGCTCGGCCGGCGCCAGATTGACTGTGAGCCTCGTCGTCGGATATTCAAGGCCGCTGTTGCGGATCGCGGAGCGGACCCTCTCGCGAGCCTCCTTCACGGTCGTCGCGGCAAGACCCACCAGAAAAAACCTGTGGTCATTTCCCCGACCGATGTCCGCCTCGACGCGCACGAGTCGCACGTCGAGGCCGGCGAGCACGCAAGAGTCGACGCAGCCGAACACACGCCGAAGTTACTGAGGCTGCGCTCCGGAAGGAGCCCAGGTTGTTAAGAGGCCCCATCCCCTGGGGTTTTTAGCCCGTCAGGAATTCCGCCACCTCGTCATGAAAGGCTTGCGCCTGCTCGACGAAAACCATGTGACCCGCGTCGCCGATGATGACCTCGCGCGCTCCCGAGATGGCCCCGCTCATCTCCGCCGCGCACACAGGGCCGCATATGAAGTCTTCCTCGCCGGTGATCACCAGCGTCGGAGCTGTGATAGCGGCGATCCGGGCGCGAAGGTCGAGACTCGAGATCTCCTCCCCGAAAACTCTGAGGGCATCCGCGTTTATTGCTTCGGAGCTGAACGTGTCCAGGTAGCCTGCCTCGGCGGGTCCGAATCGCGCAAAGTAAAACGGCATCTGCCGGAAGACAAAGCCTCGCAGCTGTTCGTCTGTCACTTCGTCCATCGCGTCTTGCTCGTCGCGCGCCGCCAGAGCATCGGAAAACCAAGGCTGCGCCGATCTCTTCTCCTTGGCAGCCTGTGTGGCCGCCTCCTGATCTGGCCCAAATCGGGCTGTGGTCGACGCAAGCACGAGGCGCAGCACGCGGTCCGGATACGCCGACGCATACGCCTGCGCCACGAGCCCACCGTGCGAGTAGCCAAAAAGCAACATCTGCTCCAGCCCCAGGTGCCGGCGCAGCTCGTCGAGGTCCGCAACGTAGTCGTCGAGGTGGTACGCAGCGGGGTCGGCCGGCCGGTCCGAGCCGTCCGTGCCGCGCGGGTTCAGGATCACCAACGTGAAGCGTTCCCAAAGCCCAGCAAGGTCGCCGAGGTAAGCGGACGAGAAACCCGGCCCCCCCGGATGGCACACGAGCACGGGCCCGTGACCCAGCTTGCGAAAGGTGAGCTTGCGGCCGTCGGCGGTCGTGAAGCTCAGGTCGTCAGCCGCGGCTCGGGGCGCCAGCGTCCACCTTCTTCGAGATAACCGGCGGGGTGGTCGGTCTCATGGCTGAGCACGAGCAGCCAGCGGTGCTTTTCGGCTTCCTCGAACAAGCGCGCCTTCTCCTCGAACACGCGCAGCGGCTCGATGTCCGCGGACATGTTCCAGGGGACGCGAAGGTGCGGGGTCTGGCAGACGAGGTCACCCGTCACGGCGCAGCCCAGCTCGCCGGACTGCAGGACCAGGATCTGGCTTCCGGGCGTGTGGCCGCCGACGTGGCGGACGTGAACGCCCGGAAAGACCTCCGCATCGCCATCGAGGAACTCGACGGAGTGATGGCCATCGGCGAGAGGCGTGAAGTCGTCGATGTAGTAGCCGGTCGCGCTGCGCACGTCGGGGTGCAGGGCAAAATCCCATTCCGTTCGCTGGACGAAATGGCGTGCCTTCTTGAACGTCGGCACGAGCTTGCCCAGGTCGTTGCGGCGTGTCAGGCCGCCCGCATGATCCCAGTGCAGGTGCGTCGTGATCACCGCGTCCACCTCGTCGGGCTGGATGCCGAGCCGCCGCAGCGCGTGGAGCAGGTCCTCCGGTTCGCGGAGTGCGACCTGCCGCGCCCGCTTCTCGCTCAGCTTGGTGCCGATCCCGGTCTCGCAGACGATGACCCGGCCGTTGATGCGCGCGATCAGGCAAACGCACGCGCAGTCGATCATGTTGTTGGCGTCGGGCGGCTTCTCCTTCTCCCAGAGAATCCTCGGTACGACACCGAACATCAGGCCGCCATCGGCCTTCCACTTGTCGGTCACCAAAAGATGAAGCTCGAGGTCGCCCAGCTGCACGGTGCCTAATATGCTGCGCGAAATGCCCACCACGGCGATCAGGACCTCCCGGCTGACCAAGGACTACGGCGCCGGACGTGGCCTTTTCGACCTCGACCTCCAGGTCGCGGCGCAGGAAGTCTTCGGCTACCTGGGCCCTAACGGAGCAGGCAAGACGACAACCATCAGGATGCTGATGGGGATGATCCGGCCGACCAGCGGATCGGCGTTCATCTTTGGCCTCGACTCCGTGCGCGACGCGGTCGATGTCAAGCGGAAGGTCGGGTACCTGCCGGGTGACGTGCCTCAGTTTGGGAGTCTTCGGGGAAGCGAGATCATCGCCTACCTGGGCGGCATGCGGGGCGGCGTCGACCGCGGGAGCGTGCGCAAGCTGGCCGAGCGCTTCGACCTCGACCTCAGCCGGCGCTTTCGCGAATACTCCAGCGGCAACAAGCAAAAGCTCGCGATCGTGCTCGCGTTCATGCACCGGCCGGACCTTCTCATCCTCGACGAGCCGACCAGCAGCCTCGACCCGCTGAACCAGCAGGAGTTCTACGCCTTGCTGCGCGAGGCCCGGGACGACGGTGCCACAGTCTTTCTCTCGTCGCATGTCCTGTCCGAGGTCGAGCATGTCTGCGATCGCGTCGGGATCATTCGCGATGGGCGACTCGTCCGCGTCGCGCAGCTCGACGAGCTGAGACGGATTCGCGTCCATCACGTGGAGATCGAATTCGCGCAGGACTCCGCCGTGCCGGGTTCGGAGATCCGTGATGCGGAGGGGGTCGAGGACGTTACCGTGACCGGTCAGCGGGTGACGTGCCGGGTGCGTGGAAGCTTCCAGCCGTTGCTCAGCGCGATCGGCGACACGACGGTGGTCGACCTCGTCAGCACAGAACCGACCCTGGAGGAGCTATTCCTCAGCTATTTCAGCGAGAGGAAGCCCAAAGCGCTCACGTCATGATCGCCATCGCTTTCGGACTCCGGCTTGGCCGTTGGGGCATCGTGGGCTTTTCGCTTGCCGCGTTCGTGTCGACGCTCGTCCAGACCGTCGGCTTCTACCAGATCGCCGGGCAGGGGCCCGGGGAGCGCATCGCTTTCGGAAATTCGATCCTGGCGCTCGCTTCGCAGTTCAGCGCCCTGTTCCCACCACCTTTCCGGCCCGACACCGTCGGCGGTTACGTGGAGTTCCGCGGATTCCATCCCCTGGCCATCCTGTTCGCGATCTGGGCGCTCGCTAGCGCCACCGGCGCCGCGCGCGGTGACGAGGAGCGCGGCCTGGTCGAGGCCTCGCTCGCGGCCGGGATCTCCCGGATCGGGCTCATCGGCGCGCGCACCACCGCTTTCGCCATCGCGCTTGTCGTCGCCTCGGCCGCCGCGGCGGCCGGCTTCCTGGTCGGGGTCGCCGCCGGTCACGAGACCGTCGCCCTGCCTGGCGTCATCGAAGCGTCTGGGCTCCTTGTCGCGATCGGGCTCTCTTGCTACACGCTCGCGCTCCTGGTCGCTCAGCTCGCGGCCGCGCGCGCCGCCACCGCGGCGGCGGGCGTCTTGTTGCTCGCGCTGTTTCTCGTCAACAGCCTCAGCAGGGTTTTCGACTCGCTCTCGATATGGCGCTGGCTTTCCCCGTTTCGGTACTACGACCTCAATCAACCGCTGCCGCCCGGCGGCCCCTTCGAGCCGCGTGCGCTCGTCGTGCTGGCCGGCGTCTCGATCTTCGGCGCGGCCATCGCGGCCGCGGCTTTCGACTTTCGCGACCTTGGTGCGCCTCTGGTTCGTCTGCCGATGCCCGTACGGCCGGAAAGCCAGTCAGTCACGAGCGCGGCTTGGTGGCGCTTTCCAGTTTGGCGCGGGATGTACGAGCGACGACTGGGAATCGCCGTCTGGGCGATCGGTATGGCGGTGCTTGCCATCGTCTTCGTCTCTCTCACCAGGACGATCGTCCAGGTCCTGCTTTCGATCCCATCACTGCTTCCCTACCTCTCGATCTTCGTGCGGCAGCAGGTCTATCCCGGCGTTCTGGGTTTCACATGGTTCAACGTGGCGCAGCTGCTGTTCGCCGCGCTCGCCATCACCTACGTCGCGCGCTGGTCGGCCGAGGACACCGATGGTCGGCTCGAGCTGACCTTGAGCCAGCCGGTGTCGCGCGCGGCGGTCGTCGTGGAGCGGATGGCAACACTGATCGCGAGCGCGCTCGTGATCACCGCCGCCAGCGGGGCGACCCTCTACTACGCGTCGCACATGCAGGGCATCGACCTGAACCCCGGGCGTGTCGTCGCGGCCTCGCTCATGCTGGTGCCATTCGCGGTGGTGTTCGCCTCCGCGGGATCGCTGCTGGCGGCATGGAATCCGCGGGCCGCGGTCGGTGTGCTCGGGGCGTTTGCCTTCGCTAGCTACCTCGACACCGAGCTTGGGTCGATCTACAAGCTCCCGCTGTGGGTCCAGGACCTGTCGGCGTTCAAGCTGTTCGGCACGCCGCTGCTCACCGGCGTCGACGGCCGCAACCTCGCGCTTCTCGTCCTGCTGTCGCTCGCCGGGCTCGCAGGCTCGATACTTGCTATGCAGAGGCGGGACGTCGGCGCTTGAGCGTTGCTCAAGAGAGGCGCGCCGTCCGCTGCGCCTACGAAAAGTAGCCAACCACGAACTTAGGAGGTAAACTGCGTCCCCATGCCGAGATCGATGTGGAAAGGCGTGGTCTCTTTCGGGATGGTCTCCATCCCGATCCGCCTCTACAACGCCACGGAGTCGAGCGCCAAGGTCTCCTTTCGTCAGCTGTGTCCGGATCACCACTCCCCCATCTCCTACAAGCGCTGGTGCGCCGAAGGCGACCATGAGGTCGCCTACAGCGAGATCCAGCGCGGCTACGAGATCGGCAAGGATCGCTACGTGATCATCGAGGACAAGGATCTCGACAACTTGCCGCTGCCGACCGCCCATGCGATCGACATCGAGGAGTTCGTGCCGGTTGACGACGTCGAACCCGGGCTGTACTACGACAGCGCCTACTACGTCGAGCCGGAAGAGCTGGGCAAGAAGCCGTACCACCTGCTCCGTCGGGCGCTGGAGGCCACGGGCCGGATGGCGATCGCCAAGATCGCGTTGCGCGACAAGGAGCACCTGGCGGCGCTCCACCCGAACGGCAAAGGACTGATCATGAACACGCTCCACTGGCCGGACGAGATCCGCTCTACCGAAGGCCTGAAGGGCCTCGAGGACGAGGTGAAGATCAATCCCAAGGAGCTCGAGATGGCAAAGGCGCTCATCGAGAGCCTGGCGGACAGCTTCGATCCGAGCCGCTACAAGGACAACTACCGCGAAGCGGTGATGAAGGTCGTCCAGGCCAAGATGGAGGGCGAGGTCATCGAGGCGCCCGAGGCGCCGCAGCCGGCCAAGGTCATGGACCTCATGGAAGCCCTGCGCCAATCGGTCGAGCAGGCAAAGAAGCAGCGCGCGGGACGCGAGAAGCCCGCGGCCGAGACAAGGAGACGTCGTAAGGCTTCGTAGCTCTGCTGGCCCTAATGTGAGGCGGATGCAGCCCCGCCGGGCGCCCGCAGGGCGCACGTCAGAACAAGACGACCAGCTGCAGATCGAGCTGGAAAGCTTTCCGGACGAGCTCAGGCCGATGCAGGCCGCGTCGGCCGAAGCGCCGTTCAGCTCGCCCGAGTACCTCTTCGAAGTGAAGTGGGACGGCTTGCGCTGCGTTCTGTTTCGCGCCGCGGACGGCCAGGTCCGGCTGACCGACCGCGGCCTGAACGACGTAACGGCCGATCTGCCCGAAGTCGCCGCGGCGGCGAAGCGCGTGCCGCCGGGCAGCGTCATCGACGGTGAGCTCGTGGCGACCGATGTCGACGGTCGCCCCGACTACCCGCGCCTGCGACAACGACTGAGCGGAGGGGCTCGGATGCGCGATGAGGTCCCGACCGCCTACCTGGCTTTTGACGCGCTGTACCTGGAAGGCCGGCCGCTGATGAGACAGCCCGTGGCTCGCAGGCGCGCCCGGCTGGCGAAGGCGGTGGAGGCCGGCGGCCACCTGTTCGTCCCGGACCACATAGAAGAGGATGGTGTGGAGCTGTTCGAAGCATGTCTCGAGCGTGGTCTCGAGGGAGTGGTGGCCAAGCACCGGCAAAGTCCATACGTGCCCGGGCAGCGAAGCCCGTTCTGGCTGAAGGTCAAGGCGGTCAAGTCCGATGATTTCGTCGTCATCGGGTGGCTCGGTGACAAGGCTGGCGCGAAGCCTTTCGACGCGCTGGTGGTCGGCTATCACGAGGATGGACGCCTCCTGCCGTGCGGCACCGTGGGCGGCGGCTACGACGAGGACGCGACGGACGCCCTTCGCCACCGCCTCGCCGAGCTGGCGACCAACGAATCGCCGCTCGATCCGCCTCCGATCATGATCCGGCCGGTCAACTGGGTCAGGCCAGATCTGGTCGTGAGCATCCGGTACTCGGAGTGGTCTCCGGATGGGACGCTGCGATTCCCGATCTTCAACGGCCTTCGCCCCGAGGTCGATCCCGCGGAAGCCGTTCGCCACCGCCCTCGCGTGGTCATCTCAGGCCACGTTCGGCCGGGGTCGGCGGCGTACGACCTGACGCGCTTTCCCTTTTGATCGGCTGATGGAGCAGCGCGGATTCGACATCGTCACCGGGGCCTTCAGCTTCACGGGCCGCTACATCGCGCGCCACCTGCTCGCCCAGGAGCGTCGCGTCAAGACGCTGACCAACCATCCCAATCGCGCCGGTGTCGAGGACATCACGGCGGAGGTCGCTCCGCTCCAGTTCACCGACCGCGCGGCGTTGGTCGAGAGCATGCGCGGAGCGGATGTGCTCTACAACACGTACTGGGTCCGCTTCCGCCACGGCCGCGTCCGCTTCGGCGACGCGGTCGCCAACACGCGAATCCTTGCCGGCGCGGCGCGGGACGCCGGGGTGCGCAAAGTCGTGCACATCTCGGTGAGCAACCCCTCGGAGGAGTCGGAGCTGGACTACTACGCGGGCAAGGCGCGCGCCGAGAAAGCGGTGCGCGAGTCGGGCCTGCAGTGGGCCATCGTGCGCCCGACCTTGATCTTCGGCCAGGGCGACATCCTGATCAACAACATCGCCTGGCTGTTGCGGAGGCTGCCGATGTTTGGAATTCCGGGCCGCGGTGACTATCGCGTGCAACCCGTCGCGGGCGAAGACGTGGCGGAGATCGCGACATGGGCCGCGGCCCAGCCGGACAACGTCACGGTCGACGCCGCGGGACCGGAAATCCTTTACTACAGCGAGATGGTCGAAGCGATCGCGATCGCGGTGCGACGGCATCCGCGGTTCGTCCATATCTCCCCCCGCAACACCGTGCGCGCCGCCAGGGTCATCGGGCGCATCGTCAACGACGTCACGCTGAACGAGCCCGAGCTGCAGGGGTTGATGCAGGAGCTGCTCGTCTCGCACGAAAGGCCGCGCGGCACTCGGCGCCTCGACAACTGGCTGCTGAGCAGTGCCGATGTGATCGGCAAGCAGTACGCGTCCGAGCTCGACCGACACTGGCGCTAGCCCCATCCCGGCCTGCGGCCGGACTTCCCCATGAATGGGGAAGAGTTTTCTCTCTCAGTCGAAGGGATCCTCGATCAGCTGAGCGGCGAGGCTGCCGTCTGGCGCGACGGTCACGCCCACCACCGCGAAGCGGATCGGGCCACGCCACTCCGCCAGCGCCCTGTACTCGGCCGCGGCTGTCCTCAGCGCGCGCCGCTTGCGTGAGCCGACCGCCTCGAGCGGCGTGCCGAACGCGTCCGAGGACCGAGTCTTCACCTCGACCACCACGAGCTCCCGGCCGCGCCTGCAGATGAGGTCGAGCTCGCCGCGGCGCGCGAGAAAGCCGGCGCCGACGATTCGATAGCCGCGCGACCTCAGAAGGTCAGCTGCCGCTCGTTCGCCTGCGCGGCCTAGTTCGCCAGCTCGGAGACGCGGAAGGGCGCCCAAGACGTCCTGTGAATGGGGCTTGGGCCGAGTCGCCGGATCGCTGCGCGATGCGACGGGGTGGCGTATCCCTTGTGGTCGGCGAAACCCCATCCGGGGTAGAGCCGGTCATAGTCGACCATCGCGCGGTCGCGGGCAACCTTGGCGACGATGCTCGCCGCCATGATGGAGGCGCAGATCTTGTCGCCTCGCACCACAGCGATCTGCGGCAGCGGCGCGTCGGGTATGTCGAACGCGTCGATCAACAGGTATTCGGCCTTGACGGCAAGGCCCGCGACGGCTCCAGCGCTGGCAAGGATCCGCGCCTTGAACAGACCGAGTCGGTCGACCTGCGTGTGGTCGACGGCGCAGACCGCAACCGCGACCGCGCGCCGCCGGATGATCGCGTCAACCTGCTCGCGTTCTTCGGGCGTCATCAGCTTGGAATCGTTGAGGCCCGGGATCCGATCGCCGATGCGGAGCACGACGGCGCCCCCGACGACCGGACCCGCGAGCGGGCCCATGCCGACCTCATCGACGCCGGCCACGACCTCGTAGCCCATGGCGGCGGCGCGACGCTCGAACTTCCAGAGCTTGGGACGCATCAGATCGAGACTACTGCGGCCAAGCGCCGACCACCAACCGCCTTTACAGCCGGCTAGGCCTCTTGTGTCTCCGCCCCTTCAGCCGCCTCTTCCTCAACCGCCTCGGCCTCCGCGGCCGATTCGTCCTGCGTCTCCGGCACGAGGCGGCGGCGCTCGCGGATGCGAGCCTCGCGACCGACCTTGCCGCGCAAGTAGTACAGCCGGCCCTGCCGGACATCGCCGTGGCGCAACACGTCGATCTTGTCGATCCGGGGTGAGTGGACCATGAATGTCCTCTCCACACCGACGCCGTGGGTGACACGGCGCACCGTGAAGTTCTGCCGGAGCCCGCCGCCGGTCACCCGAATCACGGTCCCTTCAAACACCTGGATGCGCTCGCGGGTCCCTTCGACGACCTTGGCGTGCACCCTCACGGTGTCGCCCGCGCGAAGCGCCGGAGTCTTTTTCTTCTGCTGCTCCTTCTCGAGCTGCTGGATCACATTCACGTCTTCTTCACCTCCTTGGTGTGCCTCAACTTTGATGAATCGCCCCTCTGCGCGGCCTGCTGCCGGCGCCACTGGCGAATTCGCGCGTGGTCGCCCGACAGGAGCACATCGGGAACAGCCATGCCGCGGTACTCCGCCGGCCGCGTGAACTGCGGCCAGCCTGTGAGCTCGTCCGCAAAGCTGTCCTGGGCCAGTGAGCCTGGATCGCCGACCACCCCGGGCAACAGGCGCGCCACCGAGTCGACCAGGACCATCGCCGGTATCTCTCCCCCGCTCAGGACGTAGTCGCCGATCGAGATCTCGCGCGCCTGCAGCGCCGTGCGCACGCGATCGTCGATTCCCTCGTAGCGGCCGCAGACGATGATGAGACCGGGTTCCGTGGCGAGCTCGGCGGCGAGCTCCTGGTCCAGGCGTTCGCCCCATGGCTCCATCAGGACCACCGGGCCGCGATTCGCCGCCCGGATGGCTTCCACAGCTTCGATCACCGGCTCGGGTTTGATCACCATCCCGGGACCGCCGCCGAAGGGCATATCGTCGACCTGGCGGTGCCGATCGTGGGTGTGAGCCCGTAGATCGTGTGCCTCAAGCTCGATGGCACCGCGCTCGATGGCGCGCGCGATCACCCCCTGCTGAAACACGGGCCCGAACATGCCCGGAAAGATGGTGACGATATCGAATCTCATTGCGATCGGTCTTTCACGGTTTGTCTTGAGCTTGCTCGAACTTCAGCAGCCAATCGGCGATGACCACGCGGCCGCCGCCCACGTCGACGCTGAGCACCGCGTCTTTGGTGGCCGGGATCAGGTGCTCGATGGATCCCTCCCGGCTCACCCAGACGTCATTCGCCGGCCTCTCGAGCACCTCCTCGATGACGCCGACCCGCTGCCCGGACTGGGTCACGACGGCCAGGCCGACGACCTGCCGGTGGTAAAAGCGACCATCCTCGAGCGACCGCATCTCCTCGTCGGCCACCTCCATGTACCGCCCGCGGAAAAGCTCGGCGACCGTCCGATTTTCAATCCCGCGCAGCTTGACCACGAGGCCCGGCTGACTCTCGCGGCTCCACTCGACCTGACGCGCGCAGCCATCGAGCAGCAGGCTTGCCCCGGGATCGAAGCGATCCAGGAAGTCTGTCAAGGGTGTCACCTTGACAGCTCCGTCCAGCCCATACGCCCCCGTGACCTGGCCGATTCGGATCATGCGGTCACCTCGCCGCTCGGTCTCCGTCCTTTGCCCGGCGCGAAATGTGTCGGCGAAAGCGACGGGTTGGCAAGGTCGACGAACACGCGCTTGCGATCCCGCAACGAGGCGACACGGACCAGTGTCCGGAGGGCTTCGATGTTGCGGCCGGCTTTGCCGATGAACCGTCCGATGTCCTCGTCGGCGAGCTTGACCTTGATCGCCACCGTCCCACCGCCACGCTCGAACGCCTCGACGGTTACCTCGTCCGGTTTCTCGGCGAGCGACTTCGCAACGTACTCCACCATCGCGCGGTAGTCGATGCCCGGCCCGTTGGACGCCGGCCGGTCGCGCCGGAAACCACCGCCTCCGCGCCGAAAGTCACGCCGTGGGGGTCGACTTCTCTGCACGTCGCTCAAGGATTCCCTCCCGCTTCAACAGGCTGCGCGCCGCTTCACTGGGCTGCGCGCCCTGCTGCAGCCACTTCATCACTTTGTCCACATCGATCTTGACCTGCACCGGGTCGGTCATCGGGTCGTAGTACCCGAGGTGCTCGATAAAGCGGCCGTCGCGCGGTGAGCGCGCGTCCGCAACCACGAGACGGTAGAAGGGATGCTTTTTCGCCCCCATCCGCCTCAACCTGATCTTTACCAACTGCTCCTCCTTCTATCCAATCTGTCCGAGGTGCGGAATTCCGCCCAGCTTGCCTTTGCGGTTGACCGCGCCGAATTGCTTCGCCATCTTCTGCATCGCGTCTCGCGCTTTGAGCAGCCTGTTGATATCGGCCGGCTGCACGCCGCTGCCCCGCGCGATCCTCCGCTTCCGCGCCCCGTCGATGAGCTGAGGATGGGCCCTTTCCCGGGGCGTCATGGACAGGATGATCGCTTCCATGCGCTTCATCTCCAGCTCGGTATTGGCGCCCGAGAGCTGACCCTTCAGCTGGCCTCCTCCCGGCACCATCTCGAGCAGCCCTTCCAGCGAGCCCATGCCGCGCAGCTGGCGGATCTGGGCGAGGAAGTCGTCGAAGCTGAGCTGGCCCGACCGCAGGTGACGCTCCAGGTCGGCCGACTTCTCCTGGTCGATGACCTTCTCCGCCTTCTCGATCAGGGACAGCACGTCGCCCATGCCGAGGATCCGCGAAGCCATCCGCTCGGCGTGGAAGACCTCGAGGTCGGCCGGCTTCTCCCCGGTGCCGGCGAAGCGGATCTGCTCGCCGGTCGCGACCCGCAAGGACAGGGCGGCCCCGCCGCGCGCGTCGCCGTCGAGCTTGGTCAGGATCACTCCGTCGACGCCGATCTCCCTGCCGAATGCCTCACCCACCTTGACCGCTTCCTGCCCCGTCATCGAGTCGGCCACGAGCAGCGTCTCGGCTTCCGGCACGGCCGACTTGATCCGTTTCAGCTCCGCCATCAGCTCGCCGTCCACATGAGTGCGTCCGGCGGTGTCCAGGACCACGACGTCGCTGTTCACTCGGCTGGCTTCGGCGACGGCCGAGAGTGCGATGGATTCCACCGGCCCCTCGACGGTGTGAAAGGCGATGTGCTCGCGCTCTGCCAGGACACGCAGCTGATCGACCGCGGCAGGACGGCGGAGGTCGAGCGCGGCGACGAGCGGCCGGTGTCCCTCGCGGCGCGCCAGCAAGGCAAGCTTCACGGCGGTCGTCGTCTTGCCGGAGCCTTGCAAACCGATGAGCATCAAGACCGTCGGAGGTTTGGCCTTGTAACGCAAGCCTTCCGCGTTGCCACCCAGCAGCTCGACCAGCTCATCGCTGACGGCCTTGACCACGGTTTGCGGCGCGGTCAGGCCCGGCGAGATCTCGGCTCCGCCGAGCCGGCCCCTTACCTTCTCCACGAACTCCTTTACAACCTTGAAGTTGACGTCGGCCTCGAGCAGCGCGAGCCGGACCTCGCGAAGGCCGGCATCTACGTCCTCGGGCCGGAGGACGCCCCGGCCGCTGATCTTCTTGAGCGCGGCGGCGAGCCGCTCGCTCAGGGCTTCGAACATCTAGGCGCCGCCCTCGATGCGCGCGAGACGGCGCTTCAAGCCGTTGAGCTCGCGCTCCAGTCCTTCGACCGCTCGGCGCCGTCGCGCAGTTTCGGCGAGCAGGCCCAACCGCTTCTCGTAGCCCTGGAGGGCAAGCGTTGATCGGCGCACGATATCGTGCACCGCGGCGCGCGAGGTCCCCTGATGCGACGCAATCTCGGCCAGCGACCAATCGCTCCGCAGATAGAGGTCGATCACCGCTTGCTGGTGCGCGGTGAGCAGCGCTCCATACCGCTCATAGAGGGCAAGCGTGCGACCACGGGCTTGCAGGGTGTCAAGGGCCATGCCTTGACAGTCTAGCAGGCCGATTAAAATGCCCTCGAGCCATGCTGACGGCGTTCATCCTCGTCAAGTCGACGCGTGACGGCCTGTCCCACCTGGGGGCGGAGCTCGCTGACGTGGAAGGCGTGGCCGAGGTCTACACGGTCACCGGCGACTGGGACTTCATCGCCATCGCGAGGGTCCGCGAGCACGAGGATCTGGCCAAGGTCGTCACCCACCATCTGACGCGGCTCGACGGGATCGAGCGCACCCAGACGATGGTCGCGTTTCAACAGTTCTCGGCGCACGACCTCGAGGCTATGTTCGGGCTGGGCCTCGAGGACAAGCGGGCCTGAGCTCGCTCCTACCGGTCGCTCTCCGCGCGGCACGCGCGGGCGCGGCAGTGATCCTCGAAGCGGGTCTTCCCCATCCCGGGATGGCAGCCGAGCTGAAGGGGCGCGGCGACTACGTGACCGAGACCGACCGGCGCTCCGAGGAGGCGATCCTCGAGGTGCTCGCGCGCGAAGCCCCTGGCATCGCCGTCCTCGCCGAGGAGCGGGGTGGCGTGCGGGCGTCCACGATGTGGGCCGTGGATCCGCTCGACGGGACGACGAACTTCACCCGAGGGTTCCCAAGCGTCGGAGTCTCCGTCGCGCTGCTCGAGGCAGGCGAACCGCTGGTTGGTGTCGTGCTTGCGCCGTTCCTGCAGCGCGAGCTCACGGCGGCACGCGGCGGCGGCGCATTCCTGAACGGCGAGCAGCTTCCCCAGCACCGCTTCGTCGAGCCCGCGAACGCGGTGGTCGCGACAGGATTCCCGTTTCGGAACAAAGGCCTTCTCCCCCGCTACCTGGGGGCGATGGAAAAGGCGCTGGCGACGTTCGAGGACCTGCGACGGGCGGGCGCGGCCGCGCTCGACCTCGCCTGGACTGCCTCGGGAACATTCGACGGTTACTTCGAGCTGGGTCTCAACACCTGGGACGTGGCCGCCGGGGCGGTGCTCGTGCTCGAGGTCGGCGGGCGTGTGACCGACTGGTCAGGCGGCGACGCCTGGATCGAGACCGGCGACATACTCGCCGGCGCGCCTTCGGTGCATGAGGCGCTTCTACAGCTGGCGGCCGCGCATCCTGCGAAGGGGTAGCGCCACCAGGGCACGCCACTGCTGGCGCAACGCAACGCCCGCCGGGGCGCGCCCGGCGTTGCGCAGCCGGCGCGGGGAGGTCCGGCGCTCCAGCACGGCCGTCTTGAAGTCTCCTTCGAATTCCGTCACGGCGGACGCGATGTCATGCACCCCGAAGTGGCAGTCGCTGCCGCCGATCGCCGCTCCCAGACGGTCCCGATTCGCCGCGTAGAACCCGTCGAGCTCCTTCCGGCGGCGAGCTCCGATCGGAACCGTGAACACCATCTCGATCCCATCGACCTGGTGCTTTTCGAGCAGCCGGCGAAGCATGTACGGCTGGATGGACCCGAAGTAGACAGGCATGAAAGGATGCGGGACGATCGCAAGCGCGCCCTGCTCGTGGATCGCGTCGACCGTGTCCTCGATCGACATTCCTCGCCTGACAGGCTTCTCGAGAAACCAGCCCATGACGTGCGTCTGCGCGGGCCACCTGGTCGTGATCTCCTGGCCCGCCACCACCACGACCCCCGCGTCCTCGCCATACGCCTGGGCTTGCCTGACCGATGCCATGGTGTCGTGGTCGGTGACGGCGATCAGGTCCAGGCTCGCGGCGGATGCTGCTTGGACGAGCTCGGCCGCGGACACCATGCCGTCCGAGGAGAGCGTGTGGCAGTGCGGATCAGCGATCACGATTCGAAGATCGCACGGACAAAGGCCTCGGCGTCGAACGGCGCGATGTCGTCGATGCTTTCGCCGACCCCGGCGAGCTTGACCGGCACGTCGAGCTCCGCCTCGATCGGGATCACCGCGCCGCCTTTGGCGCTGCTGTCCAGCTTGGTCAGCACCAGGCCACTCATCGGAATCGCCTTGTTGAACTCGCGGGCCTGGACGAGGTTGGACAGCCCCAGCACTCCATCGAGCACCAGGAGCGATTCGTAGGGCGCTTCGTCGAGCGCTTTGGTCGCCACGCGCCCGATCTTGCCCAGCTCCTCGATGAGGTTGCGCTGGGTCTGCAGCCTGCCCGCGGTGTCGGCGATGACGACATCGAGCCCGCGCTTGGCCGCCACCTGGATGCCCTCGAAGACGACCGAGGCCGGGTCGGCTCCGCTCGTGCCCTCGAAATGTTCCGCGCCGGCGCGTTCCGCCCACGCGACCATCTGCTCGATCCCGGCGGCGCGGTACGTGTCGGCCGCCACCACGAGCGGCTTGCGCCCCTGTTTGATGAGCAGGTGGGCGAGCTTGCCCGCCGTCGTGGTCTTGCCCGCGCCGTTGACCCCGTACAGAAGCACGCACGCCGGCTTGCCGGAGAGGTTCAGCTCGCGCGGCTGCCTGGACATCAGTCCCATCGCGACACGCACCAGCGAGTCGATCGCCTCATGTCGTGTACGCGGCGCGGCCGACCTCACCTCGGAAGCGATTCGCGCCGCCATCGCCGGGCCGACGTCGGCGGCGACGAGCACCTCCTCGAGCTCGTCATAGAACCCGGCCGCGAGTGGCGGGCTGAGCGCTCGGAGCCCGGCCGCAAGGGCCGTCCGAGTCCGGTTACCGACGCGGTCCCAGAAGCTCAGCCTGCTTGTGCTGTGTTCGCGGCGCGTGTCGCCGGCTTGCGGATATCGTCGAGCCGCACCGACACGAGATGCGAGGAACCGCTCTCGTCCAGGTGGATGCCGTAGAGGGTCGACGCATACGACATCGTCACGTGGTTGTGTGTGATGACCAGAAACTGTCGCTCGGAGCCGAGGCGCGCCACCATCTGGCCGAAGCGGTCGACGTTGGCGTCGTCGAGCGCGGCGTCGACCTCGTCCAGGATGGTGAACGGGCTGGGGTTGACCTCGTCGAGCGCGAGCACCAGGGCGAGCGCGGCGAGCGATCGCTCGCCGGACGACAGCAAGGTGACGTTCTGCAGTCGCTTACGCGGCGGCTGGACGAGGATCTCGACCCCGCTGCGCGGCCCGTCGTCGCCATCCGCGTGCTTCAGCGTCGCGCGACCGCCCGGATTGAGCTGCGCGAAATACTCGTGGAAGTTGGCGGCCACCGCGCCGAACACGGCCTCGTAGCGGGACTCCTCCTCCTCGCGAAGCTTGCCGATCAGGTCCTCCAGGTCGGTGCGGGCGGCTGTGATGTCTTCGAGCTGCTCGGCGAGGTTGCGGTAGCGTTCCTCGAGCTCGCGGCATTCCGATTCGGCGAGCGCATTCGTGGGGCCGATCTCCTCGAGCCGGCGCTCGAGCGCCCGCATCTCGCGCTCCCGCGCCTTGCCGCCGGGGATCTCTTCGGGGGCGACCCCGTCGGGCATCCGCGAACGGATCTCGTCCATCCGCGCCTGCAGGAGCTCTGCTTCGCGGGCGACCAGTCCGAGGTTGCCCTCGAGCGTGCCGGCACGCAGCCTCGCATCGATCCGCGCCTCTTCGAGCGCGACCAGCTGTCTGGCGCCCTCGGCCATCTCCGCCTCGTCCTCGGGCGCGTCGTGCTCGGCCGCGGCGAGCGCTTTGCCAGCAGCCTCTGCGCCCGCGCGAAGGTCAGGCAGCGCCTCGAGAGCGGTGGCAGCCGCGCGGTCGGCCTCGACAAGGTGATGCCGGCGTTCCTCGGAGGCATTCGTCAAGCGCGCGACGTCTTCCTCGACCAGCGAGTGCTGCCTGCGCAGGGAATCGATCCGCTCGTGCCAGCGGGCGCGATCCAGCCGGCGCTGCTCGGTGACGGCTCGCTGCTGCGCAACCTCGCGCAGCAGGACATCCAGCTCGAGCGCCAGCTCGGTGGCGCGCTCCTCCGCCGCGACCGCGACGCGCTCCAGGTCGCCCAGCTGCTGCGCCGCCCGATCCTCTGCGACGCGCGCGGCATCCAGCGACCGGTTCACCTCGTCCGACCGCGGCGCTCCGGAGGCCTCGCTCCGCAAGTCGGCCAGCCGCGCGTGGGCCACCTGGACCAGGCGAGCAGCTTCTGCCGCACCGGCGGCGTCAGGCTCGAGCGCGTCGACCTGCGTGCGCAGCTCGGCCCTGCGAGCATCGAGCGCGGTCCTCGGGTCGCTGCCGGCTCGAACGATCCCGCTTGCACGATAGACGCCGTCCCGCGTGACGTCGCGCCCGACGACCACACCGCCGAGCAAGCGTCGGGCGATCACGGCGTAGCCGTCACGCACGTCCACCAGGTCGTAAAGGGAGCCGGGCTCGCCGACCGGCGAGCCGGCGGGGTACAGGGCGGTCGTCTGGTGCTCCGAGCCGCTGATGGCACGCATCGCGGTCTCTTCGTCGGGAGCGGCGATCGCGTCCACCAGCGGACCGAGCACCGCCGACAATGCCGCCTCGAAGCCGGCATGGGCTGTGATGACGTCGCCCAGGCGCAGGCCGTGACGCGACGCCGGCCGGAGGGCTTCGATCCCCTCGAGCTCGGCGCGCGCTCTCGCGAGCCCCGCAGCTGCCTTCTCCGCCGTCCGCGCCCGACCTTCGGCCTGCTCGAGCGCCGCTTCGGCCGCCGTGACGAGCCCGGCCGCGGTGGCTGCCTTTGCCGCGCGCGCCAGCTGCTCCTCGAGGAACTCGCGACGGGTTCGCGCGGAGGCCAGCGACGACGCCGCGACGGCGGCGGCCCGGCGAGCTTCGTCGGCGGCGCGCCTGGCGTCGCGGGAAGGGGCCGGATCGGGCTCCGCCGGCGGCGATCCAACCTCGGCCGGCGCCGCGATCGACCTCTCCGCCTGCGCAAGCTCGTCCGCGAGCTGGCTGCGAAGGGCGGATGCAGCCTCCAGCAGCGCCCGACTCTCGGTTTCCGAGCGACGGGCCTCCTCGGCGACCGCGCGCCGGTTCTCCGCTCTCTCCGCAGCGAGCTGGGACCGGTGGTCCGCCTCAGAGAGCTGGAGGCGAAGCTGTCCAAGCGTGCGCTGGCGGGACAACCGCTGGTCCTGGGCAGACTGCATCGCCGTACGGCCGACCTGGAATGCGTCCTCGGCGATCTTGGCCTGCTCGCGAGCCTCGATCAGGCGGCGCTCCAGGTTTTGCGCCTGGGCCGATGCTCGTCGATGAGCATCTCGCGCCTCGCGCCACTCCTCCCAGACGATGCTGCCGCGGAGGAGCTCCAGTCGGGCGCCGGCCTCGGCGGCCTCCTGCGCCGCCGACGCCTGGACCCGAAGCACCTCCAGGCGGGGCGCCAGCTCGGATTTCAGGTCCTCCAGGCGGAGCAGGTTGGCCGCCAGCTCCTGGAGCTTTTGCACCGCCTCCTGGCGCCGGGTCTTGACCCCGCGGACCTGGGCTGCTTCCTCGAGGAGCTGCCTTCGCTCCCCGGGCGAGCACACCACGATGTGCTCGATATCGTGCTGGTCGATGATGGCGTAGGAGTCGACCGTAAGACCGGTCGACGCCAGCAGGTGGATCAGGTCACGCCGCCGCACGCGGGTGCCGTTCAGGTAGTAGTCGCTCTCGCCGTCGCGCTCAACGCGCCGCTTGATCGCCACCTCCTGATAGTCGACCGGCAGCCGCCCGGCGGTGTTGTCGAAGACCAGCGTGACCTCGGCATAGGACGCGCGCGAACGGCGCTCGCCCCCGGCGTAGATCACCTCTTCCATCTTGCGACCACGGATGTCGCGCGCCTGGCCGGAACCCAGCACCCACTTGACGGCGTCGACGATGTTCGTCTTGCCGGAACCGTTGGGGCCGACGATGGCGGTGACTCCGCCGTCGAACTGGATCTCGGTCTGCCGGGCAAAGGTTTTGAAGCCCAGCAATTGCAGGGACCTTAAGAACAAACTGGCGGGCAGGGTAGCAGATGTAGGGCCTGGGGGCCTCTCAACCACTACTCAATGGGTTCGCCGAACTGGCGGCTGCGCGGCTCGGCGACCGACGGCTCGTGGTTGTCGCCCAGCGCGTGGAGCGGAACCACCTCGGCTGTCATATCTGCCTCCGGCTGCTGCGCGGGCGAAAGCGGCTCGCGCGGCTCGCGCGGCTCGCGCGGCTTGCGTGGCGCCCGGCGCGTCCGCGACGTCTTGGCCTGCTTGGCGCCAGGAGCTTCGGATACCTTGCCCACCAGCGTCTCGAGCGCAGCTCGCGCCGCGTCCTGCTCTGCCTCTTGCTTGGTCGCGCCGTGGCCTGTGCCAAGCGGCTCCGCACCCGCGAACACAACCGAGGTGTACTCCCGCCGGCTGCCGACCCGCGCGCCCTCGCTGTCGTACACCGGCGTCTCGCCGAAGCGCTCCTGAGCGACCTGCTGGAGCCGGCCCTTGAAGTTCTCATCGCGCACCGGTGACGGCAGCGCGCGATAGCGCTCGAGGTAGTAGTGATACGCGGCGTCGTAGCCGGCGTCCAGGAACACCGCCCCGAGCACCGCCTCGAATGCATTCGCGAGCAGGGACTTGAGGTTCCGGCCGCCGCCCTTGGCGATGCCCTTGCCGAGGTAGAGATAGCTCCCCAGGTCCAGCTGCTCCGCCAGCTGGGCCAACGTGTTGGTGTTGACCATCGCGGAGCGGGTCTGGGTGAGCTCGCCTTCGGTCGCGCCGGGGTGGTGCTTGTACAGGTACTCGGCGGCGATCAGCTGCAGGACGGCGTCGCCGAGGTACTCGAGGCGCTCGTTGTCGCGCGGCGAAACGGCAGGACTCTCGTTGGCGAACGAGCTGTGCGTGACGGCTTCGAGCAGGAGCCCGGGGTCGCGAAAGTGGATGCCGATCTTTTGTTGGAGAAGCTGCAGAGACTGCGCGAGCGGTGCAGCCTGGGGCTGTGCTATGAGCCGGCCTTCTCCTGGATGTACTCCCAGGCCTGCCCGACTGTGGTGATCTTCTCCGCGTCCTCATCGGGGATCTCCAGTCCGGTGTTCTCCTCGAAAGCGTAGATCAGCTCGACGAGGTCGAGGGAATCGGCGTTCAGGTCTTCCTGGAACGACGCGTCCATCGTTACCTGCTCGGGCTCACATCCAAGACGCTCGACGATGATGTTCTTGAAGTCCTCGAAGCTCAGCTTTTGAGTTTCCATACGCGCCTTACTGTACACGAGCGAGGTATCGCGCTCGGCGCGCCGCAGACGCCCAGGCCGGGACTCCGCGCGGCCCCGGCCTGACGTCGCTTATTCGCTTACCGGCCCGGCTTCACCGCTTGCTGCGGAGGCGCCGGCGCCATCCCGAGCTGTGTCATCAGCTGCACCTGGTCGTACATCAGCTGCTGCTTCTTGATCAGGCCGCGATCGACCTCGAAGATCTGCACGAACTCGCCCCTGATCTTGCGGCCGGTTGCGGGCACGTCGCCCATCGGCGTCTTGAGGACGCCGTTGTGCGTTCCGGTGAACACCCCTTCCACGATCACATGGTTGCCCTGCGTGAACAGGTTCTTGGTCTCGGCGCGTGCATCAGGGAACGCGGTGACGAAGTTCTGGTTGTATTCCTTTGCCGCCTGCGGCCCTTTGAGCTTTACGTCCCCGGGCGCCGTGCCTTCGAAATCGGGCGCCACGTCGCGCGCGAGCGCTTCCATGTCATGTGCGTTGAAAGCTTTGTTGCCTCGCTCGACGACCGCCTTCGCCTCGATCTGGGTCGAGGCGGCGATCTCGT